>Ga0265293_10001474_pt1 | contig 51175 bp, 81 predicted proteins | sample Munlanlewell138R_FD_192505 | JGI IMG/M metagenome (GOLD analysis project Ga0265293, IMG submission 192505) | Leachate microbial communities from a municipal landfill in Southern Ontario, Canada - Leachate well 138R | ecosystem: Engineered > Solid waste > Landfill > Unclassified | place: Canada... | reverse complement strand
CTCCGTGACCCCCCCGGCGGAGGCCACCCCCCTGGGAAGGACCCGCGACCCACTGGCGGCCAGATCGCCGACGATGGCCGCGCGTTCGCCGCTGTTACCGCCTTTTGACTTGTGATTTTTTTTTGCGAAAAGTGTTGACGCCCGCGCCGGCCTAGCCTAGATTGTCAGTCGTGGGCACGTCGCCCACCTCACCACCACTACCGACGAGGCCCACCGAGGCCCGGGAGTTATCAAGATGAAGACCGAGATGCTCAGCGACACCGCCATCATGATCGACGGCACCACCTTTAGCGTGGTCGGCTATCCGGTGCTCGACAATTGGGGTACGGATGGCGGCGTCGCCTGGTATGCCACGGCAGTGCACCACGACGAAAACGGCAACGCCACCGAGATCCGCATTTACTGGCCCGTAGAGCCTGGCCAGGACTCTGACTGGGACGCTATCGACCACGACGACATCTACGTCTACAGCGCCGACCAGTGGCTGCTAGACGAGGTGCAGGCGCGGGAGGTTTGAAAATGGCAACCGGAAACTCGACACTCCCCCGCTATTTTGTAACCCCCGAAGGGCGCAAGGTGTCACCCCATACCATGGCCCGGGCGCTATCCACTATCAGGCAAAACCCCGGCGCGGATTATCCCGGGTGGAACTGGTACCCCACCCCCGGGCATTACATTTTGGCGGAATTCCGGCGCGGGCTACATGACAGAATAAACCGCCGCTAAAGTCGAAACCGCGCCCCTGGCGCGGTATGCGGGGCCACGGGCGCCCCCGCACTGATGAGACAGCCCCTTTACTCGATGAGGCCCTAAGAGGCCCGGGAGACTCCACCATGATCAACGCATCGCAAGCCAAAGCAATCGCCACCTTCATAAACCGCGCCACCACCGAGCGGGACGGCGCCGCCTTGGTCGCCGATGGCGCGGCCTACACCATAACCACTCGGAAGGCCCGGGTATCTTTCACCCTGGCCGATCCGTCAGACAGCTATGCGGTCCAGATCAAGCACCCCGCCGGCGATTGCTTCGGCGGATGGGATGCCGACTGGCAACCGCTGGCCACCTGGCCGGCAGAGGCGCTGGAATACTGCGCCCGGGCGATGGCCGAAAATGACGTTCGTTTCTACCTTTGCGGGCTTGCCCTGTACCCCCACGGAATCGCCGGGTGCGACGGCCACCGCCTGCACTACATCGGCCACCTGGCCAGCGAAGCCGCGGCCATCCTCCCCCGCGAAGCGGTCGCCCTGGCTCTTCGGCTTCAGAAAAAAGGCCCGGTGGTGATCGAAACCGCCGGGGACCGTTTCCGCCTTCGCCTTTCGTCCGGCGTAACCATCGCCGGGCACCTTGTCGATGGGAAATACCCGGACGTGCCTAGGGTGGTCCCCGACATCCACAAGGGCGACTTCCAGCCCGTAACAGTGCCCGCGCACCGCCCCCGGGATCTGAGCAAGGCCCGGGACATTGTGCGGACCGTTTCCCGCAAATATGGCGGCATGGTGCTACTCGACGCAGGCGCCTATGCGGAAAATGGCGACGCGCTGCCCCTGGCAATCAACCTGCCCGAGGGGCGGCATATCGGGATAAACGCCCGCTACCTCATCGACGCCCTGGACGCTGGCGAGGCGGCGACGCTTCACCATGCCGATGGGCAGACAGCAATCCTAGTCGAGTCGGGGGGCCGCCGCGCCGTGGTTATGCCTATGCGCCTTGACGCGGTGGCCGGCGTCCGGGAAAAGATCGCGGCAAAGGCCACCCCCACCGCCACCGCATCGGCGCCCGTGGCCGACCACCACGCCGGGGAAGATGTGGAAGCGCCGGCCCCTGCCCCCGAATACCAAGAGCCCCCCCGCATGGCGGCCATGGCCGATGGCACCCGCCCCGGGGACGGGGTGGCGGTCGAGTGGCTGCCCCAGGACAGCGGCGAAGCCGCCGAAACTTCAGCACCCCAGCCGGCGGAAGATCTGGCCGCCGCGCCCGAAACTTCAGAATACCCGCCGGCGCCCGAGGAAATCGCCACCGAGCGCCCCGCCATCCAATGGCCCGAGGGCGTCACCGTGCCGGACCGTCTCAGCGGCCCCGCCAAGGTCGCCGCCATCATCAAAAAGGAACTGGCCGCCATCGGCATCAAGGCCCGCGCCAAGTCGCACAGTTACAGCATGGGCGACAGCGTCCGCGTGACCCTGGAAGACGTGCCGAGCGACATTGCCCGTGCCATCGAGGCCCGCTACAAGCGGCACCAGCAAGGCCACTTTAACGGCATGGAAGACATCTACGAATACACCAACAGCCGGAGCGACATCCCCCAAACCAAATACCTGTTTGTTGAACGGGAATTCACCGCCCCGGTGAAGGCCGCCGCCTGGCAATGGTTCCGGGACAATTTCCGCCCCGAGGGCATCGAGGACGTGCCCGCCGACATCGAGTCCCGGGAGTTCCAACACGCCCGGATCTGGCAAGACTACGCCCCGGCCATCCTATGGCGGGTGCTGACTGGCGCCATTGACCGAGACGGGCGCACCTTTTGGGACGACTACCCCGGCGGCAACCGCCCCACCCCGCCCCGGGGCGGCAAGCCCGCGCCCCAGCCGGCCCAAGGGCGCACCCCCGCCCCCGCCCCCGTGCCTGGCATCGCCGCACACGTCGAGGCGCACCACAACACCCGCAAGGGCTTCGACTACTGGCTAGTGGTGCTCGCCGACAGGGTAGACCGCGACACCTTCGCCGCCCTCCTGGCCAACGCCAAGGCCGCCCGGGGCTGGTACTCCCGCCAATGGGGCGACATCCCCGGCGGCTTTGCCTTCAAGTCACAAGCGGCGGCGGAAGACTTCGCCGCCAGCCTCAACGGCGGGCCTTCGGCACCCCCGCCGGGGCAAAAGCCCGGGGCGGAAACTTCCCGCCCCCAGCCGGCGCAGCCCGCCCCCGCTTCGCACCCCCAGCCGGCGCCCGCGGGTAACCCCGCCCGGGCCGCCAAGCTGCGCGCCCTCGCCCAGGGCCTGCAACCGGCCATCGACAAGGCATTTGCCCCCCGGCTGGACAACACCCCCAAGCGCGCCGCCCAGGCCGCCCACGCCCGGCTAGAGGGCCACCGCCTGGAGCGCACACAAAAGGCCCTCAACGCCCTGGCGGACCTTGCCGAGGCCGGCACCACCCCCGCCCCCCTGGCGGGCATAACCACCAAGGCGGCAGTCTATGACCTGATGGCCGCCACCACCGAGCCAGTAGCCAACGGCTGGCACAGCTACCGGGTGGACACCGGCAAGCCCGCCCTCGACACCGAGCCCGCGCGCCTGCTGTGGGGCCTCCTGGACGACAACGGCGAGCGCCACCGGCAGGCGGAATTGGCCCGCAAGCTGGCCGCCGTCAAGCTGGCAGGGATTCCCGGGTACTTCCCCACCCCAGCCACCGTGGCCGCCGAGATCCTGCAACGCCTCGACATCGCCCCCGGCTGCGTCGTGCTGGAACCCAGCGCCGGCAGTGGCAACCTGTGCGACGCCATCAAGGCCCGGCAGCCTGGCGCCCAGGTGCTGGCCTACGAGGTCAATCATGCCCTCCGGGACATCCTCGCCGCCAAAGGCTACACCCCGGCCGGGGGCGACTTCACCGAGCAGCCAGCCGCCCCCGTGGCCGACTTCGTGGTGATGAATCCCCCCTTTGAACAGCTACAGGACGCCGAGCACGTCCGCCATGCCTTCGGCTTTCTCAAGCCCGGCGGGCGCCTGGTGGCGATTATGTCCCCGGCACCCTTCAACAACAGCACCCGCAAGGCCCAAGCGTTCCGGGACTGGTTCGAGGCGGTCGGCGGCACCCGCCACGACCTGCCCGCCGGCGCGTTCAAGGAAAGCGGCACGGGCGTTGCCACCTGCTACGTGGTGATCGATGCCCCCGAGGACGCCGCCACTTCACCAACCCCGCCGGCCGTCGCCCCTTCGGATGCCCAGCCGGCGCAAGACAGCAACGCCAAGGCCATGAAGGTCTACAACTGGGACGCGGTAGCCCTCTCGAATGCCTACACCAACGCCCAGCTAGTGGCCCTTATGCGGCAGGTCGAGGACCAGCACCGAAACCCCGTGGACGCACAAGGGCACCCCCTGGAGAACGGACGCAGCACCCTGCACCTGTTCGACAAGGCCGGGCGCCGCAAGCTGGATGCCATTGGTTGGGCGATCCGGCACAACCTGACAGAACAGACGGAGGCGCAAGCACCCGCTGGCGCCGTCCTGCACTGAGGGGCGGTGCACGGATATCCCTTGCCATGCCGCACAACCTTGTCAACCGCCCCTGCTTGGGGCAACCGGGGCAGAATAGCCCCCAGATAAAAGGAGATTGATATGTGGACCCACCCGTTTAACCGCCCCGGCGCGAGCCGGGAACTTCTCCTGGTCGCCAAGGCATCATTGGCGATACAGGAGGCCGCCACAAGGGCGGTCGTTGGCCGGGAAATTCCGGCCCCGCAGTGGGCTTGGGACGCCGTTGAGGCGTTCCAGGTAGTGGAGCCCAGCTACGACTGGGACACTATGATGACGGAGCGGTGGCAGGCGGAGAAGACAGCCGCCTACCACGCGGCCTGGGCGGCCGAAAAGGCCAGGAAAGCCCAAGAGGCTGCCGACATGGCTGACCTCTTCAAGGGGATCGACACCCCCGAGCAGCTGAGGGAATTTATCGCCGCCAATGAGGGGAAGTTCCGCCTCGACAAGATCGTCGCGGTGGTGTCTGAGGAAAACGCCCGCATGATCCGGTTGGAAGCCCTCCACGGGCAACTCATCGAGTCCCGCGGGGTACTTTGGACCCTTGGGAAAGCCCCCTTCGTGCCGAGGGAGAGGCGGAAAGCCATGGGGGGCCGGAAATGAAGGCCATTCGCCCGCTGGCCGAATTCGTGGCCGGCTTCCCATGCCAAAAGGCAGCTGCCGACGCCCTCGGCATCCACTCGACCCAGCTAAGTCGCTGGATCAAAATGGAAGCCGTCCTGATAGACGGCGAAATATACACCCCGGCGCAAAGGCACCGGGACGCAAGCAAGTACAGGTTTTCACCACCGGAAGGAAGTATCGCATGATCATCAACCTCACCCAGCACCCCGCGACCGCCGAGCAAATCGCCGCGGGGGTAGTAGACCTGGCCGGCGACGCCAGGCAAGCACTCATCGTGGCACTGACCTTCGACGAGCTCCCGACCCGGGAGGAACTGGAGGCCCGCGCCGAGTACATCGCCGAGCTCGCCGCCACCTACAGCGACAGCGACGACGACGCAGGCAACGCCGGGGCTGTCGCGTACCCATCCGCCGCCATGATCGGTGGCGCGCCGTTCTTCATGGCGCCCCTCGAGGCTGCACTGAGAGCGGTCGGCATCGCCCCGCTATATGCCTTCTCCCGGCGCGAGAGCGTCGAAGAGACCCTGCCGGACGGGACGGTGCGGAAAGTCGCCGTCTTCCGGCACGCGGGGTTCGTGGAAGCGGGGATTGAGGAATGAGCCCCGAGAGTCTATCCACCGCCCAGCGCCTCGCCACCACAGAGCGGCGGCTATCCGCCCTTCACCGCAAGGCGCAGCGGTTGCGGGAGCAACTGGACCAAGCCCGGCGGGTGGAGGCCCAGGGCGCCCAGGCCCGGGAGGTGTTCGCGCGGTTCAACGCGGGGGACTACGTGGCGGCCCTTACCTCCGGCCCCTGGTGGTGCAACGATGGCGAGCTGTTGCGCCCCCTCTCCACCGACGAAGCCACCGCCCTGTACCACCTGCGTGACGCCGGCATCGTCACCAAAGACTGAAACATCACCAACCCAGCCGGTGCCCAGCACCGGCACAACCCAAGGAAGCACCCCCATGACTGTCAAAGAAAAGCGCCTCCCCATCTACTTCAGCGAAGACGCACTCTCCGTGCTGTCCATCATTCAAGATAGCCACGGGGAGAATGATCTATCCCTCTCCGGCGCCGTCAACCTCGCTGCGCAACTGGCCGCCATCGTGGCCACCGCCCCCCTCCCCCTCACCGCTGGCGAGCTGCTGTACTGCTGCGACGTGCTCAATGGCGGGGCCAGCATGACCGAGTTCAAAACCCCGGACGCGGTAAGCATCCGCCAAGCCCTGGAGGGCATGACCTGGAGCCTTCAAGACGGCATACAGGAGCCCGGCCTATGCGAAAAATGGGGCATCAACGGGGAGGACTTCGTGCAGAGCCTCGCCGCCATGACAGAGCCCCAGCTATTCGCCCTCGCCTTCGCCACCCGGCAGTTCTGGAGCGGCAAGCCCTTCGGCGCCATCAAGCCCCTGGCCGAGTGCGGCGACTACCAAGCATGGGCCAACCAGTGGGGCGTGGTGGAGGTATGACGGCGCGCCTCTGTGGTGCCTGCTGGCTGCAAACGGGTCATGCTGTATGCTCATACAGTACAGCCGAGTGCGGGGAAACTTCAGCACCCCAGCCGGTGCAGAACTTTGCCACCCTGGCCGGCTGTCGAGAAGAACAACTCGATCTGTTTGGAGTCCACGATGGGCAAGGCACAAACGCGGGCGCGGCGCGCACCCCCAGCACCGGAGCAGCGGGGCCAATGGGGCCTTAAGCGCGCCCTGCTGGACGAGGGCAACAACGCCCACTACAAGGCATGGCAACTCGAACTGCTGGAGTACGCCACCCGCAAGCTGGACGGCATCCCCAGGGAGATTGCCACCACCGCCATGCGGGCGCGGCGCCTTACCGACAAACAAGCCTGGTGGCTTGCCAAGGCGCTGATTGATGGCGGGCATATTCACCCGCTGGCATACCTGGATTACGGGAGGGAGTGAGATGGGAAGGAACAGGCAGGGCCAGGCCAATATCGTCCTGGTGGTGTGGTGGGCAAAGACGGCGATCAACATCGCTGTCGGGGTGGTGTTGCTGCGTTACTGGGCAGGGTCGGGCTTTACGCTCGCGGGGCTGTTCATCGCCGTGGTGATTGGCTCGATGCTGGTGGCCATCAACGGCGCGGGGCCGCCGCCGTGGGTTGATCGGGATTGAGGGTCAAAGATCATACACTCGCAACGCCCGCGTATCCCGCAGCCGCCCGGTGATGATCTTGTCCTGAAGCGTCACCGTGTCCCCGGGCTTCAATTGCAGCCCGGCGGTCACGGTGGCGGTGAGTGTGCCCCGGGCCGTGGCCACCTGAGCGGCGCCGGCCTGTAGGCTGATGACAGTCCCCCGGGTGGTGGCGGTTTCCAGCAGCAATTGGCGAAGCAACGCCAGGCGGGTACTCATGGCGCCCCCTGGAATTCGCTCACCCGCTCAACCTCCAACACCGCGCGGCCGCGCACCCCCTCCTTGCGATACGTCACCCGCTTAACTTTGGCTCGGTAGCTGGCGCCCTGGTGGCTGTCGTTCACCTCCACCACCTGGCCGGGTTGCAACCCCGGGCGCTGTAGCACCCGCAAGGTCACCGGGGTAAAGCCCTGGGCGCTCGCGTCCAGCTCGTTGCGCCCCCGCACCATCGCCACCGCATCCGTGGCCATCAGGGGGTCCACAATGTCGTCACCCGGGTTACTGCCGCCGTGGCGGCGAACGATGATATCAACCACTGTACTCACCCTCGATGTACACCAGCACCTCAAACTCCGTCAGCCCCGCCACCTCGGCGGGAATGCCACTGAGCACATACCCCTGGGCCGTGGCACTGTAGCTGGCGTGCAGCATCCCAATGCCCGGTTCGTCGAGGGTCACGATGCCGTTCACGATGGAAAAGTTCCCCCCGTCGCGCCCCACCCACTGCGCCGCCACCCCCCCGCTGGCCGGGGCCCGCAAGCTGGCCTCCGCCACATTGGCAAACTGCACAAACTCCTCGATGGCCACCGACTGCGCCCCCACATTCCCCACCGTGCCGAGGGTGGGCACCACCGCGGTGATGCTCACCCCCTCCCCGGCATAGACCAGAAACCCCACCGAGTCCCCGGGGGCAAAGCTCGTCTTGCCCTTGTTCAGCCCATCCGGGCGGCTGTCGATCTCGGCGGTCAGGCGGCCGGCGGATCCGGCGCTGCTCGGGCTAAAGCGTACAACAAGGCTGGTGGTTACGGCTGTCATCAATCTGTCCCGTCATAGAGTACGAATTGCACCACATCCTCAACCGGCGAAGCCGTGTTGTAGACCTTGGCGCGGGTGGTATAGGTTACCGTGCACAGGCTCTCCCCTGGGGTGGACGACACCACCGTGGTACTGCCCGGCTCGAAGGAAAGCCCCCCCAAGTCCACCACCTCCCACAGCACCCCGGTGATGGACTGAATCGGGTATTGCAGGTTGCCCTTGCCCTCGATGATCTCAATTTGCTGTTCCTTCACCAACGTGGCATCACCGCCCCCCGTCAGCGTCACCGCCTGGGGCCCGGTGTGGCGCAGGGTCACCGCCCGCCAGGGTGAGGGGTACACATGCAGCGCCCCGGCCAGGCCGTTATCCTCGTTGGGCACAAACTCGATCCGGTCCCCGAAGGCGGCATCGGCAATATCCGTGAGGCGGAACTGGTCGCGGATCTCAAAATACTGGTTGCTGTCGGCATGGCTGAACACATTTTCCGCCTCGCTGAAGCTGTGATCCGGCGTCGCCACCCCCCACTGCCCCAACGGCACCTCAAACCGATAGCGCACATACAGGCTGCCATCCGGGTACGGCTCGATCACCGCCCCGGCGGCGGCCGCCACACGCTTTGCCACGTCCATCGGGTAGGCATTCTCCGCCCCCAGCCGGTTGGCGGGGATGGTCCAGTCGATAATCCGCCACTCCACCGGCCCAAGCAGCCCCTCCACCACGCTACGGGCGCTCACCGGGGCATCCCACACCCGGGTGATGGGCTTGGCCGGGGGCTTGCCCAACATGGCGCTGGGGCTCACCAGCTTGAGGCTCGCCCGGGTATCCGCACCCCCGGGCCGGTCGATCTGCACCGAATCCACCACCAAGGCAAAATCCACCCCGAAAAAATGCAGGGTCACCGGGTCGCCAAAGCGGAATAGCCCCGCATCCCCGGCGCTGGCCAGGTCAACACTCGCCTGCCAGTAGTGGTTGCCCTCGTCCAGCGCCACTTCCAGGGTGTCGCCGGTGTCGATGGTCTGCCCGGCCTTCAACAGGTACGCCTCTCCCGTGGCCAGTAGCGGCGTTTCATCCACCAAGCTGTAGGCCACCGTGGTGGTGCCCGCCAGCTTCTCGCCAGCCGCCAGGTGGTAGGCCACCTCCAACGTGCCGGCGGCGGTGTCGCGCAGCGGGGCCGGGATTTCGTTGGCCCCCATCACCGCCGCCCGCAGGTGATACACCACATCGGCGGCGCCACGGGCCCCAAAGCGGGCTGGCACATCCAGCACCCCCGCCACCGGGTTGTACTGCTCCACCGCAAAGGCCGCCCGGTGCCAGCGGGCCACCGGGGCCAGCAAGTGATAGGCCACTGCCGTGGCACCCCCGACACCAAAGCGGGCCGGGATCTCGCTCGATCCGCTCACCGGGTTGTACAGCGCCAGGTCGAACACCGCCCGATGCTGCCGGGCCACCGGCGCCGTCACCCGCCACGGGGCAGCGTGGCCCCGGGCAATGGTATCCCGCCAGGGGGCGGCGTGCAGGGCGGCGGTGGGCTCGTGCCAGGGCGCGGCGTGGCCCCGGGCAACAGGGGTCAATACCGCCCCACTCCCGTTGATCTGCGCGCCATTGATCGCGTGGCCATTGATCATCGTTTACGCATCCTGGGATTCGATCACATAGCCTTTGATGACGATCACCGCTGTACAGTCCAGGTCCGTCCCCGGGGTTGTGAGCGCCGCGCCGAACTGCTTGGCACCGGCTGTCGCTGTGGGCTCGACAAAGTGGCTGGAATTCTCCCCGGCCAGCTTGGAAAAGGTGGTGGCGGCGAGCCACTGGTCCAGATCGCCATTGACGCCAAAGGTCAGTTGCGGGTACACCACCGATCCGCCGGGGGTAGACCACTTCGCAATCACCCCAACCTGTGTCGGGGTGAATCGGGCGTAGTCGGGCAGCAGGAACTCGACGCTCGCCGGGTCAACGCAGATCCACTCCACAGTGCCATCGGTGACGCTATCCCCGGGCGTTGTGGGCCAGGCGGGTTCGCTCTCGCCCGTCTCTGCGCTACCAAAATAATCGTCAGGCCAGATATACGCGGTGTAGCAATAGCTCCCCACCCGAATTGACTGACCGTGCTTGACAGTTTCCGCAGCACCCGGCCAACCGGCATCACCAAGCTGGATAGGAATGGAATAAATCGTAACCTCGCTGGTTGTCTGGTAGCGGGTTTCCGTGACGCTGGCAGCGCCCTCATACCCCCAGCCATGCTGGTCAATAAATGGGAAAACCCCAACTCTGGTGGCGCCCATGAACGGCATGTATATTCCGCTCATGCTGGAAACGGAATAACGAACGTCACGCCCTTTGACGGGGGCTTGAGCGTCCCCCACCACAACAGCAAATCGCCCGTAAACTGTCGCATCACGTCCCTGCGCTACAGACGCCTGACCGCACGCCTTGGCACGAATACCTATGGCAACAGCGCTCTCTCCGATAGCCATGGCACCGTCGCCAATCGCAATGGCGCCATCGCCAATCGCAATGGCATCACTGCCATTGGCTACCGCGCCAGTAGAGGTTGTACCAACATAGGCCGCGAACCAGAGAGCAGTACCATCCTCAACATAACCCTCATCGGCAACGACTGGCTCGGTCGCGCCTGTTGTGCCGTTTTCCACCAGCAGCAGCACCATGCCAGGGCTTCCAGCCGGGCGGCGCAGCAAAGCATTTGTGCCAGACACAGCCGTAGTCGCTGCCCACGCGGGAACATCAGCCAACAGTAGCACCTGGGCTTTCTCGCCCTGCGCGATGGACTCAATGCCTGCCGCTGTAGAATTAAATCCTTGCGCCAGCGATCTCGCGCCACTGGCAGTATTATCACTACCCACAGCCGTTGAATTCGCACCGCTGGCCTTGTTGTTCCACCCTGCGGTTACTGATTCCAACCCGCTGGCAACACGGTCAGCCGAATCCCTCCCCCGCTGCAACTCAGTCGCATTGGTGCCCTTGGCATCGCCGCCGTCATCAAAGCCCTGCGCCATGCCATCCAGCATCCCAGCCGTCAGCCTCGCCTCGATCAGCGTCCCAACAGGCCACTCTCGCGCCGTGGTGCCTTCCTGTGCTCGCACGAGCGTCAGGTTCTCACCGGAAACCGCTGTGACACGCACAATCTCGACGATGGTGTCGTCTGACTCGTCAATCAGCGTCAGCATCAGCCTGTAGCCGGTTGCCGGCGTGGCCAGGTCACCAGCATCAACAACCTCGGCGGCAGTGTCGCCAACCAGCAGGATGTCGTTCAGGGTGCTGCCGTAGTTGTTGTGAAAAACGTACTTGTCGGCCATCTAAGGCTCCAGAAAGTCAAACCCCGCCGGGTGGCGGGCTTGTTGTGTGATGGGTAGCCGGCTACACCGGCACGATGGGGTAAAACGCCCCGTCAAGGTCGATCTCGTCGGGGAACACGCCCGTCATCGACGGGTTGTCAGTAAGGTAATTCAATACGCCGCCGCCAAGCATTGGCGTAGAAACAAACGCACCATTAGGGTGGACGCCAAGATAACCGTTAGGGTTGTATCCACCAGGGCGGCTAGAAAGATAAAGCCCTACCCGAAAGTCCCTCAGTGGCGACCGGGATTCACCGAGCACCCCCGAGAAGGATCCGTTGAGCGTCATCAGGCTGTCGGGCCTACGGCGCCAGTCTCCACCAAGGCTTGGGGGCGTGATATAGCTGTATACATGGTTGTGAAAATAGCCATTATCCGCCACGCCGCCTGGCTGCTCTACAGCCACGCCATCTTTGTCTGCAACAGCGACGGAAATTGGAGACAGCGAGCCCGGCGTTTTTTTTAGCATCACCAAATAGCCAGCGTTCCAGTCCGAGTAATAAAGATCACTAAGGAATCCCGCTGGGTGCTTGGTTATGTGCAGTTCATTACCCCAAAGCCCATCAAATAGTGTGTCTGTGCTAGTTATTGTGATGTTGCGCACTACAACATCCTCGCCCGCGGTCGTTATTTTTAGTGTCGATGTGCAGCTGTAGCTGCCGCCGCCGCTATCAACAAATGTATTGAACTCTTCGTCATCAACATAATGCCTTATATGCCCGACAGCCGACGCGCTCGTTACTTCCGTCTGAGTGTAAATTAGATCCACCCAATCGAAATCTTCACTTTCGCCCACGATTTTCCATCGCGCACCAATATGGCATCGGCCAGAGACATCAATGGCGCTGTACTCGCTCCATGAGATTTGATATTTGATGTGATCATCAAAATATTCTTCTGGAACGGAAGTTACAGTGGTATTGGTTTCGCCTGCCAGAGCAACATGCGAATGGTGTTGCGCATGTGGCGTGACTTCCGCCCTTCCAGGGGAAAAATGAAGCTCAAAGATGCTCTCGGCGTCTTCCGTAGTGATATCCACCATAATTATTACTGCGCGGCGCCCCGTGAGGCTTGGGCTGTAATAAGCATTCCCGGTTTGTGCTAAAAATCCCTGCATCGCTTCATTATCTTGGGAGTCAAAAATCTTGCTTGGCGCCCATCCTTCACCCGTGGCGGCAGGCGGGCTCAAGCACCACGCCTCCCAGCTGTAAAAGCCGCTATCGCCATTCCAATGCTCAACGCAGGTGACCAGGTAAATATATCCATCGCCGATTGTGCAGCCGATGATCCCCGGGACACGCCAAGCGTCATCTGTAAAAAAATAACCGAACGCTTCGTCATCAAAAAGTGACGCAACTCGCTCTCCGCGATAGAACACTTCTCTTGGCTCGGAGTAGTCCGGGGGCGAATGCCAGCTAACAGCGACCTTACCATTTGTCCATCCACGGTAGCCATAATTGACGCCAACCGTCCCCGGATCTTTGGCTGATGCCCGCCACTGGGCCCCCTCGTCGCCCTGCCGGGCACGAAGGCGCTGCTTGGGCTCGCCAGCGGGGTGGCACAACAGCCCAGCCGAAGCAAAGCTCGCCGCAATCACCCTGTCGGCATTCCCCTTGTTGCTGGTGGTCACCATCAGGCGCGCACCTCGATGCCGGGGTATCGTTGCCGAAGGCTTGAGATAAGACGGCGCACGTCCACCCGCTCAAATGCACGCTGCCAGGTATTGTCGGGCTGCGCCTGCCACTCCAGTTTGTAGAGGGGCCGGTAGCCGCTGTCGCCGGTGTAGGGCTGCAATGTCCGCACGGTGAATATCTCCTCCCGCACCCCCCCAAAGCGGTCTACGTTGCCGATCTCGTGCACCCGCTCGTTGATCATGTAGATGTCGGTATCTGGCCCACTGTCGCCGTTGGGGTAGGTGCCATCGGTGGGGAAGTTGGGGGGCTTTTCCCACTGCCCGTCCGGGTCCGCCACGTATTCGCTCACCACCTTGTAAAGCTCGGTTCGGCTTTCTCGCACCACCACCACCTCGGGGGTTCCGGGCTTATCCGGGTCGGTTGCGTTGTTCTCGCCGCCGGCGTCGGTGGCGGTCAGGGTGAGAGTGGCCGCCTCGCCGCTCTCCAGGGTGGCCACGGCCATGCCCACAAAGTCGATTTTTGGGCTCGCCGGAGCGCCGTGGCGCCAGCGGTATTCCTCGTAGGTGGTCTCGTAGGTGATCAGGTAGGCGCCGTAGAGGGGCGCGGCCACCTTCAGGGTGTAGTTCTCCACCGTCAGCTCGGCGGGGATGTTGCCGGCGGTCAGCCCCGGCTGTTGCAGGGCAAAGCCGCCCGATAGGCCCCCGTCGAGGTTGAACCAGCCGATGCTGTCCGGGTCGTCGATATTGATCCAGTTCTCGGGGTTGTCGATGTTGAAGAAGGGCGTATCGCCCCCCTCCCCCGCAGTCACCACCCCCGTGATCAACTCCGCGCTGATAAGCCGCACAATGGGGAACTGCACACTCGCCGTATCCCCCCCCGTGAACACCGCCGCCGCCGTGATCACCTCGGTGCGGGTGGTGCCGCCGCTGATGCTGCCGTTGGTGACAAACACCGCCGCCCCCACCGCCGGGTACACCTGAACGTCCTTGATGCCGGTCCCTTGCATCGGCCCAAACTGCATCCGCAGGGGTATGCGGTTGTCGCCCCCTGGGCGGATGCCAACGGTCAGGCTGGTGGATACACCCGTCACGGCGTTTCGCCCCACAGGTAGGTGTTGGCGCTGTTGCCGCTGCTGTTGGCGGCCCCGGCGGGCACCACGCGCTTTTCCCACACCGGCACGGCGCTGGGGCTGGTGGTAAAGGTGATGGTGTCGCCCGCCACAAAGGCGCCCGAGAGGCCCACATACTGCAACGTGAAGTACGGGGTACCCGTGGCGGGGTTGATGGGGGCAAAGTTGCTGCTGATGTTGCCGCTGCCCACGCTGCCCACCACGCTGCCCACGGCGTTGAACACCGTGGCGCTGGTGAAGGTCAGCGTCCAGCTTTGTTGGACTGTGCCCTTGTTGTGGGCCTTGAGGTTGGCGCTGTTCAGCGCACCCCCGGTGCTGGTGACGGTCAGCCCGGTGATGGCAGGCGCCACGGTGCCGTGCTCGATCACGCTGGCCACATGGGTGGCCGGATCGGTGCCGTAGGCATTCACCAGGGGCGTTGCGAGGGATATGGTCACCACATCGCCGGCAATGCTCGGGGTGCCGTCGATCAGCACAAACTCTTCGTTGCCGGTCTCGTCCAGGTCGTCGGTCATGTCGCTGATGCGGATCATCTCGCCATCGCGGAAGATAATCACCGCCGGGTCTTTCACCACCACGTCGATGGCCGTGGCCCCGGCGGACACCCCGGTATCCAGCACCCCCACCCCATACAGCGCCTCGCTGCCGGTGATGGCGGCCTGGGTGTCGGTATGCGTGGCGGCAAACAGGTACAGCTCGGCATCCCCCGGGGGCGGGCTGAACAGCGACAGCCGGCCATTTTGCAGGGCAATATCCCCCGCGTTGTCGTTCTTGTGGAAAATCTTGCGGTACTTGGTGCTGCCCGCGTCGCGCTCCGCCTTGTTCACCGTGGGCCAGATTTGCCCGGGCAAGCCGCTGATGGCCTGGGTGGCACCCATGGCACCCCCGTTGCTGCTGGTGTCGTTGTTGGTGGCGGCGAGAAACACCTTGAGGTCGCTGTATTCGATGGGCATGGGGGCTCCTTGGTTACTCGCTGCCGGCCATCCAGGCGATCACCGCCTTGTTGCCGTTCTGTGCCGCCGTCACGGCGGGAATGTCCCGCAACAGCCACAGGGGGCAGGCGGCGGGGTGGGTTTCAAACACCAGGGTATCCCCGGGGGCCCAAGTGCCGCCCCAGCCGTTTTTGTCGAGGGTAAAGTAGGCCGCACCGGCCCCTGTGTTGCTGGGGGCAAAGTTGGCGCTGATGGTGCCGCTACCCATGGCCCCCAGGGTGTCGCCGCTCACGTTGAAGGCGGTGGCGCTGGTGAAGGTGATCGTCCACACCTGTTCGATGGTGCCCCGGTTGGTGCCCGCTACCGGGTAGGTGCCCTCGTCATAGGTGCCGGCGGCGCTGGTCTCGGTCCAGTCGGTGATGGTGGGCGCCAGGTCGCCATAGTCGTAAACGCTGGCCACCCGGGTGGCGGCGGCGGTGTAGCTGCCCACCAGGGCGGTGGCGAGGGGGATTGTTACCACATTGCCCACGGCGGTAATGGCCGTGCTGGCATGGATGGTCACAAACTCTTCGTCCCCCACCCCGTCGAGGGTGGCCTTGTTGCTGATGCGCAGGGTGTCGCCATTGCGAAAGATCGGCAGGCCCGCCCAATCATGCACCAGCACGGTAATGCTGGTGGCGCCCGAGTCGGCATTGGCGTTCAGTTGGCCGCACCCGTACAGATCCTCGCTGCCGGTGATGTCCGCCTGGGTGTCCGTTTGGGTGCCAGGGAAAAACACGATCTCGTCGCCGCCCGGGGTGTAATTCTCCACAAACAGGCGAAAGTCGTAGGCGGTTTCGTTGCTGGCGTTGCGGTTGTGCCAAAACACCTTGCGGTACTTGGTGCTGCCGGCGGTGCGCTCCGCCTGCCCGGCATCGGGGAACACGCTCCCCACCACGCCACTGCCCACCGCCACGGTGCCAAGGCGCCCGCCGTTGGTGCTGCCATCGCCCACCACCTGGCTCTTGGTGGGGCGGATGTCGGTTGCTTCGATCATGGGTTATGTCCTTGGGTTCGTTGCGAATCTCAAACGGTCTTGAGCTTGATGGTCACCTGCCCCAGGTCGTCATCAGCGGGGGCCAGGCGGCGGATAAGGGGCGACCAATCCAGGGCCGGTGGGTCTTCGTGGCGGAACATCACCGGATAGGTGGCGCTCTCCACCACCAGGCTGTACACCGCCCCGGGGATGGCCGCCAGGGCCTGTAGCTGCACAAACAGCGCCCATGTCATCCAGCCCCGGTCCGGGTCACTGGCGAGGGTAATGGGCTGCCCGGCAATCAGGGGGGCGTATTCCGTCACCTCCCGCCCGCCAAGCACACGTTCGGCGGATTGCTGCACCGGGCTCCAACTGTTGCGGTCGGCCCACAGGGGGGCGCCCGTAGGGCCAATCAGGGATATCCCGTCAAGGGTCAGGGTGGGCATTACTTGAGCCTCCGCAGTGCGTCGATCAGATTGTCCACCACGTCCCGCTCGCCCGTCAGGTCGCCAATGGTTTTGCCGCCCACCTCAAAGCGGTGCGTCACCACCTCGCCGCCGGCACCCCCGGCCAGGGGTGCAACCAAGTCCGGGGCGGACCCGGCCATCCCCCCCGTGGCATACAGGGGCAGGCGCTGCATCATGTTGATGCGGCGGATCATATCCTCCCCCCAGTAGTCCACGGCGGCGGCCTTGATCACGTACTCCCCCCGGGAGAGCCGCGCCAATATCGAATCGCTGGTGGTGGTGCCGGGGCCTTCGATCTTTCCTCCGGCGGCACGGCCCCCGATGAAGGGGAACAGCCCCTTCAATGCTTCGGCGCCCAAACTTGCCAGTCTCATTGGCAACCCAGAAGTGTCCAGGGCCAGCTTGACGGTATGGGTCGATTCGGTGGGCTTTTGCAACTCGGCCAGCTTGATCAGCGCCGCTTGGTCGTCCAGTTCCAGCTTGGTGGTCAGCGGGGTGGCATAGGCTTCGGTGCGAATGCGGGCGATCTGTGCATTCAGCTCGTCAGCATCCACCACCGTGTTCAGCTCGATCTTCTCGCCTTGCAGCGACACCAACGTGCCGTTCAACTCCTCCAGCCCGCTGGTGAGGTTGCGCACCAGCTCCGCCTGTGCATCGGCGGCGGCCTGGGCTTCGTCCTTCTGCCCGGCCATGGCCTCGTTGATCTGCTTGTGGGCGTCGAGAATGGTGCGGGCGGCCTCGGCCCGGGCATCCTCGTTGGCCACGATCTTCTGCCCGGTCTTTTCGCCGATAATCTCGGTCTCGGCCATTTGCTTGGCCAGGGCTTCCCGCTTGCGGGCCAGCTCCTCCGCCAGCTTGTAGTTGCCTTCCTCCAGGGCGCGCTCGGTGTCGGCGGCCAGCTTGGCGGCCCGTAGCCGTTGCTCTTGATACCGCTGGTAGGCGGCAAAGGACGAATCGCCACCAAACTCCGCCCGCACATCGGATTGGCGCTCCAGCTCGGCGGTAATGGCCGAGTTGAGCCGCTTCACCTCGTCGGCGTAGTTGCGCTCCAGTTGCTTGGCCTTCTCCAGCTCGTTGCCCACCGCCTCGATGGCGCGCTGGGTTTCGCTGATGCGAAAGTCGGCCACCTCGGCGACAATCTCCCGTTGTGCCATGGCCAGGTCTTCGCCTTGCAGGCCCTCGGCACGGAGCAAGTCCAGCTTGGCGGCCGCCTCGGCGGCGAGGATTTGCACGGTGCGGTCGGCCCGGTACTTTTCCACCGCCACCCGGGCCTCGGCCCGCTCCCGCTCCAGTTGCGCCAGGGCGGCGCCGGATCGCCCGGCATCGGCCATGGCCCGGGCTGTGTCGTCAAAGGCGGCATTCAGCCGCTGGATGGCGCTGTCGGCATTGATATCCTCCAGCGCCAACAGGGCCTCGGTAACCGCCCGGATGTTGTCCTTGGTATTGGTCAACTCCCCCGTGAACAGTGGCCCGGTGGTGGCGCCGCTCCGCGCCGCTTCCTCGGCGCGCAGGGCTTCCAACTCCTTGGTGTAGCCGGCAACCTGCTGCTGAACCTTCAGTAAACTTGCCGCCGCTTCGTCCGCCTCGCCACGGCGCAACAGCAGGGGCGGGCCGGATTCCGGCGACAGATCCGCCTGTATCGCCTTGACCCGCTCGGCAGAGTCCGCCAGCAGCTTCTCGCGGTCTTCAATCGCCTTTTTCAACTGGTTGTTGGATAGGGCCTTGGGCTCCTCAACCGCCGACAGCTTCTCAAACTCGCCGGTCAGGTCTTCGATCTTGCCCCGCACCCCGTCAAAGCTATTGGCCAGCTCCGGGGCCATGCCGTTCATCAGCGCCCACGCCCCCGCCACAGCGAGAACAACCTTGCCAAGCGGGCTCAGGCTGCCCAGAAAGGTGGCAATGCCTCTCGCCAGCACCGGCAGGCTCTTGGCTGTGCCCGCAAGGGACAGGTTGAAGGTTTTGACCCCCGTGGCGATGGTGGTAAACCACGCAGCAACCTTGATCCCCTGAAGGGCCAGGAAGAGCCCGATAATCTCCGTCAGGTATGGCGTCAGGGCCACCAGCCCTTCTATCAGCGCGCCAACCCCCTTGGCGAGGGTGACAAGGTTGTCCTGGGTGCCCGGGTCCCGCAGGGTGGCCGCCAGGTCGTTCAGGGCGGCTGTGAGGGTTTCCACAAACCCGCTCTCGGCGGCGGCCAGGCGCACCTCCGTGACCGCGTTTTCAAACTCCCCGAGGGCCGCGCTGGCGGAATCCAGCGCACCGGGCAGCTCGCCGCCGTACTTCTGCTCAATCAGCTCGGCGGCGCGCACCATGATGCTGGCGGGCACCTGCCCCTGCTCCACCGCCTTGAAGAACTTGCCAATCTCGTCCTGCCCAAAGCCGGCGGCCTCGGCAAAGAGGTTCACCGCGCCGGGCAAGCGGTCGCCCAATTGCTGGCGCAACTCTTCCATGCTGATGGTGCCCTTGCTCGCCATCTGCGTCAGGGCCACAAAAATGCCGTTGGTGTCGTCGGTGGAGAGCCGCGCCACTCGGGCGGCGGTGGCAAAGCCGGTGAATATCTTGCGGGTGTCCTCCAGGGCCATGGCGCCGGGGGGCAGCGCCGTCAAAAACCGCGAGTACGATTCCCCCAGGGATAGCCAATTGAGCTTAAGCCGCTCGCCCTCTTCCCGCACAAAGCGCATTTCCTCGGCGGTTTTGCTCAGGTCGCCGCCAAACGACACATTGAACCGCGACTCCATGCCCTCGATGCGGCTGGTGGTGTTGAACACCTCCGCCACCTGTTGCGCCGCGCCGTACAGCCCCACATAGGCAGATATCAGGCTCAACACCTGCCCCCGCAGGCGCTGGGTAATGTTCAGTGCCGTGCGGCTGTCGCTGGCGAATCGGTCCTGGGCGGCGCCCGCCCGGGTGGTGGCCCCCGCCACCCCCTCCTGTGCGGCCTTGAGCTGCCCGGCGGTGCCGGCCAGGCGCTGCTGGGCGGCGGCTAGGTCCCGGGTGTCTACCCCCGCTTCGGTCAGTTCCTGCTCCAGGCGGTTGGCGGCCTGGGCGGCCCGGGCCATGTCCGCCTCGGTTTTGCGCAGCTCCGCGCCGGTTTTCCGCAGGGCCGCGTTCAGGTCGTTGGGGATGGGGCCAAGGCTGGTCTTGAGGGCGGCGCCGGCCTTCTCCGCCTCCCGGGTGATCAGGCGGTAATCCTGCTCCAGCTCGGCAATCTTGGCCCGCACCGCGTCAAAGCTGGCCCGCTGGGATTCCGTGGCGGTGCCCGCGATGATCTTGCCCCCCAGGGCCGCAAGGCGCGTCTCCGCCTGGGCAATTTGCTGGGCCGTGCGCTCGGCGGCCTGGCCAAGTTTGGCCATGTCCGCCAGCACCTTGGGGGATACCCCCCGGGATTGCGCCTCAAACGCAGCCCCCTCGATGCCCGCCAGCTTGCCCTTGAGCTGCTCGGCGGCGGTGCCCAACTCCGCCAGCTTGGTGCGAGTGTCCGCCAGCTTGTCGAGGCTCCGGGCCATGTCGGTGATGGACTTCTCCGCCCGGCCAACCCGGCCCATTTCCTTTTCGAGTTCGGCGGCGGCCTTGCCGGTGCCGAGGAATTCCGTCGCCAACGTCTTTTGCAGCTTGGCGAGGTTTTCCGTCAGCTTGCCCACCTGCTCAAAGGTCAAGCTGGCTTCGTCCCGCGCGCGCAGGATCATTTCAACGGTGGTCGATTTGCTCATGGCGGGCTCAGGTCAGGTCAGCAGGCTTGCAAGAAAGTCCTTGAGGGCGCGCCCACCGGCATTGTTCTTGGTGGGCACGGTGGCCATCACAGCGGTGTGGATGGCCAGGGTGTGCAGGTGCACTTGGCGGGCCTGCCGCTGGCGAAGAATCTCGTGTTCCAGCAGCAGGCGGGCGACGGGGTAGCGCCGCGCGTCAGGGTGGCCGGCACCCAACAGGGCGCTGACCATGCGGTTCAGGCGTGGTAGCCAGTGCTCGGCACCGCCATGCTGTTGAGGCTGCCCACCCCCAACTTCGCTGCCGTGAACGCGGCGGTGATCTCCCCCAGCAGTTGCTCCAGGGTGCCGGCGTCTTGCATGGTCAACTCCCACACCGCCAGGGCGGCCTTGATCTGCACCCCCAGGGGCATCTTGGCCACGGTGGCGCGCTTCTCCGGCGCGTCGGCGGCCAGGGCAATGCCGTGGGCGATCACATCGGGGAACTGCACCATCAGCGCCTCGAGGTTGAGGCTGCCGGTGCCGGCGGCCTTGAGCTGGTCCAGCCGGGCGCCGTGCTCGCGGAACAGCACAACAAGGTCGTTGAAGCACAGGCCACGCACGGTGAACGTCTGCTTGCGGTAGGGGATTTCGCGGGTGTCGATAACCAGATCGGCGAGAGACATGGTTGCTCCAGATAGGGGTTGCTATGCGGGGTGTTGTTAGAAGGTGGCGCCCCGCGCAGCGCGCGGGGGCCGGGTGGTGCATCAGGCCGCGCGGCCCTGGAAGATGAAGCTCGGTGTGGCGCTGTCCTTTTTGTTCACCGCCACGGTAAACGGCAATTGCTGCCAGGCGTTGTCGCCCTTCAAGTTCCAGTCACCGTTCAGCGTCAGGCTCACGTCAGGCACCAAAAGGTCGCGGCGGGTTCCCACCGGGTTGTTGGCCTTCAGGAACAACTCACCACGGTGCGCCACGCTGCCGGACAGAATTACCTCCCGATCTTCTGCCGCAGGAGTGTAATCGACGTGGATCACGTCACCATCGTCGATGTCGCCGCCCTCGATGATGTAGATCACGCCCATTTCGGCATCCAACTCATAATCGTCGCCCAGCACGTAGGTGGTGGTGTCGGTCGCGTCCTGGATCACCACCGAGGCCACATTCCGCACCCCGTGGCCATGTCCCAGGGCTGCCCCTAGCTGGTAGCTGTAGCCCTGCTTCACAGTAATTGCCTCGTCCACCACCGGAGTGTTGGCCTGGCTGAAGACTGCTTCACTACCCAGCAGCGCGGCGGCAATGGCATACGGGTCGATGGACTCCATAGTGAAAGACATGCCAAGCGTTGCCGAGGTTTGCACCTCGGCAACCTTTACAGGGATGCCCTCGTCGGGATTGAACCCCTCCAGGTTTTCCGTGCCGCCGGAGAGGTTGATGTTGGGGATGTAACCAAAGCGCTTGCGGCCAGTGCGGTTTTTGGTACCAGGGGCGAACTTGTCAAAGTAAATCTCGTAAGAGCCATACACATGGCCTTGCAGTGGATTCGACATGGGAAGTATCTCCAGTTGTCAGGAATGTCGGGGAAAACCCCCACTTTTCGGTGGGGTGTGATGCTGTTCCAGCATCCTCAGATATGGCCCGAGGCGAAAAACCGCTCCGCCTGAGCCTTGGTCAGGGCAATCTTGTCGCCCTCCTTTTTCTCGGTGCCGCCCTGAATGATCGGCTTTTTCAGGCGGTACTCCTTGCGCTCTGCGGGGGCCTTGGCGGCGCCCTCGGTGGTCTTGATCTCATTGTCGCTCATGGTGCCTCCAGGTTTTCAACAAACGTGATGGTGAGTGGAAGGATAAAAAAACTGGTGATGTGCTGGTCGTCCGGGGGCCGGCAAATGCCACCGCCCACGGTGATCTCCACCACCTTCAACTGCCCCCCCAGCAGGTAGTTGGCGTCCGACTCCTTGCGGGTGCGGCCCAGGGCCAGCTTTACGTCACGCAACAGGGCGTGGGGGTTGTCGGTGGGGTGGGCGGATTCGTAGGCGGTAAAGCCCGTGAGAAACAGCTCCCAGGCGCATTGCCGGGTGGGGCCCCGGTGGGGCGATGCCAGGCCCTCGGTTTTCGGGGCTTCGAGAATGGTCACCACCGGCAGTTGCTTCAGGTCGTTGTCATCCAGCCGGCCCCGGCCGCGCATTACCGTCACGTTGTGGTCGTAGCCGTTGGCCACGGTAATGTCTTCGAGCAGGGCGGTTACCGCCTCCAGAATTTTCTGGCGGTGCGATTTGACGGGCATGGCCCCTCCTGGTTATCCCCGGCCAAACCGGGCGTTGAACAGTTGCCGGTAGCGGTCGGCCACAAAGCGGTTCACCTTGGGGAGGATGTCGTCCGCCACATCGCTGAACACCTGATTGACGGAAGGCCCATACAGCAGCCACACCACCCCGTTGTCGTCGGAAAACAGCCGCACGGGCTTGTAGGCACGCTCCGGCTTCGGCCCCTTGGTGCGCAGCGCCACCCCCCGGTTGCCAAAGGCGTTGTCGCCGGCCTTGAGGGCGTTGGTCACAAACGCCCGGTTGAACCGCTTGGCGGCCCCCTTGCGCTGCACCTTCACCGTCACGCCCCGGCCCTTGGGCCCCACCGCGGTGATGAATGCCCCAAGGCTGGTTGGCCGCTGGCGGGCGGTGAGGCGCGCCAGGGGCGCCGTTGGCGTGGCCCGCTGGATAATGGCAAACCGCTCCGGCAGGTCGAGGTAGCCGGGCGGGAAGTTCACCTGATCAAGGATCGCCTCGCCCCCGGCCTTGCGGGCGTAGTCGATCCCATCGTTGATGGCGGCGGCGGCAATATCCATGGCCGCATCCCCGGCGGCGGTCAGCAGATCGCGCACCCCCTCCAGGTTCCCCTCCGTCAGCTTCATGCTCAGCATCAGGCCCCCACCACCACCGTCACGGTGTTGATGTCCGGCGGCATCACCTCGGCAATGCGCACCGTGCCCTTGGGCGTGGTGATGGCAATGCCTCGGCTCAGGGTGTTGCCTTCCAGGTCGTCCAGCAAAAACACCAGCCGGTCGTCCGTCACGATGGCCTGGGTGTAGCCCTCCTCCCCCACCACCGCGCCGGCCCGGTGGTGCCGGGCGGCAACGGTCAGCGGGTTGCCGGGGAGCTGAATCGTCACGGGTATGGCAAAGGTCTCGTGCACCTCGGCCTTCATTGCCGCCAGCTCGTCGCGCCAGGTCATTTACGCACCCTTGGGCTTGCGGCCACGGCGGGGCGCTGCGGGCTCGGTTGCTTCGCCTTCGGGGCTCTCGCCTTCATCCGCCAGGGCGGCGTCGGCGTCAAAGCCTTCGCCTTCGGCACCCCCGGTGTCGTCGCCGTCCGGGTCCGTGTCGTGGCCGGCGGGGTCATCGTCCAGGGCGGCGTCGGCGTCAAAGTCCTCCAGCTCGCCGGGCTCGGGGGCAATCAGGCCCTCGGCTCGGTAAAACGCGGCCTGCTCGGGGGTCAGGTCAATGCTGTCGCCGGCCTTGAGCGGCTGCCCGCCATAGTTCACCGGGCCAATCAGGGTGTAGGTATCCATGGGTTGCTCCTATGCGCAGCCGGGGCCGATTGGCCCCGGGCGCGTCGTTATAGGTGGTTGTTCGAGGGATCAGTTGCTGGTGATGCCGGGCACCAGAACGCCAGGGCGGGTGCACAACACGATGGGGTTGGTCTGCACCTCGATCTCCACACCCTTGCCGCTCTCGGCAACCTTGGTGCGGGTGTAGAGGGGCACGCCCTTGGTGCCAACGGTCTCCACGTAGTCGGCAGGGCCAAACCGCTCGATAAAGAGGCCAGGCACCCCCACAGGGAAGAACCGCACCTTGTTGGTGTCGATGCCAGGGCCGTTGCCATCGTCGGCGCCACGGTAGTTGATCCACAGGATCTTGCCGTAGCGGATGTAGCTCCAGGGGCCGGCGATATTGCTCCACTGCTCCTTCTCGATGAAGCTGTTGCTGTCGCCCTTCACTTCCGGGTGCTCGTGCAGCTTGTCGAAGAAGTTATCGCCACACAGGCCAACCACCGTGGTGTAGGGCGCGGCGCCCAGGGCCGTCTGGATGGTGCGCAGCACCTGGTTGCACAGGGTTTTGATTTTGGTGGCATCGGTGGCCAGCACAAAGTCCACCTGGGTGGGCTCGGCCACACCAAACTCGTCAAACATGTTCCACAGCTCGGTGGTGCCATCGGCATCGAGCACCTTGCCGTTCACGGCGCCCATGTACCAGTTCTCGCGGGTCATCATGAAGTTATCGGCAATGGCACCAGCGCGGGCCAGCACCTCCGCCTGCAACGTCTTGATGGCGGTGGCAGAGCCAAACTCACGCACCCCCAGGATTTCGTCCGCCGACAGGAAGTCATCCACTTGCAGGTGGCCGATAGACAGCCGCTTCATGGTGCTTTTTTCGCTGGTGTGCTTGTGGCCGGGGCCGCCCCGGGCGCTGGTGGGTACCAGCTTCAGCACGCCCTTGATGCGCTCGATGTCCACAGTGAGGGTGTTGATGCCCTCGCTCTGGAACAGCCCCATGTTGCGCAGGGTGCCGGGCAGGTAGGGCCGCTCGTTGATGGCGGCGGTGAGGGTAGAGACCTTGAAGGGGTCAGTGTTGAACACGTCGAGGATATTCATAGGGTAAGGCTCCTAAGCGGGTTTTGTGCACAAAAAAACCCGCCAGTGGCGGGCCTTTGCGAAGAGTGCGAGGTGGGGTTAGTAACCGGCGCGGGCAATGATGCCCCGGGCTTCCAGTTGGGTGGTGCCAGTGGCGATTTGCGCCGGGGTAAAGCCAGTGGGCCAAACCAGCAGGTCGGCCTTCACTTCGGCATCCCGGGTGATAGCCACAGCGCGCTGGGCCTCATCGGTGGCGTTGGTGTCTTCCCACAGAATGCCGATGGCGGTCTGGCTGCCATTGCTGGCATTCGGGGCGTACGCCACATACTGGCCTGGCACGGTGGTGACGGCGATCACAAAGGTGTCGCCCTCGTCAAAGTCCTCAGAGCCATCGGCCAGGGTGAAGCTCAGGTGGGTGCTGGTGAAGGCGCTGGCCACATTGCCGGTGCCCACCAGGTTGCCCTTGGGATCGTGCAGGGTGAACTCCCCGGCGTTGCTGGCTTCCGCGGTGATTTCCAGCAGGTAGTTGCCGGCAAGGGCATTGTGGCCAACGGTGATGGTGCCCATCACGCCGTTGCCCACATTGTCGCCACCCGGCGCGGGCGCGGCGGCGCCGGTGGAAATCCGGCCCAGCACCGTGCCCACCCCCAGGTTTTGCCCCTGGTTGACTACGATTTCATCGCGGCTGCGGGCGCCGCTGGCCTCGGATGCAAGAAAGTCGCCGGTGTACCGGCCTTCGGTAATAAGCGTCATGGTCTGATTCCTCTAAAGGGATGACATTGGGGCCACAAAAAAGCCCGCCGGGTGGCGGGCTTGTGGCAGGGTCGGGGTTGGGTTAGTGGCGCTTGTGGGCGCTGTTGAGTGCGCCGTAAATCTTGGCGTGGTCGATCACAGGGGCCTCGCTGGCCACCGCATCGCCACTCTCCCCAGCAGCCACCCCGGCACCGCCGCCGGTCTGCTGCATCCAGTGGCTCAGGCTCTCGCCATGGGCCTCGGGCTTGGTGGCGGGGATGGCGGCCAGAAACTCCTTGGCGCTGTCCACGCTCATGGCCGGGTTCTTGGCCAGGGCCATAGCGGCGGCCTCCCGGCCCTTGGTTTCCTCCAGGGTGAGAATGCCGAGGATGCGGGTGTTCTCCGCCTCGGCCCCCAGGGCCTTGCCCTCGGTGATGCCTTGCGCCTTGGCGGTGGTGGTGGCGGCGTCCATATCCGCTTGGGTGAACATGCCGGTCACTTGATCCCCGGCTTTGGCTTGAGTGGTCATAAAGATACCTCTGTTGATGGTTGAGCCAGAAAGCTCGGAGTGGAAAGAATCAATCGCGTCGTCAACGCTCATTACCTGGTGGGCAAGCCCCATGGCCACCGCCTCCTCGGCGCGCAGGGTGGCGGCCTCGGTGCCGCGAATCACGTCCTCGCCCACCCCGGTGTTGCGGGCCACCATGGCCACAAAAATGTCGGCGATATGGTCAATGTCGGCCTGCACCCGGTCGCGGTCTTCCTTTTCCAGGGGCTCGATGGCGTTGGGTTTCATTTTGCGGGGCGCGCTGCGGATCACCTCCGCCTTCACGCCAAGGTCATCCATCGCCTTGGCAAAGTTCCACAGCACCGCCACCGCGCCGATGCTGCCCACCCCGCCACTGCGGGTGACGTGGATGTTGCCCACCGCGCTGGCGAGGGCGTAGGCGGCGCTGTAGGCGTGGTCGTTCACCACCGCGATGGCGGGCTTTTTGCCCCGGGCGCCGTACAGGCTGTCGGCAAAGTCCAAGAGGCCGCTCACCATGCCGCCGCCGCTGGCAAAGTCCCACACAATGCCCTCCACGTCCGGGTCATCCTGTGCCGCGTCGTGCAGGGCCTTGAGGGCATCGTAGCCGGTAGCAAAGCTGTAGTAGGCGTGGGAGCGGTGCAGCAGCATCCCCCGCACACTGATGGTGGCGAGCCCATCCTTGAAGGCGTAGGGCTTGCGGTCATCCCCAACGCCATAGCCGGGGGCCGACATGGCCCGGGCCATGGTCTCCGTCAGCCGAAACCGCTGGCCGGTGAGCACCCGCAGGTAATCCGCCACCGCCTCGCTGGCCAGCAGGGGCTGGTTGTACAGTTGCCCCATCAGGGCCTCGAAGTTGATGTCGCCCAGGGCCGTATCGCCCCCCGTGATCAATTCACCGTGCATGGTCATACCTCGGCCCTCACCCGGTGGCGGGGCTTGTGGGTGGCTTTCGGGGCGTCCCCGCCCTCGTCATCGTCGTTGCCGGGGCTGCCAAACTTGCCGTCGCCGCGCCGGGGCTCTTCGTCGGGGTCGCTGCGCACCCCCGCGCTTACCTTGCCGCCCACGTAGTCGAGGGATACGCTCTTCTTGTTGGCGTAGTCCTGCTCGCGGGCCACCTGGTCGATCACCTCGCGCCAGTCCTCGCCGTTCTTGGCGCACACGGCGGCAAAGGTGGCGGTTTTGTTCACCAGCTTCACGCCATCGGCTTGCGCCTCCTTGAGGGGGTCGATCTCCGGGCGGGGGGCCCCAAGCCATTGGCATTGGGTCAGCGCCTCGCGGTTGAGCCCCTGGTAAAACATGCCCCAGTGCCAGCCCACGGGCATGGACTGAATGTCGCCGCGCCGCAGGGCCTCCTCCAGCCACAGGCTGGCAATGTCAGTGGCCAGCTTGTCCGCCACGGTGGCCCGTTGGGCCTGGTTGTAGCGGTGCGTCTCGCCCATCGCGGCCCGGGCGCTGGAATAGTTCGTCTCGGTAAAGTCGCCGGTAAACTCTTCCACGCTCATGCCAAAAATGCGGGCCAGGTGGCGGTCAAGGCTCCGCTCAAAGCTGAACCCGTCATTGCCCGAGGATGTGGCCCGCTGCATCTTCATGTGCGTGCCCGGCGGCACCACGGGCACCTTCACGCCATCCAGCATCAGCGCCTTGCCGCCCAGGTAGTCCACCAGCTTCTGCACAACCGCCTCATAGGCGCCAGACTGCGTGCCCGATTCCGCCTCGCCGATGATGCTTGACGCCACCGCCTCCGGCAGGTCGGTTTCCAGCACGGCGGCATACATGGCGTTCAAGGCCACGTTTTGCAACTCCAGATCCCCCAGCTTGCGCCGCATCCACAAGGGCTTGAGCCCCGCTGCCAGTTGGCTTACCCCCCGGCTTTGCTCGGTGCGCACCTGGTTGGCCACAAACAGGATGTTCTTCCGCCCCCAGGGCTTGCGCGCCCACACGCCGCTCCAGGTGGCGCTCTCCCAATCGGTGATCAGGTCGTTGGGGTGGCTGTTGCGAATCCAGTACCGCACCACGCGGCCCGAGCGGCTTTTCTCCAGCCCGGCCCGCATGTAGCGGCTCTCGCTGAACCCGGGCGGGGTAGACAGCCGCATCGGGTCCACCAGTTGAATGGCGGTGCTGTAGGGGCGGCCACGGTCCTCCAGCCACTCGGCGGCGCCCAGCACCTCCCCGTGCACCATATAGCTGGGGCCAACCGCCAGGCGCAGCAGGTCGGAGAACGTCAGCTTGCCCGCCGCGTCGATCCAGCAATTGGTGCTCTCGGCGTAGAGGGTAAACTTGGTCTCGTACTCTTCCTGGAATTCCTCAGCCCACCGCTCGTCAAACATCTTGGGCAGCGCCCGCCAATTGGGCTTGCTCAACAGCCGGTAGCGGGGGCCGATAATGCTGTCTTGGGCCTTGCGGATGCCGGCGGATACCAGCGAGTCATTGCGCAGGGCATCGTTGCCCCGGGCATCCATCAGCTCCTTTTCGGGGATCAGCACCGCGTCGGCGCTGCCGTGATTGGGATACCACCCGGCCACGCCCCGGTCGATCCGGCTGGCGCCTTCAAAGCCACCGCCGCCCGCGTTGCCGCTCACCACCACGGTGCCACCCACGGCCGCCTTGTCCAATGCACTTGCCATCAGAATGAAACCCTCAGTGGCCGGGCGGGGGATACCAGCCCGTATTCCAGTTTCTTCTCGCGGATGTAGGCTTTCAGGGCCTTCTCGTTGCCCCGGGTCCACTCCACCCGCTCCCCGGTGCTGTCCACCACCACGGCGGCGCGGGCGCCCGAAATCAGCTTTTCGTAGGCGGTTTCGAGGCTGGAAATGTGGGCTTTCTGTTCGTCGGTGGCCATATCAAAGTAGCTCTTTGCCCATCGCCGTCAGCGATGAAGGTTTTTTGGGTTCTGGGGTATTGTTCTCAGGGGCGACTACCAGCGGGTTGTCATCCCATGGCCGCGCAAACGCGGGCGGGTTGTTCCAGTTGATCCGCTCGCAGTTCAACTTGAGAAGCATCCCCAACAGGTAGTAGAGCAAGTCCCAGGCTTCGTTGCGGCGGCTGCCCCTGTTGTGCCATAGGCCCTTGTCGTCCCGGGACTCGTTGCACAGCTCTTCAAACACAAAACGCTTGCGCTCCACAAACCAATCAGGGAAGTGGATATACCCACCCCCGGGGATCTCCCGTGACAATAGCTTGTTGAGCCAATCCTTGAGGATGTTCGAGTTGAGAAACAGCACGGGGATCTCGCCCCGGGCCTCGGCGTGGCGGTCCTTCCTGTCGCTGTCGGGGTAGCGGATCATCTGCCGAGGGGCCGACAAACGCGGCTCGCCCTTCAATAACTGAAACCTGTGGTGCTTGCCCTGCTTGCGCAGACGGCGGTAATACTTGTAGGCCATGCTGGTGGTGCCTTCGCGCCCGCCCGAGTCACAGCCCACGATCTTGGGCATCATCAGGCGTCCACTGCCGTCCGCCAGTGGGTAGCCGCGTTCCAACACCCGCTCCGTCAGTAAGTCCCAATCCTCCAGGTATGAAGGGGGCGACAGCGGGAAGGGGTGTCCATCCTTGTCCAGCCGCTTCGACTTGTTGATCTGGTATCGGTCGATCAGCCAGATGTCCCAGGTATCGCCACCGGGCGCCAGACCAACCCCGTGCACCTGCACCTCAAAGCGGTTGCCCTGCACGTCCACCATCGGCACCAGAAACCGCACGCCCTCCGGCACCACCCGCTCGCCGTAGTCGCCGGCCCGATCCATCAGGTCATCGGGCACCCGGTCGAGGGTTTGCGCCTTGGGCAGGTAGGGCTTGCCAAAGTCGATGTTGATTTTCGACTTCAAGGTTTCTTCGTTGCCGGTGCGCTCCCGCTCTTCCTCCGCCTGCCAAAGGCCAAGGAACATCTTTTCCCAATCGTTGAACGCGGCCGCAACCCCGTACAGGTAAAAGCTGGCGATGTCGGATCGCCTTGGTGTGCCGCTCAGGTTGCCGTGCTTGTCCAGCCGCTGGCCTTCGATCACCCAGCGCCCTTGCTCCAACAAGTCGGATTTTTGATCCGGCGAGATAAGCCCCTCGGCACAATGGGGGCACTTCATCTTCACGCTTTGCGCCCGCTCCACCAGATCATCACTGGGGAGCCATTCGCACAGCTCGTCATCGGGCTGGAAGAATTCGCCGCAACAGGGGCATGGCCAGTAAAAGCGGCGACGGTCCCCCGCGTTGTAGATGGCAATGATCCCGTCACAAGGTGGCGCCTCGTGGGGCTTATCCTTGCTCGGGCGCCACTTGGCGTCCTTGATCGGAAAGCTGGGGGACGATTCCACATACGTCATGCCAAAGCTGCGGAAGGTTCTCGTCCGCGCCCGGGCAAGGTCAAATGGGCGGCCCTCGCCGTCCACGTTTTGCGGCATCCTGTCGTAGTCCGTCAGCGCCACCCGTGGGGCTGGCTTGCCCGCCAGCTTGTTCTTGGTGGGCCACAGCAGCGACAACATCGTGCCGTTCTTGTAGAACTTGGTGAACGTCCTATCCGCACTTTTGCCGGGCAGCAGGCAACTCCCAAAGGCGGGGCTGTCATCGTGCATTCGCCCAAGCCGCCGCTCGCTGAAATCCTGAGCGTCGTCCTGGCTTTTTTCGTAAAGCAGAAAATCCGCCCCGTCCACCCTGGCGGTGTATCCAATCCAGTTGAGAATTGCCTCCGTTTTGGCGCTTTGCGCCGAGGTGACAAAGCACACCGCACCAAAATGGCGACTGGTGAGGGTTTCCATTATCTCGGTGAGATACGGCACCTTGCGGTTTTGCCAGGGGCCCACGTAGGCCCCCTTGTTGTTCACCTGCCGATACTTCTCCGCGCACTCCGCCACACTGATACGCTCCGGCGGGTCGAGGATGTCCGCCAATTCGCCCACCATGGGCTCAATCTTGCGGTAACTCGTCATCGCCATCCCCAGACACAAACAGCTCCTGCACCCCCGCGCGCAGGTTGCCCAACAACACGTCGATCTGCCGGTTCATCGCCTCGCGCTGGCGCGGCGCCAGCCCGGCCTCGGCCTCGATCACGTCCGGCATCAACAGCACCCCCTCCCTCAACCGCTTGAGAAGTGCCGCAATGCCAAACTCCACGTTGTCGTACTCCAGCAGCAAGTTGCGCTCGCGCAGCAGCTTGTCGTGCTCTCGCAGCCCCTGGATGCGGGCCTTCTCCGAGTTCATCCATTGCTGCCGCTCCAGGGGCGGCAAGCGTTCCGGGTCAAACGCATCGTCGTCCGGCGCTGGCCCGGCAGGCCCCACCAACACCGGCGCCGCATCGCGCAATCGGTAGAGCACCGCCCCCTTGGGGCCTGCCCCCACTGGTTCCACCCCGGCGGCGGTAAGGCGCTTGGCAACAGTGGAGCGGGCTATGCCGAATTCGTTGGCATACCAGGATAGCGAATAGCCCTCGGCCACTGGTGGATTCCCATGCGTTGCTTGCTCTCAATCGTTGTCGTCGCCCTCTGCGGGGCTTGGGTTATCTCAGCGCCAGCCAGGCAATGGCGGCGATGGCGATGGCATAGGCCAGGTACTTGGTGGGGTTGCGCCGCGCGTCGCGGATCAGGGCGTCTATCAGCATGGCCATGGGTTACTGCTCGGCGCTGGCGTAAAACACCACCGTGGCATTGGCGTCTGTGCAGCCGTCAAACTCCACCATGAACTGCTCGCCAGCCGCGAGGCTGATTTTCTCGACGGCCCCGCCAGTAAAAGTCAGGTCGGTGCTGTCAGCGAAATCATCGCCGGCGAACAGCTTGATCTTGACGGAGCCGCCATGCCCGTCTGCCAGGCGAAGGCCAAGGGGCCCGCGCGCCTGGTAAGGCCCGCGCTGCGCGGTAGTTTCGCCAACAAAATCAATGGCGGTTTGGTTGTCTCGGATTGTTGCAGCCATCGGATTTTCCCTGTGATCTATTGTGCTTAGATTTAGATTAAACGGCTCTTAGCCATACGGATGGAGCAAAGATGCCATCGCGCCCTGTAACAGTAGCCACGGCCGGCAAGGTAATGCCTGACCCAGTTTCGTACTGGACGAAGTTTGTCGTCCCAGCCCCGTCAACCCAACCAAGTAGATGGCCAACAAAATTCGCTGAAAAGAAAGCACGGCTTGCCGCAATCGCCGCATCTGAAATCACTGCGAGACAGTAGAACCCCGGCGCCAAATCTTGGGTAATTGTGATCTCCTTCTCGCCAGTTGTTGCCGTGTCAACAACACCAGCATCCAATATCCGAGAAGTCGGAACCCCACTCTCCATTCGGTAAATTCCAAGCCTTGCTTGAGACGCGGCAGACCCTGTTGTTACATTGATCCCAATCCGGGTAAACGTGGTGCGCTTGCCAACCACAAAAGGCAAGTAGTAGACCCGACCGGCGGACAATGTGAATGTTGAGCTAACAGTGGCGGCGAACGCAGTCCAGTATTTGTCGTTGTGCCCGCTATTGCCGATCCCGAGCGCCCCAATATCCGAAGTATCAAACACCTTGTTCTGCCCGCCCTTCACTCCCGGCACAAAGTCGCCAGCGGCGGGGGTTGCCGCATCAAGTTGAGAAATTTTTGTGTCAGCCATGATTAACCCTCAAGAAGAATTTTGTCGCCGCTTTCCAGCAGCAGATATTCGCCGCTTTCCAGAAGAAGGTAGTTCCCAGCGGGCGGCGGCGGAATGACGGGATCACTACCCCCTGCCACGCTGGCTGAAACGGATCGGGTGACACTGGTGGTCACGGAAACAGTGAGCATTTGAGGCCCTCAAATTGCGATTTTGATCAACAGCGCAATGACCAGCGCCGCGAGCATGGCGTGAATAACGGGCTTCTCGCGGATCACTTGCCAATGGGTGTTGGCAGCGTCCTCGTGCTTGTTCGACCGAGCGCCGATGTCCTTCAGCTTCTGCCCACTGCCCGGGGTGCCGGTGCGCAGGGCGTTGGCGTGGCGGCTGGCGCGCCAGTTGAGCACGATGGCGGCGGCGGTGTGGTACAGGAACAGGACTAGGGTTTTCATCGGGGCCTCCGTTGAATTCAATCCCGTTGATACTGCCGGCACGGGACAACACCTGCCCGGGAGGGGGCCGGGGCTTTTGGGGTCAGTCTGGCGCTTGGTTGGGTTCGTTCGCCCACTCGCGCAAGGCGCGCTTGTCTGCGGTGCATTGCTCGATGGCCTGCACCAAGGGGCCGACGATCAGGGCCATGTCGCCGTTGTCCTGCACCAGCGGGAGGGGCGGCAGGTAGTCGGTGCAATCCGCCAGCCACACGGCGGGGGGCTGCTCGCGGATGATCTCAACCTTGGTGATCACCACCGGGGGTTGGCTGCCGCAGCCGGTCAAGAGTGGCATTGACAGAATCAGCAACAGCAGCAGGCAGAGGCGCGTCGCGCCAGTCTGGTTGAGCGTCGAGTACAGCGCGAAGATCAGCATCGGCTTTGTCCAGTTCGCGGGCGATCTGCCGCTTGTCTTCCTCGGCCACGGCGATCTGCACCAGGGTCATTTTGTGGCGGCGCTCCAGGGCGCGGATCTGGCCACGCAGCGCGTCGTTCATGCTGGCGGCGGCCTTGAGGCCCTGCACAAGCTGTGCGTTCTCGGCTTTCAGGCGCCCGGCGGCTTCGATCTGGCCCTTGAGCTGCCAGCCCAAGAGCCCGGCGGCAAGGGTGGCGGTTATGGCGATGGCGGATATGATCTTGAGCAGCATCAATAGTCCTCCCACGCCGGATTCGATTGCGTCACCTGGACGACCGTGGTGCGGGGCCGGGGCTTGTCGGCTGCAATGCCAGGCGGGCCTCCGCCGCCCGGCGCCGGGCCATGCCCTTCTCGATGTCCGTCCCCTTCCACAGCCTTGTCATCGCCTGGATCTGGTTCGCCACACATTGGTTGTCACCCCTGGGGATGCAGTCGTCGCGGATGGCCCGCTTTTCGCGGTTTCGGTCGCCACCCATGGCGGCACCGCGATTGTAGGTGAGGCTGAAAATCGCCCCGCGCGCGCAGGGCGCCAGGGCCTCGATGCCCGGGTAGGCGCGGCGGGTCATTTGCCAGTAGCGGGGCACCGTGGCGGCCTCGAATACCTCGGCGCAGTAGGGCAGCCGGGTGATAACGTGCTTTATCCTGGGCACCATGGCTTTGGCGCCATGCCCTGTCACGCCGGCAGTGGCGGCGAGGGTGTCGCGGTGTGGGTGGTCGCGCCAGTCCAACAGGATGGTGGAGGGCAGTTGATGCCCGCCATCGTAGCCAATGCACCAGGTAGGGCCGCTGGCACCCCCTGGGTAGATCGGCGAAAGCAAGTGCCGCTCGAAGTACGCCGGTGAGAGTATTTCAAAGTCGATCACCAGCGCGATGGCCGCCGGGCAATCGGCTAAGGGTTCAGTTCGCGGCGGTTCGGGCGGTGGCGGGAGCGGTAGCGCCTCCACCAATTGCACAACGGGATTTGCCTCGGGGGCTTTTGCGCTGATGGGCGTTGGCGCCGCACCATGGGCTAGTAGCCAACAGCCCGCGAGAAGAGCAGCCAGAACAACACGAGCCATGTCAGCCTCTGCATGATGAAATAGAGGCGCGCGCCGACCCCGCCCGTGGCCATGGTGTTGCGGGTGGATTCGCGCCCTGGCATACCAAACAGCAACCACTGGATTGCGGCGGCGGTACTGGCGCTGGCAAAGCCGATAATCATCACCTGGCCCGCCACAAACAGATTGCCAAGGCCATCCACAGTGGCGCCCGGGTCTATCCGGCGCAGGGCGTAGAACAAAAACACCAGCAGGGCAAAGGCGATGCTGAGGGTTCCCGTGTCCCGGGCCAGCTTGGGCAGCAGCTTAGGGTTTGTCATCGTCTCGCCTACGGGCATTGATGCGGTAGTTGGCGGCCGCAAAGCCAATCGCCGCGACGCAACTGACGGCGGATATTCCAACGCCGATGGCTGGGGCGTTTTCGTTCATGAATCTGAGCGAATCGGCAAACTGATAGGTGACAGCCCCAGTGCTGGCGCTCAGGCCAAACAGCCCGTAGGCGGCCTGTTTGAACCCGTGTGCGTAATCAATGAGTCGTTGCATTCCAATATCAGGCTCCTTGTGTCGGGGTATTGAGCCCCGGCGGGGGCCGGCTTGCGCCTACCGCGTTTTGACGTTGCGCGGTTCGTCAGACTTGGATCACCTCCTTGGGTGGTGGCGTCCGTGATGAATTTGCGCTGGCCATGGCCGCGCCTCAAACAATCACCATGCGAAAACAAAAAAAGCCCGGTTACCCGGGCACAAGCATAGCAACGCAGAGGGGTGATTTTTGCCCACAAAAAACCCGGCGCGGGCCGGGTTAAAGAGTGAGAGCGGTTGGGCCATGCTGGGGGATGGCCGTGCCCGTGTTGATGCGTTTACTGTTACATGGCGGCGCCCCGATACAGTGAATACTTGGACTGCTAAATTACCGGATTGGCGTAGTTATCCAATCATGGGAAAAAAGATACCCTGGCCGTCCCATTTTTTCAAAACCTTTTTAGGGAATTTCTTTGGCCGGCATTTTGGGGTTGAGGGCGCGGGCATCGGCGAGTTCTTTTTGCTTGGCATCGAGGCGGCGGCGGATGTCATCCACCTCGCCGTGGAGGCGGTTGATCAAATGGCGCTGGGCCTTTTCAAAGGTGTCAAACCATTGGTGGTTTTGCCCGGTGAGGGTTTCTACTCGGATATTCCCGGTGCTCAGTTGGTAGGCCACGTTGTCGCCCTCGGTGTGCACCACCGGGTAGGTGGTAATGCGGCCAAAGGCTAGGCGGTAGCCGAGGGTGACGGGCTGCTCGGCGCGGCGTTCGGTACCCTGGGGCGTTGCCGGGGCGGCGTCGCTGCCAATGTGCCGGCGCAGGTGGCGGTGCACGTCGAGCACCCAATCGGCAATGGCTTGGTGGATCAGCCGGTAACGCTCTTCCCACCCGGCGCCCCGCCAGGTGCTTTTGGGGATGCCGGCACGGTCGGCCTTTTCGTTCTCCGAGAGGTGGTAGCGGCCCCAGCCTCGGCACTTGGGGCAGGTGGCGGGGTCGAGCCCTTCAGGTGCCGGCATCTTGCTGCCAGCGGGCCGCAGGCCATCGCCGTTGCAGTGCTTGCATACCCGCTCGTGCTCCGTCAGCAGCTCCATCAGTGCCACCTTGGCTACACTGAGCAGTTGCTCCTTCCCCCTTTCGGTTCCCGGCCATCGCATCTCGCTCGACATGTCCACGGCCATTTTCCCCACGGCCCGCTCAACGTCTGCCTCGTAGGTTTTGTCGTCGGCGTAGAGCATCATTGCCAGTTTGAAGTAGGTCTCTGGCAGGCTGCCCATGCCGAGGGCAGCCATGATGTCCTGCCGGGTGAGTTCTGGCCTGCCGCCGGGCACCCCCAGCAGGTCCACGGTGTTGAGGTTGATGCGGGTGAGTAGTGCTTGTGGGTCCATGGGTTCCCCTTATGCCAGTTCGATGGTTATTGGATACAGCGCCTCAACCTGCTTTTTGGCGCGGATGAATTCCTTGGTCTGGTAGCCCTTCACGTCCACGTAGCGCACAGCGCCGCCGGGGTAAAAGATTTGAAAGTCCACCCGGTAGGCGGTGTTGCCCGGCAGGTCAAACCGCACCTGCCGGTGGAAGTACAGCACCACCCCCGCCCGTTGCTGTTGCTTGAGCCCGATGTAGTAGTTGGCTTCTTTTTTCGAGTCGAAGGTGATGCCATCGACTTCGGTTTTGCTGGCGTTGTACTTGCTGCCGCCACCGGCCTTGGCCTTGCCAAACAGGGCCTTGAGTTGCGCCTGGGTGTAGTGTGACTTGGGCATGTAGCGGCTCATGGCGTAGTGTGTGGCTGGTGTTTCACGGTCGGGTTTTTTGTTCCACGGGGAACAGCATCACCCCCGCCGCGCCCTGGCCCGCCGCGCCGCCAGCGAGGCGGTGATGGCGGCAATAAACCCCTCCAGGGGCGATTGGCCGCCGCTGTGGGGCTTCGCCTTGGGGCGTTTGATCTTCACCCGGCCCGCCTCGATGGCGTCGGCTTTGCGTTGTTCAAAGGTGCCGCGTGTTTTTGCTTGTCCCATGGTTGTTCTCCTGTTGGGTTAGGGTTTTCCGATCTGTACAAACCCGTGGCGCAGTAGCCAGTCGTGGGTTTTGAGTATCAGCACCGCCCATTCGAGGGTGCGGGTCAGCGGCTCGGCGGTGTTGGCGTAGGCGTCCATCACGCCGTGGCAGTCGTGGCAGAGGTAGGCGGCGGCAAAGTCGCTTGGCTTTTCCGCCATGCCTTTGCCAAAGTAGCCGGCCAGCTCGCCCATCACGTGGGCGCATACCACCTTGCCGGTGCCCTTGAACCGCTGGCACCGCATACAGGGGGCGTGCCTGGCCAGGGCCAGGTAGTCGTGGTTGCGCCAGGCGGTTACCTTTTGGCGGGCGCCGTATCCCGTCAGCCAGCCGTTGAAGTCGGCCACGGTGGCGCGCCAACGGGTGGTGGCCTCGGGGTCTGTGTCGAGTTGCTTGCGGCTGCTGATGTCGAGGGTGGCGTATATCCAATCCCGGGCGGCGTCGGGGTGGCGCACAGTCACGGGGTTGCCCGCGGCGCGCTCGCGGTCTTCGATGTAGTGCCAAAATTTTGCGTTCTGGCACAGCAGGGCGGCGCCTCGGGCGTAGTGGGTCATCGCGGCGCCCTCGCCGGCCTAGGCTCAAGGCCCCACCGCCAGGCGGAGGTGACTTTGGTTTGCTCGCGGCAAAAGCTACAGGTGCCGTAAAACCAGGGCGGCGAGGTTGGGCGGGTGGTGCCCAGCTTCATGCCGCACTCGTCGCACACTACTCGGGCTATGTGGGCGACCATCACCGCACCCCCAAATACACAAAGTTGCCTTCGATAATCCCTGCGTCTTGGGCGATGTCTATACGTCTGGCGGCCTCGCTACCGTAGGCAACCAAGCAGGATGGCGCCCCCGCGTTTGCCCTGGCCCTGGATCCATCAACGTGGTGGAAGTGCAGCCGCCCCCGGAAAAAGAATATCGCGCTGGCCTTGTTCCACACCTCGTCGCAGAACCAACTGGTTTCCGTTCTCGCAAAAACCAGAGCGATGCCGCTGCCATGGTCTGCCAGGCGCTTGAGCCATACTCCCACCTTGGCGCTGTATGGCGGGTTGAGCCATACCATGCCGTGCCAGGGCTTTTTCAGTCCATCGTCGGCGATGGTGTAGTGGGCAGCGGCCATGCTCCAGGGTCTGACGATTGGCGCGCAGGGGTCTAGGTCGAATGGGCACAGCGCGCCGATAATTTCCGGTGGCGTCAGCCACTCCTCTTTCATGGATTTTTGGCTTTGGTGTCCGCCCATGGCCATCACCGCACCCCCACCAAAAACCGGGGCGGCAATGACATGGGCCCTTGCACCGGGCGCCACAGGTGCAGGCAGTAGGGGTGGTTGTCTACCTTCTCGCCCGCTGGCGGGTGTATCTGGTACACGGTGTCGTCCTCCTCCCAAAACAGGGTTTTGATGTAGTCCATCTCGGGCCAGGTGGGGCAGCGGTTGGGCAGCGATACGCTCACGTGCTCCCACCCTGCACCGTCGCTGGCCACGCAGCACAGGGGCGCGGTGCCCCGGGGGTACGGCACAACAAAGGCGCCGTTGTTGCCGTGGTCGCGGGTGGTGGCCATGGGGCCGGTGGTCAGGCGGTATTTTTCAGGCACCTTGAACATGCTTGCCCTCCTTGGCCTCGGCCATCAGGTCGCCGAAGGTTTTGCCCGCTGGTTTGTGGTCGATGGGAGAGAGGCACCCGGCGGTCCACCAGGTGTCGGGGGCTATGTCGAGTTGGTAGCCGTAGAGGTATTCTTTCTTGGTTTCGTCGTCGCCCAACGTCCAGAGGCTAAAGCGGATGGCCACCACGGTGCCCACCCTCCCCCGCCATTCGTCCAGGCAGCCGTCCACAATCAGCACCCGGGTGCCCACGGGGTGCTCGGCGGGGGCGAGGCGGTATTCCACCGTGGGCGGCGTTGCCTTGCGTGTGTCGCGCAGCTCGCGGAGGGTGTCCACCGACATGTGCAGTAGCGACCCGGCGCCAAAGGCGGCCAGGGCCAGTATCACCAAGGCGATGGCGTTCATGGCTTCCTCCAGGGGCATTGCCCGGCGCTGTGGCCGCTGGCGCCGCATAGGGTGCAGGTTGGGGATGTGGTCATGCCGCGGCACCCCGCTGTCCGTTGCCCCGCAGGTCAAAGAATCGCTGGGGGATCTCGGGGAACATCACGGTGAGTAGCCGTGCCAGGTCGGGGATCAGGTTGTTGTTGATCTTGTAGGTGTTGTCGATCATGTGGAGCGTGGTGTGGTGGCGTGCCACCTCCAGAATGGTGCGGCAGGCGTAGTGCTTGATGCCCCGGCGCACCAGCAGTCCGGTTTCCACCACGCAGTGGTCGAAGATGGGCATGTTGGCAATCAGTCTGTCCATGGCGCCTACCCGCCAACCCATCTGTGGGTTGAAGTGCACGGCGGCGCGAATGCGGGCGGCCTTTTGCTCGCGGCTGAGGTCTGCCCATTCATCGAAGGCGCTGTGGTAGGTGGCGGCGTTGTGCACCGGGCGCACCTTGGCGGCGTTCACTTCCTGCCGGCCTTGGGCGGTGACGATGTGAAAGCTGTCGCGGCCGATGTAGGCGCGGTAGATGCGCCCGCCCTGTTCGATCAGGGTGTTTTCAATCAGGGGATGCGCCATGGGTGGCCCTCCGGGATGGGTTCGTGTTCGGCGCGCAGGCGCTCGACTTCAAACAGGGGCACGTTGTGGATTGATCCGTGCCGGGCGGTGCACTCGATCACCGTAAAGCCGACACCGTGAAAGGCGGCAAGGTCGGCGTAGCGCTGGATGTCGGCAAGGCGGGGGAATACGTCACTCACCACCACCTTGTGGCCCCGGGCGAGGGTTAGGTCGGCCATGTGATGTACCCAGCGGCAGGCTTGCTCCCATAGCTGGGGGGCGTACTGGTAGCGCCCGGCGGTGTCTTTGAAGAGGTGATCGGGCTCAAAGTGGTGGTGGCCGGTAAGCATCCGGGCCATGGTGCTTTTGCCGCTGCCGGGTTCACCGCGGATCACCACCAGTTCGATGTGGTCGTAGGGGGTTGCGCCGCTCATGCGTCGTACCCCCGGGCCTTGCGGTAGGCGGCGATGGTGTCGATTAGCCTGGCTTGGGTGGCATCCCATTCGCCGTGCCCATAGCCGTATTGGTGGGCGCTGGCGCAGCGGGCGGCGCGGGCGGCGTCGAGGGCTTGTAGGCTCAGGCGGTTGCCGGCGGCCTGCCGGGGGCGGCTCAGGCGGGCGATGTAGCGGGCCACGGTTTCGGCCTCGCCGCCATCGGTGGTAATGCCGCCACCGGGCAGCACCCAGCCAATGCCGTCTGCCAGGCGCACGGCGTAGACGGTGGCGCCATCGTGGGTGATGTCGTGCTGGCGGGCGGGGTTTATGGGTTCAATCACGGGGAAGCACTCCATGGCATGGTGGTCAGGCGGTTGAGGCGTTGCATCTCGGCAACGGGGATTTCGTGCCGGGGGCACAGGGGGCCCTTGGGCTTGGGTTTGTGGGCGGGCTGGCCGGGGTTTTGGTTGCTGCGCTGGCAGTGGACGCACTTGTAGATCCGGTGAAGCCCACCCCCTACGCGCTGGCGGCTGCCCTGGTAGCGCAGGCCGATTTTGTCGCAGTGGCGGCAGGCCAGGGGCTCTACCGGGTTTGGCATGTGGCGGCTCATTGGGCGGCCTCTTCGATCATGTCGAGTAGGTCGTCGGGGGTTTTGATGGGCCGCAGGTTGCCGTCATAGCCGGCGGCCAGGCCGGCCTGGCCGCAGTCGTTGTCCCACACCCACCAGCTAAGCCAGTTGCCATGCCCATCGGGCGCGCCGGTATCGCCAATCAGGGTGGCAGTGGTGTCGAGCAGGGCGTCGAAGGTTTTTTCCACCACGTCCCACAGGGGGCTGCCAATGGGCGAGCCCACCAAGTCGCCGAGGGCGTGCAGTTGTGCGTCGAGGGCCAGGCGGGCAACCACCACCCGCTGGATGGCGTTGCGTTTGTCGTCTCGGGTCATTGGGCCCAGCTCCTGTCGGTAAGGTCGTCAACGAGGGATCGCGAGCGGGTGGCGGCACCCCCGCCGGCCTGCCCTGGCTCGGCGTACAGCTCGCCCCGGCTGTGCTTGTCGAGCAGCCGTTGCAGGAACTTGTGCTCCCACTTGGCCTGGGTGTATTCGTCGGGGCGGGTTTCCCAGTAGCTGATGAATTCCCCCAGCAGGGTTTTCTGGGTGGGGGCGGGTATCAGGTCGAGGGTTACGCCAACCATGGCGCAGCGGTCGGCAAAGGGGCCTTCGGCACCCCCGGCGCTGGGGGTTACCCGGGGTTGCCATTGCATGTGCATGGCGAAGGGTTCGGCGGGTTCAGCTACGCCAGGGTCGATGCTGCTCGCGCGCAGGGGGGGGGTTGTTGTTTTAGGTTCATTGACTGGTTCAAAAGAAACTGATTCTGGGTGAATCTCTTTCACTAGGGGTGGTGAATCTGTTTCACCACCGGGGTGAATCTCTTTCACCACCCCTGGTGAACCATTTTCACCACCCTGGTGAATCTCTTTCACCACCTTGGCGGCCTTGGCGAGGGGCTTTTGTGCCTTGGAATTGGCGAGGGTTTCGTCACCGGATGCGATGTGCAGGTGGTAGACATTGCTGGCGTTGCCCTTCTCGCCGGGGCGGTGCTGAACAGACAAAAACCCTGCATCCCGCAGGGCGTTGATGTGGTTGATTACCGAGCGGCGGGTAATCTCGCAATGCTCGGCAATATGGGCAAACGAGGGCCAGCACTCGCCCTGGTCGTTGGCCTGGTCGGCAAGTTTGATCAGCACCAGCTTGCGAAGGGGGTTGCCCACCTTCGCCTTCATGGCGGCGACCATCAGGGTCATGCTCATGGCCGCCCCTACCCCCGCTCGCCCGCGAGGGCTTTGGCGGGCCGGCCAATCACCGTCAGCTCCAGGTTGGCCAGCTCGTCCGCCAGGGCCGCCTCGGTTTGCAGGTGGCGGCGGAAGCCCTCCAGGGAGGCCATCAGCTTGTCCACGGTGGCGCTCAGGGCCTCTACGGCGGCCTTGTCGTTGGCGTCCACCACCCCGTCCCGCAGGATGTCGGCGTTGTGGTCGATCAACTCGGCAAAGTGCCGCATCGAGGCGCACAGGGTGGTGTTGTGCCGCCCGGGGCCCACGTCCACAAACACCAGCCCGCCCTGGGCGGCCATGGCCGCCAGGCAGTCGTCACGGGTGGTATCCAGGCAGTTGATCCAGGGCCAGATCAGGGCGGCGGGGATGGCGGTGGTACCGTCGAGGTAGCGTTGCAGGCGCTTGAGGTTGCTGGCCTTGGCGTTGTCCGCCTCCCGCTCGTCCTGCCCGCGCCAGTCGTGCATGGTCACGGTGCGCAGGGCCGGGTCAGGCACGGCGGAAAAGTAGTTGAGCGCCAGCAGCTTGGCCATGTCGTTGAGGCTGGCCGGGGTGGTGGCCAGCTCAAGCTGCATGTGGTGGATCAGTACCTTCTCGGTGTCGGGGAGTGCCCTGGGGGGCTGTCTGGGGTTGGACATTTTTTATTCACCTCTGCGTTGCTAGGCTTGTGGTGTGGATCAAGCGGATTGCCTGCCCCAGATGTCGGGGCGCAGGTCTTCAAGGGTCATCACCATGTCCGGCGTATGCTCAACGCTCGCCTCGTGAAGCCGGCGATGCAGCTCAGGCGACCCCTTTCGGTGCCCGCCCGCGATCTGGTGCAGGTAGTTCAAGTCGGTTTCCGCCGCCGCGATAACGTGGTGGCGCCGGGGGTCTTTGCGTGTCTTGTAAAGCCATGTCTTGATGTCCATGGCAGGGAGGATAATGCACGATGCTAAATCTTTCAACGGGAATGTTTCGCGCGGCGCTTATTTCGCGCACCGCTAAATGTTGGCTTAATGGCGACATGACGATTGACGAGATCAGGTTGCAAAACCTGATGATCCTGTTGAGGGAGTGCGCGGGCGGGGTGCAAGCCCAGCTTGCCAAGGATGTTGGCTCGCCAGCCTCCTATATCAACCAGATCATCAAGGGCACAAAAACGCCGTCCGGCGCCACCCGGGGCGTAGGCGATGACTTGGCCCAAAGGCTGGAAAAAGCCTACGGCAAGCCGCGCGGCTGGATGGACACCGTGCACCACAACACCTTGACTGCCAGAGAGGAGCGGCAGGAGTACGCCACGCCAGAGAAGTCGGTGATGGAGATGCAGCAAGAATTGAACGATATTTGCCTGGAGTACGGGCTGACGGAAGGTTTTTTGGAACTTGCGAGAAAGTTTATCCCGAGGTCAAACAAGGAATAACACCCGCACAGGGAGTGCTATGGACGTTCGGTTTTGTGAGACATGCCAGAAAAAGATGCCCTTTGTCGCCGGGCGTTGCGCCCGCTGCCGGGGCAGCGCACAGGGCTGGGGAAGTACGCCGCCGCCCACCAGGGAAGAGCCAACTCAGGTAAGCAATCCATCGCCGGGCGAAGGCCCCATCAAGCTGATAACCTGCCCCGACTGCGGCCACCAAGTGAGCCGCATCGCCAAGGCTTGCCCAAACTGCGGCAACACGGCGCTGACTCAAACGATGCTCTATATCAAAATCGCAGAAAAGGTCCTGTACCTTTTCCTGATTTTGGCCATCCTGAAAGCCTGCCACCCCCTGTTTTTTGCCTAGTTTCCCGCGAGGAGGTTATATGGCAATGCACCATAAAACACTGTCTTTACTGCCCATTTTGCTTTTTGCTGCCACCGCCAGCGACGCCCGCGAGGTGTTCCGGTGCCAGGTTGAGCGCACTCCGGGCGAAACGGTCACAGTGCTTTCCGACAGGCCCTGCGCGCCGGGCGCCGAAACCCTTACGGTGCGCCCCGCCACGCCATCGGCCCGCCAGGCGGCCGCAGCATCCGCTCGCCTTGCGGGGCTTGAAGCGGCGCATAAGCTGCGCCAGGCGTCCGAGCGGGGCGAGGTGTTGGTGGGCATGACGGCGGATCAGGTCCGCCAGGCATGGGGGCGCCCCGATCGAAAGAATCTGTCGGACTATGCCCATGGCCAGCGGGACCAGTGGGTGTACTACCGGCAAAACCGAACGGATTACGTGTACCTGGAGGATGGGCGGGTATCGAGCGTGTCGGCATCGGTGGATGTTGAGCGCCAGCCCCGGGCCATCTTGATGGGGCAATGAGGCCCTTGCCAAAGGAGGGATAGCAGTGAAGATTGCACTGTGGCTTCTGGCCCTGGCCCCGGGGATTTGCCTGGGGGCAGGTGTCTACAAGTGGGTGGACGAGAACGGCAAGGTGCGCTTTGGCGACAAGCCGCCGATACAGGGCCAAGCCGAGCATATCCCCGAGGCGGCCCTAAAGCCCAACACCAGCGATGGGGACCACTGCCAAACTCAGCACGCTCTGGCCAGAGCGGTGATGCGTGATCGGCAGGCGGGCCGCCCAATGCCAGAGATCATGGCGCTGTACGCCCGCCAGGATGGCGAGAGCGCCTACCGCGCCATTGTCCGGGCAGCCTATGCAAAGCCCCGATACAGCACACCCCCATTCCAGAGCCGAGAAATCTTCGACTTCTCCAACGAGGTCTACCGGGTATGCCTTGAGGCCCGCTTGCCGTAGGCACCCCCGCTCGCAGCTAATCCCACCAAAAAAAAGGGCGGCCTTGGCCGCCCCTTGCTTTTGCCCGCCACCTCGCTCCGCAATAAGCCCCGCCCATCCCACTACTGGCGCCCAATAACCACCACGTTCTTACACTCGCCCGCTCCATCAAGCCACACGGAGTCATGCAGTGGAAGACATTGAAGTTGCTTTGATCGAACTGTTGAACGACTTTCGGAAGCTGACCCCCGAGCAGCAGGCGGCCGCCCTGGCCGCCATCAAGGAAGAACTGGCAACGCTCCACCCTAAGTAGCTCCACCCCCGAGGATTAGCCGCCAGGCAAGGAAGCCTGTCGCCCCGCGCAGGCGTCATATAAAAAATTTATTTAGCACTGCGCTTGATTCTTTCGCCTTGATAGTTTAGCTTTGTGCTAAATCTGGAAGAGAGGCAACCCCATGCAACTACAAGTCACCATCCTCCTCACCGCCGAGGAGGTGGCCAATACCCGCCGGGCGATTGAGCTGCTGAACAAGGATGTCCCAACAACCCTTGAGGTGGCCGAGTACCGGGCCATCAGCCACGGGCTGAAGCGGGCGGCGTACTGCCAGATGCTGGTGGCATTTGAGGATGCTATCGCCCCCGAGGAGGTGCCCCATGGAGGCCATTAAAACCACCCTGTGGGCGGCGGTGCTGGTGCTGTCGATGGGCGGTTGCGCCCTGGTGGTGCTCGATATGCCGGTGGTGCATGTGAGCGCCGAGGGGCATTGCCTGCGGGTTGAGTCGCCCAACCCGGCCCATAGCTGCGCCGCCCTGCCCCGCCGCTATGTGGAGGGCCAGGGGTGATGGACGGGGTAATCCTCACCCGCGAGCAGGCCCGCCAGGTGATGGTGGCACTGCTCGGGTCGGTGATGACGCTGCGGGAGGTGAAAAAGCAACTCCCGGGGCCGCTGCACCGCGCCCGCGCCGGGGCGGCCACCGAGGCCATCGGCACCCTGGCCATGGCCATGAATTTGCCAACAGGAGACCAACCATGAGGGACAACTACGAGCTGTGGGCCGACCTGGCCGATGGCCAGGGGCTGCGCAAGGCCACGCTGGGTGGCGGGGCTTGCGAGTCAAGGGCGAAGGAGGTGGTAAAGGGCTTTGCCCGCCACCTGTGGGTGCAGGCCACCCGTTACAGCCGCAGTGCCCGCTTCGAGATCCGCCGGGGCGGGGTGACATTGCAATTCAGCGAGAACAACCACGGCCCCCGGCTGCGCTGGCGCGATGCCAGGCTTCAGGTGGCATAACCCGAGGGATAGGTATGAGAACGCTTCAACTCAAGGACTTTTGCGCAACCACAGAGGATATTCGTGCGTATCTTAACCAGCCCTTCAACGAGGGAGATTTCACCTTTGCCACCAACGGCCACGTGATGCTGGCGGTGCCACGGGATGCCGCCTTTGATGGCAACAGCTCCCTGGGCGCCCGCACCGTGGCAGTGCTAGAAGTTGACGAGCCCCACCAGTGGCACCCGCTGCCGCCTGTGGAGGTGGAGGTTCCCCCCGGGGATCCCTGCGCGGCCTGTGGCGGCACCGGCAAAGCCACCTTGGCGGTTTGCCCCGAGTGCCGGGGGGATGGGGAGATTGAGTTTTCCAACCGCCATCACACCTATTGGTTTGACTGCAAAACCTGTGACGGCGACGGCAAGGTATGGGCCCAGTCGGATGAATCCGGCAGTTGCGCCCGCTGCAACGGCACGGGGGAGGTTGACCCGCCCCTTCACACCATCAAGCCCGTGTCGATACTCAATGTGGCGGTGCAACCCAAGTACGCGGCGCTGATTGCCGGCGCGCCGGGGTTGGAGGTTGCCAGCTCAGTGAAGAACAAACACATGCTGATGTTTCGCCAGGTGGATGACGCCGGCACCGTGCTGGCCCGAGGGGCGATCATGGGCATGTCGGTGGCGGCAGAGGGGGATGATTGGGTGTTGGGGAGGGATGCGTGATGGCCACAAAAACCACCATTGAGTGGTGTGATGCCACCTTCAACCGAGGAGCCCAGCCATGACAACCAATAAACCCGGAAGCGTAAATCAGCAGCCGGTCGAGGGAGAGGAAATCATGGTGAACACGCCCTATGACGTGTTCACTCTACCGCTGCAACCGTCAGGGCTGTCGAGCGGCCCGCGATTTGTTGTGCATGTGCCGGGTCCCGAGCAGCCAGCAGCGCCGGACGTGGATGCGCTGGTGGAGGTGCTGGAAGATATCCGGAGCCTAAGCTCGATTAATTTGGCGATGCCCCCCAATCCGTTCGTACTCACCGCCATGCTGGGCGACATACACCAGATCGCCGACGCCGCCATCGAAGCCCACCGCAAGCAAGGAGATGAGCAATGACTGACCGCTACGCGAAAATCCGCAAGGCGCTGGCCATGGGGACGACGCCGGGGCCGTGGTCCGTCCGATACGATTACGTTGTGCAGGCCAAGTCGTTCGATGAAGGTCGCTTGGTGCCTATTGCACAGCCCTATGGCCTCAGGGTGGACGGTAGCGACCTCTTTGCCAACGCCGCCCACATCGCCGCCTGCGACCCTGACACAATCCGGGCGCTGCTCGCCGAGCGGGACGCGCTCAATGCCGAGAACGAGCGGCTGCGCTGCATCATCAGCGACATAAAAGACTGGGACTGCGATGTGAGCGGAGGCTTCTTGTCGATCCCGGTGGGCCTTAGACGCCGGATTCAGAACGCCCTCGCCGCCTACCGGCAGGGAGGTGAGGAATGACGAACAGCAGGACCTTTTACTGCAACGGTTGTGCCGCCTCACAGCATGAATCGCCCTTAATCGAACTCCCCGGAAACATTTTTTTGTGCAGCTACTGTGTGGATCTTGCCCACGAGGCGCTACACGAGAAGATCAAGGGAGAGGTCGACGGCGAGCGACTGGCGATGATCCAGGCCGATGAGCTGTTGGCGCTGAGAGACAAAGCAAAAAAATACGATCACGCAAAAGTATGGATTGAGTCTGTGAGGTCAGCTATGGCTCGTGCGGACGATGCCATGAAGGGAGCCCAGCCATGACAACCAATAAGCCAACAAAAGTAATAATCGAAATCACCGCACAAGGATGGTCAGAGCGGGTGTATGCCGGCGACCAAGTAATTGCTGAACAGCGACATACCATGATCTCCAGAGGAGAGTCTGAGGGGGATGGCGAACGGGGCGATTGGTATGACATGCTGCCAGACGATCCGCAACTTGCTGAGTCTCTCGATGACCTTTCGTTCGGCCCGTTCGGGGTCGCTGGTGCACTGTATGACATCCATGAGGAATGGTCATGACAACCAATAAGCCCGGGAGTGTAAATCAGCAACCGCTTTATGGCTGTACAAGCTGCTACGAGGACTGGACGTGGCCTGCAGGCGACCTGCGTGTTTTTGGTAGTGAGTGCTGGTGCGATCTGTGCTGGGACGAAAGACGATGGGGCTTCCCAGACCTTCCCTACTGGGACGAACTCGAACCATATACGCCCGCACTGCAAGCCGAGTGCGCCTTGCTGAGAGAGCAGCGTGACGCGATGGCGGAACACAAGATGGCTGCACACCAACTGGTCGGCATCTGTGAGCCGATAGAAGGGTTTGCAGCCAGGCCGCAGGACATTATGCCCGCTGTGCGAGATATGGCGCTGCGGATCGAAGCACTGGAAGCCGAGAACGAGCGGCTGCGCAAGGATGCGGAGCGGTATCGGTGGTTACGAGAGCACGGCCGGTATTCCGGCAAGGTGCTGGTTGACCATGCGGATATGGGCAGGGTGCTGAGAATTGAGAAACAACTAGATGAAATCATCGACGCAGAAATGCAGCGGCCTAACGCCTGAGATAACCGGAGCGCCGCTGCTTTATCGCGGCGCGTCCGGTTGAACGACGGGTTCGGCGGCGCATTACGGAGGACATGGCTATGCGTAACTGGAAAATGGACGGATGGACCGAAAAGGACTGGGACAACATAACCGAAGACGCGGACGGGATGCGCGCCATTGCGCGGGAATTCGACAACGCGGTAGGCGGTGGCGGTGGCGGGTTTGAACCGGCAGAGCTTGCTGAATTCGCAGAGCGAATGCAGGCGATGGCCGACCGGCTGAAGCGGATTGTCGGCGGCTACCTGTGACGCCGAACGCTCCGCATAACCGGCGGGCAGCATCGGCGAACGCCGCTGATGACCGTCCGAGTTGATGCGGTTGTTAGGCAAGGAGATGACGGAATGACAACCTATTGGCATGGCGGACGGCGCGGGATTCAGCGCGGCGCATACATCCTGCCGCCGACCATCACGAAAGCGCCATCGCTCTCGGAGTACGGGGAGGCGGGTGTGCATAGGCGCGACCGGGTGTACGTGACCACAAGCCAAGCAGCGGCGCTGCTGTATGCCGCAGGCGTGAAAAATGGTGTGATTTACGAGTGCGAGCCGCTTGGCGAGTTGGAGCCTGATCCAGATTGCTCAATGCCCGGGCTTGCGTGGCAGTGCGAAAAGGCTCGCGTGATTCGGTGCATAAGACCGAAGGCGCGGGATATTGAGATGGCGCGTGCGGTGCTGCTGCATGATGCCTAACACACGATATCAAGCCTGATGGCTTGATATTCCTGACATGCCGGAAAACCAACCCAACCCAACCACCACAGAGGGATACACAATGGATGGCAATTTTGAAGAGTTTGGCAACAGCCTGGTGGCGCTCGGCGAGGCGCTGAAAAACCCTTCGTCGAAGATGGGCGATGTCATCACCCTGGCCAATGCTGTCGGCTTCGGTGTCGAGTTTGTTCTGGTGGCGAGATCGGGCGAAGGCGAGGGCTTGCCGCCCGCCACGGGCTCTAACCCCTGAGGGGCGGCCATGAATCAGCCCGCGTTTTCTGAACCACTCACCTATGCACAAGCCCAGGAGCGCCTTAAGTGTTCGCGCAATTCGTTGTACCGCATGATCGCCGCCGGGGTTGTTCTCCGGGAGTATTGGCGTCCGCCAAAGGGGATGCCCCGTGTGTTCATCCCCACGGGGCCGGTGTACCATCAGCCTCGCACGGCAAGCGGCGAGGAGATTGAAGCATGGCAAAAATCTACTCCCGCACAGGGTCAGTCAATTGGTGGGCGAGTTTCCCGAATCCGAGGGGCGGCCAAACGGTTAGACGATCTACTGGTATCCCCGCCCAGCCGGGGTTGATGGATAAGGCCCAGCTACGGGCCAATGAGATGGAGCTTGAAGCCTGGCAGGCTTGGCGGCCAGGCGGTGCGCCGGAGGATTGGACCTTCGATGAAATGATGGTGTTGTTCATCGAGGATCGAAAGCCCGGCGAGGGGCATATCAGCAACATCAAGCAGTTGAGGCGGTTTTTCAGCGGGATGAAGCTGGTGGATGTGGGCGCCCAGGCTATCAGCGGATACAAGTCGTTCCGCCGCCAGCAGCATAGGCTGCGGGTTGGCCCGGGCGGACGGGATCTGTCGGATGGAACGGTGCGCCGGGAGCTGAGTGTGTTGTCCGCTGCGTTCAACCACGCGCGGGTGATGTACGACTGGAAGGTGGATAACCCGGTGTCGGGGCGGCTGCCGAGCAAGTCACGCTCGCGGCTGCGGTGGCTTCGCCCAGAGGAGGCCGGCAGGGTGTTCAGCAAGGCCCATGAGGGGCTGCGCGATTATCTGTTGCTGGCGCTTTCAACCGGGATGCGGAAGGGTGAGCTGGCGGCGATGACGGCGGGGCGGTGCGATTTCCAGAACCGGGTGTTTCATTTCGACCCGGAGCACCAGAAGAACGGCCGCCACGACACGATCCCCATGAGCCGGGTGGCCTTCGATGTGGCCAAGCGCCTGGCAGCGGCGGCCAAGGCCCGGGGCGACGGTGATTTGCGGTTGTTCCCCTTCGAGTACCCCCGAAAGGGCTTCGGCAACGCCTGTGAGCGCGCAAACGTGGAGGGGGCGACGATCCATACCCTTCGTCATACGTTCGCGTCTTGGATGGTGCAGAGAGGGGTGCCGCTGCGGGAGGTTCAGGACTTGATGCGCCACGCCTCGATCACCGAAACCGAGAAGTATGCGCACCTTGCCCCGAGAGCTGAAGCACACTATTTGCACAGTGCCGTTTATCGCCCCGGGCAGGGTTTAGAGATAATCGACAATATCTTGCAAAAACAGGTGCTTGCAGGTGGTAAATTGGTCGGAGCGGCGGGATTTGAACCCACGACCACTACACCCCCAGTGGTATCGACCGATCTAAAAGTAGTTTAATTTTCAACAACATAAGGGCCGCTTGCCGTGCAGAACAAGCCCCGAAACACCCCGTTTTTCCTGGTCAAAATGTACAGATATTGCACATCGGGTGGTGCCGATGGATCTTGCCACAATCGACAGGTTGGCTACATGGAAAAGTGCGAATTGAGCCTATTTTCTCCGATGTTTTTGCGCAAAATCCCTATCCTGCTGCCGACGCCCTGGCCCCCGAAAAAATTTCTGTCTCACCGCGCTCCGTGACCCC
>Ga0265293_10001473_pt1 | contig 51205 bp, 44 predicted proteins | sample Munlanlewell138R_FD_192505 | JGI IMG/M metagenome (GOLD analysis project Ga0265293, IMG submission 192505) | Leachate microbial communities from a municipal landfill in Southern Ontario, Canada - Leachate well 138R | ecosystem: Engineered > Solid waste > Landfill > Unclassified | place: Canada... | reverse complement strand
GGTAAAACGAATAACAAATTTAAAATCTAAAGTTAGTATGGTTGATATTACTGTGGATACCAATGAACGAAGTTATTATTCCAATAATATATTGTCACACAACACGATAAGTGCTGCCATTTTAATTTTACATTTCTGTCTTTTCAATAAAGATAAAGGTGTGATGATAGTAGCTAATAAAGGAGCTACAGTTGTAGAGATTATAGAAAAAATTAAAAGTATATACAAATTATTACCGTTCTTTTTAAAAATGGGAATTGTAAACTGGAATCAATCTAGTATAACATTTGATAATGGGTGTAGAATAAAAACAGATAAGAGGACAAAAGAACCAGCAATCGGTTTTACGATTGATCTACTTTATCTAGATGAATTTGCACATATACCAAATAATATAGTAGAGCCATATTACACTGCTGTTGTACCAGTAGTATCGTCAGTGAACAATTCTAAAATTATAATAACATCTACACCAAAAGGATTAAACCTATTTCATAAATTATTAATGGATTCTGAATTACCAGAAGATGATCCAAATTGGAATGGTTATAGGTCACTTAGAGTATATTGGTGGCAAATGAAGAGTAGAAGAGATACTAAAATATTTTTCAATGATAAAAAATTGAGGAAATATAAAATTACCAAAACTGAAATAAAAGATTTTTTATTAAATAATGATTATAAAGTTTATGATGGTAAAGAAAACGGGATGTCGGGTATATTTGTAGAACACGACAAAAGAAATGAACAAACTAATATAGAATTTATAAGAACATTAAGAATAAATGAATTACCATTATCTGAATTAGGTATTATTACTAATTGGCAAGAACAACAAACTAAATTGATTGGTGGTGAGGATGCATTTAAACAAGAATTTGATTTGCATTTTATAACAGGTAATAAAATGTTATTTGATAATGTTACTATTGAAAAGATAATAGAAGATAAATTAAAATTCGAATATGTAGATATAGATAAATTTAATAAGAAATTAAAAATACCTTACAGTGGTCTACATTTTATAAAAGATAAAAGTTTATTTAATATAGATGAATGTAAAGATTATCAAATAGGTATATCAATTGATTTAAGTGAAGGGTTGGGTGCAGATTACAGTATTATAAATATATTTCGATTATTACCAAAAACAAAAGAAGAAATTGATATACATAAGAAAAAATTTACAGATAAATATGATTATTTTAAATTAGAGCAAATTGGTATATTCAAATCAAATATTTATTCTGTAAAAGAAGTAGCAGATATATTATATATGATAGTTTTTGAATTATTTGATGAGAATAAGGTTAAAATCGCATTAGAAAGAAATACATATGGAGATGAATTACTTGCACATATGCCACATGTTTTTAACGATAATAATAATTATTCAAATCACGTTTTTTTAAGATATAAACATAGAGTAGAAGATAAAACTACCAAATTAGGAATAAAAATAACACAAAATAAAAAAATATTAATAAAAGATTATCAAATAAATACTAAAAAATGTAATATTGTTATACATGATCAATATACAATAAATGAAATAAGTACATTTACTAAACATGAATTAGCATCAGGTGATATAACATTCAGAAGTGAATCTGGTCATGATGATGCTATTATGTCAACAATAGTTATGTCAACAATATTTTCAATGATTAGTTATAGGGATATGATAGATGAGTATATGGAAAATAATTCATTGAATATTACAGAAGATATAAACACATTTATAAACGAATATGAAGATGATTCGCCTGATCTTACAACAGTGGTAGGTGGGTATAAAAAAGTCTATAATAACCCACATAAAACACCAAATAATGGAAATTTTAATAAAAGATTTACACCGGTTAATCCATTATCTAAGTTTCCTAGTAAAAATAGATTTTAATATGAAATATAGTAATAAAAAATCAAATACATTAGAATTTATAAAGAGGTCTAATAATGTACATAATGATAAATATGATTATTCAATTGTGGATTATAAAAACAATTCAACTAAAGTTAAAATTATATGCAAACAACATGGTGTTTTTGAACAATTACCTGTTGCACATATTAATTTTAAACAAGGATGTCCTAAATGTAAAGGTGGTGTATCTATAACAAAAGAAGATTTTATTAAAAATTCAACAAAAATACATTATGACAATTATGATTATACTCTAGTAGAATATAAAAATATGAAAACTAAGGTTAAAATTATATGTAAAAAACATGGTGTTTTCGAACAGATACCAGATAATCATATTCGTAAAAAATATGGTTGTCCAAAATGTAAAAAATCTAAAAATGAAATATTAATCGAAAAAATATTTATTGATAATAATATTAAATTTGAAACACAAAAAACATTTGATGGGTGTAAATATAAACAAAAACTAAAATTTGATTTTTATTTAACAGATTTTAATACTTGTATTGAGTATGATGGGGAACAACATTTTAAAAAATATAGATTCGAAAAGGATGATAGTAATTTAAATATTAGAAAATTAAGAGATCAAATAAAAACAGATTATTGTAAAAATAATAATATTCAGTTAATTAGAATAAAATACAATGAAAATATTGAAAAAAAATTAAACTTTTTAATTAATATATAGTATAAGTAATATATAAAATGCAAGAATAGTGTAGCGGTAGCACGGTTTACTTCCAGTAAACAAGGTTCGGTTCAAGTCCGGTGTCTTTGCTCAAAAGGAATAAATATTATTATTTATTCCTTTTTTATTTTAAACAAAAATATTTTTTAAAGATAAAATATAAAAAGATAAAATATAATATGGCAAAAACATTAGAAATACCATTTAAAATATCAAGTTCTAATTTATCAAAAATAATATCGATATTAAAGGATTTAAGTATTATACATGAAAAGTCATTATTTAGATTTGATAAAAAAAATCTATTAATATATTCTTTAGTTGGTGAAGGAACAGGTATTAACGCGTTTAAAAGTTATACATTTAAAATAGATGATATTTTAGATATCAATCTAGATGAATTTAATGTAAGTATTGATTTTATTGCAAAAGATATAAAAAATATTTATCGAAATTTACAAATAATGGTGGATATGGATAAAGATATATCAGGTAAATTATATTATGATGAAATAGGTGATAAATATTATTCAGATAGGTTATTTTTTAAAGTTGATAGTAAATTAAAATTAAATTTTTATAGTAGTGATCCAATGTCATTTAATACAAATATAACATCATCACATATTAAAAAATTAACCAATATAGATAATTCTGAATTTAATTTTGATTTAAAAGTAGATGATTTTAATAATATTAAAAAATTATCAACTACAAATAAAGATTCTGATGTATTTTTTATGAATACATTTGAAAAAGATGATAAGTATTACATTTCAATTGGAGAAAGTAGTTGGGATTTAACATTGGGTGAAATTAGTGATAATATAACAAAAACATTATCTTTCCCTAAAAAATATCTTAAAGTTATAAATGTTCAAGACATATCAAAAGTTTATGTATTTGATAGATTTTTAATGATTAAGACAGATGAATCAAATCTATTAATTAGTACAGAAATTACAGTATAAGTATGATTATTTTTTCAAAAAATGATCCAGTTGAAAACTGCACATTATATAAATCAATTGGTTGTAGTCACATAGATTCATATCTATGTGATTTTCCTAATTGTTCAATGTATAAAAAACATTGGAATGATATAGAAAGATATTTTAAAATTAAGAAAATAAAAAAGGATATTAAAAAATAATATCCTTTTTTATTTTTGATTTAATACGTTATTAGCATAATTAACTTGTTCTTCAGATATTTCACTACCGATATAATTCATACCCCATTTTTTTGATCCTTTTGCTGTTGTACCAATTCCCATAAATGGATCATAAACAATACCATCTTTTAATCCATATATATCTAATAATTTAATTACTAAATCTGTTGAAAAAACAGCTTTATTTAATTTGTTAGAACCATCGTTATTTTTAGCTTCTATAAAATTATAAATATTTTCATATATTGCTTGATTTGTTCTTTTTATTCTATTTATTATTTTTTTATTAGTTCTAAATGTTTTAAATTCATTTTTTCTAGAAAAAACAAAAATATATTCAGTTATTCTAGTCATTTTATTTTTACTGACATTATTTGGTATAGCATTTGATTTTTTCCATATCAAACAATCAGCAATAATAAAATTTGTATTTTTAATTATTTCTGCTACAACTAACCACATTAAATGTGTATTTTCAGAAGAATAAGACATATTGTATAATACACAACCATCTTTTTTCAATACTTTATCAAATCCACTAAATATATCAACAGTCCATTTAATATATTCATCATCAGTTAGTTTATCGTTATAAGAATCATATCTTCTACTATAATCATCTGAAACACCTGATCCTCTACTAGTATTATATGGTGGTGATGTTAAAATTAAATCTATATTATTATTTAATTCGTTTCTACTCATTGTATCTAAACAACTTTCATTGTATATAATATTCATTATTTTATTATTTTAGTTTCTTTATTTAAAATCCATGTTTTTACATATACATATCTATCATTTTCATCTATATCACTGGATATATCATTTTTTTCAAATTCTTCACCCCATCCATCTGAACACTGACTATCTATATATTTTCTAATATCTTCTAAATCATCGTTATTTAGGTTTTTATCACTATATACTGTTATGTATAATACACTTTCATCAATATTAAACCCATCCATTTTTATTTCAATGTCAGTTTGTTTATAATACTGTTGTAATTTTGAATTATTAAAATTATTTGATACTACTTTAAATATCTTTTCTATAGTTTTATCATCAATATCTGATAAATCATAATCTATATTTAATGAAGATAATATATCATCCCATAAATCATTTATTACACCATTAAAGATTTCTTCTTTAGTAATTGATAGATATTCTTCATCGTCTTGTGAATTTTCATCATTTATATCCATTTTATATTCAAATTCATCAATTACAAAATCTAAATCTGTATCATATTTTTTTTGTAATTTTTTAATATCTTTTATTGATTCTATTTCTATATTAGTTTCATCAATATAATATGATATTTTCACCGGTATGCTAAATTTATATGTATTCATATTCTAGTATATTATTTTTCTGTTTATATATTTTATTTATTTAAAAGTTTATTTCTTAATCTGTCTATTTTAGTTAATCTTTTTATTTCTAATGGAACTAATGATGTAATTAACCAATTCTTAAATCTAAAGTATTCTATTCCATCTATTATTATTTCATTTTTTAAATTTTTATGATTAAAAACAATTGAATCATTTTCAATTAATATGTTAGACACGTTATTTAAATCATCACCATAATTATAATAATCTGAATTGAATATTTGATTTACTCTATCTATACCTTGATAACTAACAAAAACAATTAATCCATTTATTGTCAATGATATATAATCAGATATATATAGATTGTATAAATTATTTGATGAATCTGTATATTTACATATTTCACTTTTCATAATTATATTCAAATTTTAAATTTCCAGAATTATATATTCTATATATTTTTCTTTCTATCATTATTTCATGTTCTGATTTGGTTGGATCAAATCCTTCTTTAATTAAAATGTCTTTTCTAAATCCAAATCTATATTTTTTAATACCATTAACTACATAATAGTAGTTAGGTTCTGTTATATGTCGTAATTTAAATTTAAGTTTTTTATATAAATCACCATTACTATAACTTCTATCTGCATATGATATAATTTTCTTAGGTTTATAGTTTTTAACAAAATAGTTAAATAGTTTAGATCCACCACCAATAACATTTGTGTTTAATTTATTACAAAATCTTAACATCTCATATTCATCATTTTTAGATATACTATTCATAGATTTCCTCAATTTACCAAATGTCATTAAGCTAACTAATTCATAATTATAAAATAAACCTATTTTATGTTTTGAACCAACAAAACCTTGAATATGGTTTTCATCTAAAAATTGTTTAATCAATTCATTATTATTTATTTCTTTAATTTCACATTTTCTTGCAAATATTTTATTAGGTGATATATTTAATTTATTGATTATCATAGATTTAATTATTTCTTGTTTATAAACCCAATCATCTTCATAAATATGTATTAACTGAATCCCGTTTTTTATACATAAGTCTGTTTTGTTTTTATGATAATTTTTATCACAATATAATTCATTGTGCCAATATACACCATTAAATTCGAATGCTAATTTTAAATCTGGTAAATAAATATCTAATTCATATGGGTTTATTATTTTTCTGTCATTTTCTATTACTGTCCCACTATAATTTTCTTTAATGAAATTTAATAACATTAATTCTTTATCTGATGTATGTGTTCCAATAGGATTACAAATTACACATGGTGTAGATTTATTAATTAATCTATTCTGTAATAAAAAACTACTTATTATAAATTTATTTTGACAATTATCACATATTATAGTATAATATGGTTTGTTGTATTTTACTATTTTAATTTTGTAATTTTTTTCGTATAATTTTATATTTTTTAAATATAAAGATTGTGATAAATTTTTAGATATTTTTTCTCTTATATCTTTGTTTTTAGATACATTTTCAACTCCATATCTTTCTAAAATTGTATTAATTAATTTTATTTTTATATTTTTAGAATGCATTGGATGATCAACACCATACTTATCATTTAGTGTTTTCTTAATTTTATCTTTAATATTATCATTTAAAAGAGGTGTTTTATAACCATATTTTTCTAAATTTGTATTTTCTTTTTTTTCATTAATTATAGGTGATGATAAACCATATTCATATCCATATTTTTCTAAATTAGTACTAATTAACTTTTGCTTTATTTCTTCTGAATACATTGGATGTTCAACACCATATTTATTAATTAATGTTTTTTTAGTTTTTTCTTTTATTTCTTCTAATTGAAAAACATTATCAACACCATATTTATTTTGTAATCTTTCTTTACATTTATTATTTGCACATTTTTTGCTACAACAATAATCTTCCTTTAATCCGTTAGTGTTTTTATAGTAGTTGTGATATGATGTTTTTTTAATTTTATCACATACGTCACATTTAACATCTATTTTATAATGACTACTATGTGGTAAATCTGTTATTTTAACAATAGAATTATCAGTTGAAACATCATATCCAATTGATTTATAATAATTCTTTAATTTTCTATTGTTTACAGTTATATACTCACCTATTATCATAATTTAACCTTTAACTCATTTACAGGGAATCCTTGTTTTTGATAAATTTTATCTCTTCTACTTATATATTGATTATATAATATGTTATTATACTTTTTTGATAATTTATCTGTAATATCAAATACTACCAATTTACTCTTATCTTTATGTAATCTTAACCCTCTACCAATTGACTGTCTAATTAATTTATCAGATTTAAAACTATCTGCAAAAACAATATTAAAAATAGACTTTATATTGATACCCGTGGAAAAAGTTCCAAAAGATGCAACAAGTATCTTAGGTTTATCATCATTTATTTCCATTAATTTTTTAATAGTTTCTCTTTTTTCCTTTATTGTTGTACCGTCAACATAATATAAATTTTTATTAATACAGTTATCTCTTAAATATTCATATAACATTTTACCATATTCTATATTGTGGAATAATATTAATGAGTTGCTATTAAATCTATCTGACAATTTTTTAAAAAATAATTTTCTTCTTAATGATTTTTGAACAAATTCTTTTTCTAGTAAGTATGCTCTTTTACCATCACCTCTTTTTTTAATCATGTATACATTTTCGGCAAACTCATTTTCATTATGTTCTAGAATTATAGTATTTATTTTAACATGTGATACAAGCCCCTTATCCATTAATTCTTTTGCTTTAACTGTTATTAATTTTGGACCCATTAATGATTGTATTGTTAAATATTCTGCTGTGTTGTTTTCGGGATATGTACCTGATAAACCTAATCTATATTTGGCAAAACCAAAGGTTTTAGATAATATAGTATCCAAACTTTTACTTTTTGCTATATGACAATTACTAACGCAAATATTATTAGCAAAATAATTATTATTTATATTATTACCATCTTTTATTCTAAGATTATAAACATCTCCTTTATAATCTATTTTTTTAATTGATTTTATTTTCATTTGTCCATTTGAATTTTAAATTACCTGTATTATAAATCTGATAAATTTTTCTTTCTAACATTATTTCATGTTCGGTTTTATTTGGATCATACCCTTGTTTAATCAAAATATTTTTTCTATATTTATATCTATATTCTCTTTTATTGTTTATTACATAATAATAATTTGGTCTTGTTATTGATATTAAATTAAAATTTAATATTTTATATAAATTACCATTTGAATAATCTCTATTTGCATAAGATATAATATATGATGGGTTATATTTAGTTATAAAATATTTAAATAATTTATTGGCTCCTCCTATAACGTTTGTATTCAATTTATTACAAAATCTGATCATTTCGTATTCATCGGTATTTTTTGATTTTGAATTCATTGGTTTTCTTAATTTACCAAAAGTCATTAAACTTATTAATTCGTGTTTATAATATAATCCAATATTAATATTGGAATTTGTATAACCTTGTAAATGATTAATATTTAAAAAGTTTCTAATTAATTTAATATCTTTTATTTCTTTTACTTCACATTTCCTTGCAAAAATTCTATTTGGTGTTCTATTTAATTTATTTAGAATCATTGATTTAATTATATCATTTTTATAAATCCAGTCATCTTCATAAATATGTATTAATTGAATTCCTTTTTTTAAAAAAGTTTCGGTTTTATCTTTATGATAATTATTTGGTTTGTTTAATTCATTATGCCAGTAAACACCGTTAAATTCAAATGCTAAATTTAATTCAGGTAAATAAATATCCAATTCGTATTTTTTAATCAATTTAATATTTGTTTTAATTATACCTTTATAATTTTCTTTAATAAAATTCAATAATTCTTTTTCTTCATTTGATGTAGAAAAACTTCCAATTGGATTACATAAAATACATATATCTAAATTTTTTCTTAAATATCTATCCCTAAATAAACCAAAATTAATTGAATAATTTTCATTACATTTATCACAATATAATGTTACTAATTGATTTTTATGATCTATTTTTAAAAAATTAACATCATTATACTTATTTTTAAAATTATTAACCAATGTTTTAAAATATTTTTCTTTATTTATTCCATTTTTACTTCCATATAATTTTAAATTTGTATCTTTAGTTTTTTGTTTTATTTCATCATTTTGTGCAGGATGAACACAACCATATTTTAATAAATTTGTATTTTGTCTTTTTTGTACTATTTTTTCTTTATTATTATTAAAATAATCAATCATTTTTATTCTATTTTCTTCAGTAGATAGATATGAATTTTTTCCATATTTTAATAAATTCGTTTTTTTGATTTTATCTTTTATTTGATCATTTTGAGCAGGATATTCACACCCATATTTTAATATACTGGTTTGTTTTGCTTTTTCTCTAATAGATTCTACATTATATAATATATCAGTTCCATATTTTTGTATAAATGTATTTTTACATTTAGAAACTGAACATTTATTGGAACATGAATAATACCCACCATTATTAAAATTTTTCATATATTTAAAATATGGTATTGTTTTTTGTTTATGACACATATCACACTCTACTCTTATTTTAACATGACTATTCTTTGGTAGATCATTTACATTTATAGTTATTTCATCCTGTTCATTGAAAACATATCCTTTATCAATATAATGTTTATATGTTTTGGGTGATTTTTTAATAACTATGGTTGAATCTAATATCATAATTTCTACTATATTTATATCTATATATTAATTATATCATCATTTATATCTAACTCGTCAACTCTTTTCCAAATTCCGCTTTTTAATAACACTTTATGATTACCGGTTATAAATACACTATTACCATTTTCTAACTCAATTTCATACATTTCTTCTGATTTAGATAAATTTTTATAAACAAAATCAACTTCTTTAATTTCTTTTTCTTTTGTTATTTCATTAAATGTCCAAACACTATCACCATTTTTAATATCTTTTATTTTTTTCTTTCCCCCATTAGACATTTCTATTAATGTGTCAGGATGTAAACATTCATCTGTTATAACCACATCAAATTGTTGCATAAAATTTGTTGGGTAATTAATTAAACTTTGATATGTGCCAATATAAACATTAGGGGATATACCATCTCTAACTTTTCTTGGTTTATCAGAAAATATCTCTTCTACTCTTAAATCAAATGGTTCTTTTTGTTCCTTATTATAACCTAAATTATAATCAATAATATCGTCATAAAACTGAGTTACCAAACTCATTTGAGGGACGATAAGTAAGAATTTATAATCAGGATTGATATATTTAAGAATGTAAAACATAAATGTTGCAAAAATCAAAGATTTCCCACCTGCTGTAGCAACCTCTATTATACCATATTTATATTTTAACATATTAAATACTGCATCTGTTTGGTGTTCATAGGGTATAAAATATCCTTCTGGGTTATTTTCAGTTGGTTTTACTCTATAATCTTTAAAATATTCACTACAAAAATTTACTATATCTTCTTTTTTAATATTAAAATCAAATGGAAATTGTGATTTATCTACATCAAATTTATATCCGTGTTCTTTACAACACTTATATATTTCTTTCCATAGACCATACCTCATTATACCATTTTTAAAGTGATCTATGCTACCATCCCATAATCCCATCTTATGTCTTTTTTTGAAAAAATAATTATCTACTTTTCTAGTAAGATGTAATTTTAATTGGTGATACTCCTCTCTACTTGAATCTTTAAGAATTATTTTACTTTTATCGTCAGTTATTATTAATTTCATTTATTAATTTCATTTATTAATTTTCTTATAAATCTATTATTAAATAACAATAAATTATCCATTTTTGTAATTTATACCATCTATATATTTTAATATAAAATGGTTCATTATTCATTTTTTTTAATAAATTTTCTATTATTTTACTATGATAAATCATACTTACAAACCTAATGCATTCATTAATTCAATTCTATTCTTAACTGCATAATTCAATGATTCTAAGTTAGAAACCGTGTCTCTTAAAAATTGAATATGTATTTCTAGTAATTCACTTCTTTGTCTTATTCTTGCTATATCAGATTCTACTAATGACTTTTTAGCAGTATCATTTTTAACATTTAATTGATATTTTGTAGAATAAAATTCGTATCTTTGTTTTATTAGTTCTTTTATTTGTGTATTGTTTTTAGATAATAATAATGCATAAGATTTTACTTCTTCTGATGCTATCTGATTATAACTGATTATTTCTGCTTGGTGTTCTATTATTTTTTTAATATCACCATAAATGTTTTTTGTTTGTTGGTTTACAATTTTTGTCCAATTTTTGGATTCGTTATTTAATTTATTTTCTAATGTTTTTGTATCCTCTATAAATGTATTTAGTTTTTCTTCATTATTAGCCATTTTTAATTTTTATTTTTTATAGATAGTTTTATATCTTAATAAAGTTTATATCGAAATAATAATCAAATTTATATTCTGATGATTTTTTAATTTGTTTATAGTTAATATCTAATGATGTTCCATTATCAAATAAATTAATATTTTTAACTATATTTTTTTCATCTTTAACATTTTTATCAAATAATGGATTAAATTGTATTAAAGGATTAATATCAATATCACCTTCTGATAAAGATATGTATTTAACATACAAATCAATACTATCTGTTTTATATCTATTTAATATATTAGTTCTTATATAACTTCTAATATAATTATTTATATTTTCACTTAATACATCAGTATATTTTATACATTTAAATGTTCTAGATTCTTTTATTCTATAAAATAAATAATCCATTAAAATATTTTCATAATTTATGTTTAATAACCATTTTGTACTATTTTCCATATCTATATCACTTTGTGGTAATAAATTGATATTGTGGTGTTCTAGTTTAATATTAAATAAGTCTATTAAATATATTTTTTCTAATAAATCAATATCGTTATAATATTGATAACCATTATTATTTGGATTCGACATATTATACACTTCACTATATTGTATAGTACTTTCATCTATTTTAATAGAGTCTTCGATTTCCATCATTTTTGATCCAAAAAATGATCTCATTTCATGATGTGATTTCGTACCATGTGTATTTTCTGTTTTAAATCTCGTTATTATTAAATCATTTTTCATATTTTATTATTTTTTATTTTAAAAATCACCTCGGTAAGTAACTAATTACAATATACATAACCATTCAATCCATTTATTGATTACCAGATTTAGGTAATTGATGAGAACCATATCTAATAATAATACTGTAATTTTTATTGGTATTAACATTTACATTTATATAATTATTCGAACCCGCACCAAAAATAACCTGTCCATTATTATTGTAACTAACAGATAGACCAGATATTGCTCTACTACTGGTAGAAATATAAGTTATTATTTGTGCATTAGTTGTTCCATCAAGTATTTCTACATCAATAGAAATCCTATCAACAGTATTAGTATTACTTCTTTCAGCTGCTTGTATATTAATAGTATTACCTTTATTTAAAGTTTTAGAAAACGTGTTATCTTCTGAATAAGGTCCAAGATTAAAACTTATCATTTCTACATATGACGTAATATTTAATTCTATATAATCTTGTTGTGGTGGTTCATCCACTGTAAGTCTAAAATTTTCAGTGCGTTCAATCTCGGATCCATTATCATAAAGAAGTTTATAATGTAATGTATAATTTGTGTTAACAAGTATTGGTTGAAAACCTATAATTGTATATGCTCCTTCACCGTCATATCCATTTGGAGCAATGTCTCCATCAGTATACCAATTAAAACCCAAACCAGAAGAAAATGTTCCACTTTGAATATTACCATGTGTATAATAATATTCCATTCCATTCAATCTTCTATTCATATCATCTTCATTATTCAGTCCTGTTATTTTAATAACGAAATTAACATTGTTAAGACCATATATTGTATTAACAACTGACATACTTAAAGGTAAGGTACTAGTATATTTTATATTAATTTCTTTAATTTTTTCTATTTTATAAATAGATTCGATATCTGAAACATCATATGAATGATATAGATAAAATTTAAGTTTTGCACTAGTATTAATATGTCCAGTATGTTGTAAATTTTTAATTTTTATGTTATAAGATACTTCTTTGTAAAAATCAGAATTAGGTATATCACCCAATACACCTGGTTTACCTGGATAATTACCACTAAATTCCTTACCTATAACAGCTTGTCCAATTATTGGAGCAGAAGTTGTGGTAAGATTAATAACATCAATTTTATGTTCTGTGCCGTTTAATACTAATCTACCTGCAATTTTAAATGATGATGATATTAAATTTTTACCTTCTTCTCCTTTTACATTTGCAGTTATATTATATTCTCTGTCACCATATATTGTATTATTTTCAGTTATACCCACAATATCAAAAGTTTCATAATGTATTAAATCATTATAAACCATAAATTTAATATCATCAAATTCATTATTTATAGCAGTATCACCGGTTAAAACATCACCATTACTATCTATTTCTTGACAAGTTACTTTAAGATTATATAATGTTGATCTTTCTAAAATTCCACTATCTGATTCATTATGATTTGTTATTTCACTTGGTCTATTCATTTCTAATGTAATCGATTCTACTGCACCATATGTAACACTATTGATAGTTGTCCCTGTTGATATATTAGTATTATCAATTTTTGATGTTATTTTTAAATTTTTAACTAATGTTGATAGATTTTTAACATTGACTTTTAATTTTAGTTTATTTGATGGGTTGTTTTTACCATACCCAAATATATATATCATATTACCATAAGTGATAGTTTGTATATGTAAATGTGTATTGTATGTTATTGTTACACCATTGCCATTTAAATTACCTTTAAATCCATGTTCATAATTTGACAATTCGCCTTCTAACCATGCACTAAGTTGTACATCATTTATAAAATCAGGTTGGAATCCTTTAATTAACACAAAATCAGATAACATAGTGTGTTCATTTAGGGTTCTAATAAAAAATTCACTATCCCATGTTGATAGAAATATCATTCTTTTTGTTTGAGATAAACCTATTTCATCAGTAATTGGGTATATGCTTCTATCAGTTGATATATCTTTAAGTTTTAAATAATTGCCATTTTCATTTACCTTAGAGTACATTAATTCATCTATACAACCAAAATTTGTTAATGATGTATCAAATTTATAATTTGTGTCAAATGTTATATTATTTTCATTTATATTATTATAATATACTGAATTAAATACTTCTATATTTTTAAATATAGGTTCATAATAACCTATAAATCTTTTTATTTCATTAGTGTTTGATACTTTTTCACCATGTTTAATATTACCATACACATCATCTTTTTGGTTTATTTCAATAAATCTAGCCATTGGTTCATTTATTAAAGACTGACTTAATGGCATTTTATTATTATAAACTAAATATTTATCATATATATTATAACTTGGACCTTTTATCGGATACACTTTATATGAATTTTTTTTAAGTTTAATAATATCTGGTGAATTTAAAGACAATAAAAAAGGAGGATATTTTTTATTCCAATTTTCTAATAAATCAAAATTTGAATTTTCTAAATTTTTAAAATTACAAGATAGTAACCCATTACTATTTGTTATCATATGATATGTAATATTTTGATCAAAATTTGATTCATCATTTAAATTATTCATAGATGATATATAATTAAATGCCGTTATTAAATCAGGATCATATCTCTTATACCCATCTACATTCGATGGTAGAATGTTAAACCCGTTTAATGTTTCTCCAAAATATAACCCATGATTCTCCCCAAAAATATCAATGTTATTTAATGTCATCCACTCTTTATTTATTGGTATATTTACATTTATAATTATTAAAATATTTTTATATTTTTCATTTAAAAAAACATGAATACCATTTTTATCCTCATTTAATATATTTAGTGAAGTTGATACTGCATTTTTTTTGATATTACCTATTTTTGTACCATTAATATATTCATTATTTTGATAATCAAATTCAAATTCTGTGTAATTATCACTTAATATGACAGATAATTTATAATTATTATATTTTTCTCCGCCTTTTACTAAAATTTTTTTAATTTCTTTGTTATTTGTTGTTTTTATAATATCATCAACCGAATATAGATTATATTCTATTCCTTTAAACAATGATGATGATGGTACATCACTATCACCATTATTAAAAGTAGAATATTTAAGGTATTTTTTACTGTATATAATTCCCTTATATTCATAATTCATTTTATTATTAAAAAAATATTCAAAATAATCATAATTATTACTTATATAGTTATCTAGGTTGAATCTTATGCTGTCAGTTGACAGTAAATTAGTTTGTATATTTGTTGTTTGATTATAATAAAAAACGTCATTTTTAACCATTATTCCATTTTCTTCTCTATTTTTATAAAAATTACCTATTCTATAAAAATAATCGTGTGTTTTGTCATCTATACTTGAATATTCTAAGTCAGTATTTGTTGTTCTATTATAAACACCACCTATATTTATATTATTATTTATTTTATATTGGTAATCACAATGACTAATTGATCCATCATATCCCCATTTACATATAGTTTGATTTTTTTTCCAAATATCATTTAAATTATTATCATTTATTTCAAATAATTCATCACCTGATATATATTCAGATGATATAATCATTTTATTAAATTGTCCATTCTTAAATACATCATGTTCTTTTTTTCTTCTTGGGTTACTGTAATCCCTGTATTCATTTGAATATAATTTAATTTCTGGTGTATATTTATACGTTGTTTTTTCATAATCAAAATCAGAATATTTGGTATTTATTCTATCAAAATCAAAATCTTTTATATCGCTAAATTTAACACGGTATATAGGGTAAATAATTGGTTTTTCATTTATACCATTTTGTATTTTTTTAATAATTTCCTTTTGTCCACCCTTCCAATATTTTAATTCTAGTTCATTTGATACAATTGCGTAATCTGTATCTATATAATATATATGGTTATATATACCATTAATTAGTGTTTTATCACTTCTTAATACATGATAAATACCATCTATTTCAATTAAATACAAATCTGCATACATATAATCGACATTATTATTATCGTCGACATATTCATCTATATTTAAATTAGATATATTTATAATATTTTTACCATTTATATAATTTATTGTACAACTATTTGATGATAATTCTTCCATATCAGTTGTATTTATTATAACATCAGATATTATTTTATAATTACCATTGTTTAATTTTTTAACTTTATATATGTTATTCTTATATTTAATCCACCCTTCTGTTTTCCTATTATCTCTAAATGGATTAGTAGGAATTTCGCCAAAAACAAATATATTATTTTTAATAGACATATTTGGTTCATTCCTAAGTGTATCTAATTTAAATGATGTAATTGTATCTATTAAATCTAATTTATCCGCATAAAACCCATAATATCTATTGATCGAATATTTTTTTAATTTGTCCGGATCTGCTGGTTCATCATCAAATAAAAATTTTAAATTTAAGATATACGGGTATATAATACCATTTTTTTCAAACCCCTTAGTTATAAATTCTTCTAAATCAAAATGTAAATTTTCTTGATATAATTTATCATCTAGCATTAAATCAGATGATGTGTATATACCATTATCATAACTCATACCTGCCCATTTTGAATAATTATATTTCTTAGTATCAAAAAATAATGAAAAATCAGGAAATCTATCATTATTATTGATGTTATTATCAAAAAAAATACCAATACTATTATTATTTGATAAATCAAATACTTTAACACATCTCCATTTATCTATTATTTCTTTTTTAAAATTATCACCTTTTAAATGACCAGATTCGTAATTATCTCCCTTTATATCATATATCATTGGATCATCTACTCTTAATATTATAAAATTATTAGGTAATTTATTTTTTTTTATATAAAGTGGGGCAAAATATTCAAATTCTTCTTTATACCAATTATCTTCAATATTTTTTGCACCCGCAAAATACATATCATCAAATTGATTATTATATGAATTATACATTATATCAACATCGCTTTCATCAATCGGCGAAAATGATATATTTTTTGGTAATTTATCATAAAATTTAGGAAGTTCATTTTCTAATAGTGCACTGTCATTTAATAAATAATGTTTATATTTTTCATTACTTAAATCTTTACTAGAATTAAAACTTTCTAAATATAATTTATAATTACTATCAACTACAATTTTATAATTTGTAGTTAGTCTACAATTTGTACGAATTAACTGAAAACTATTTATCATATTTATTATCTAGTATTTTTAGGTTTTATATTGAATTTTAATTCAAAGTCAAAATTAGTATTAATTGATGATGGGTTTAATCTAACTCTTAATTTTTTATTATGTTCAATATTTGATGTATTTATAGATTGATAACCATTATTGGTACCAACATTAACATTTCTAATATTATATACATTATCATTATTTGTTATGAATTTCCAATAAATATTAATTGGTATTATAATATAATCATTAGAGTTTAATGTTTTATAGTTTGTTCCGATGTTTTCTTTGGATATTAAGTCATCTATTGAATCTACAACTGGACAAATTAATGTTGCAAATTTACCGACTTCTCCAGAATTACTAGTTATCCAATTAGAATCCTTAAATACATTAAATCCAAGTGAATTAAAATTACCTGATCTATTTTTATTAATATAATTTCCACTAAGTCCTGGCTGTAATTTAGGATCAGTTACCGTACTATAGATATTATCATTTGGTTGATTATGTAATGTTGTTCCTGAATATAATTGTTCACCTGATGAATTATCACAAAAATAAACATATTGATATGGTTCTTGTACAACAAAATCATTATCTTTGTCAACTAAACATGGTAAATTATCAAAATCGGTTCTTATACTAGTATCACCAGTATATGATTCCCTTACTAAAAATGTTAATTGTCCATTTGCTATATTTTCAAATTTTAAATAACAATCACTAATAATATATACATTATTTTCATATATATTCTTTGATATTTCTTTTGCATAATTTTGACAAGAGAAATCTAAATTTATGGTTGAGTTATTATCGATAATAATTTCTTCAATACCATTGAATACGGATACCTTAAGTCTACCTTTAGCAGAATATACAATATCTTCCAATGATTTAATTTTATCTGTAAGATACCCTAAATATTCTTTAAGTGTAAATGATTCACCTGTTTCATTTTTATAATTTGTTTGTATATCATCATCTTGATGAGCAATAAATTTATCATTCATTGTAAATGAATCTCTGATATGTCTATTTATTCCTTTTGATTCTAATGTTTGTTCAAATTGTATTAATAAATTATCTTGTTCTGCCTCTTTTAATATAAAATCGTTAGAATCTAATATATCATTCAAATCATCAGGAAATGTTTTAACAATTGTGTTTGACCAATCACTTTTAGTATCTGGATAACTAGCTTCCGATATAGATAATATCCTTATTTCAATTTTTTCACCTTGTTGGATTGGTATATCTAATTGATTAATATTTGGTGTATCTGCATCAGATATATCTTCAACTACCCATTCCCATTCTTGTACTTTTTCATTAAATACCCTTTTTCTTCTATCTGTATCAAGTGATATCCAATTCGAAAAATATCCAGTTTTTTTATTATCTGCACTATTAATAATAAATCCATCTGTCTGATTTTCAGTTCCTTCTTTGGAAGAATATCTATATTGTATAATAAATTGAACTACTTGTTGTGGTTTATAACCAGGTTGTGTTTTTGGTTCAGGTATATCCCAGAATCCTCTAAGTCTAAATTTTGGTTCTGATTTAGTTATTGTGTCTTTTTGACTTTTTATTTGTGTTGTTACAGAATATAATAATTTAGATAAAGATTCCTGTTCTTTTATCAATTTAGATAATTCATTTTGTGATGTGTTTTTTTCAGCAACAGATTGATATTTTTTTACAGATAATTCTTTATTTTTTTGTGTTATTGCGATATTTACCTGATCTAATTTAGTTTTTATTTTATTTTTTTCTGAATTAAGATCTTTTATTTTTTTACTATCTATATTATCAGTTAAATGTTTATTTATTTGAACAACTTTAAAATTATCTGCTACTAAAACAGGTGCATCTGGTTTTAATGCATATTTACTAGGTATATTACGATTTATTAAATCTTTTAATAACTCACCATAATCATTGACAGTATTTAAATAATATTGTGACATTGATATATTACTATCACTTGATAATACTAAATCGTTAGTATATAATCCTGTTCCTTTTGACCAACCACTACCTTTAATATTATTTTTACTATTGGTCGGTTTCATAAATATTACAACATATTCATCGAACCCTACATTTATACTTACTGTTTTTCTAACATCTACGCTACCATAAATTTTCAACATATTATTACCAGTTGGTATTGGATCATATCCTTCAATTCTATTTAATCTAACTCTAAAATCAGACGAAGATGTACTTGTTTCTAAAATTTCCCATCTAGTTACGGAATCTCTTCTATTTAATACTAATTCATTTCCTTTATTTAATACTTTTTCCTCATTATTTTTTGATGTGTATGTAAATGGATATATATGAAACCATAACTTATTATTTATAGAATCTATTTCTTGTCTTAATACTGAAAAAACACCATGATCTGAAACTTCTTGATAATCAAATGTATAATGCTGTTCATCATATTTTAATTCATCATATAATAATCCATTATTTGTTGGGTTATTATACCAATCAGTAAAATCTTTCATTGGTATATCATTATTATTAATGAATCTATCAGTGAATTCACTTTTTGATAATAAACCTTCTTCTGTTAATGATCCATCGTCATTTGTTTTAAATTTAACAATATATCTCCTTGATATTACACCATCTACATCATTATCAACTTTATTAGTTAAATCGAATTGTATAGATATCATAGGATCCATTAATGATTCAAAGAACCAATTATTTGTAGCTTTAAAATTTTTAACGTTATCTAGTTTTTCTATATTATTTGGTTCTCTATTTAAATCAGATAAGTATATTTTTTTTGTTGATTTACCATCTATAACGTGTACATTATTATCATTTAATCCTGATAGTCTTTTAATATTATTATTAATAGATTCGATATCACTTTTTAATTTACCAACTGTTGGTAATGCATAATTTGTTTCGTTTCCTTGTTCATCTAATTGACTAACACTTATAGTAGAATCTTGTGACGATACAATATCACTTATTTTTGTTAAAAATTCAACTGAATTTCTATTTAATAAACTAATTTGTTCTGCAATAGTTATAAAACTATTTTTTTGTGATCTTGACATATTATCAATATTTATTTTTAATTTTATATGTTATATATTAAAAATTAATGGTTATTCTAATGTAAAATAAAATATTTCTGTACCTTTATTATGTTTATATCTTAAAACCCAATTATATTTTATTGGTATTCGTTTAAATATATTACCTTTAACTATATTATTTAAATAATTATAATTTATAATATCACTATCTAATGATTCTATAACAATAGATATCTTATTATCTATTATAGATGTATAAATAGATACATCTTCGTATAGTTGTAAATGTTCAGTAAATATATTTTTATAATATTGTATTGTTTTTAATCTCGATAATATTTTATCAAATACTTTATTTATATCTATTTCTTTATCAGTCGGTTCTATTATATATGATATTTTATTGAAATCTGTTGTTTTATATTTAAAGTTACCTATATTTATTCTTTTATTATCTAATATGTAACCTATATTAATATTAGAATCTTTATCTATTCCTAAATAAAATGATATTTCATCAGTATTATAAAGATTAATTGATGATACTACACTATTTAATATTTTACTAAATTTAAATTCATGTTCAACTAATCTTTTGTCAATTTTTGATGTTTCTAAAAATAAATTATAATTTTTATCATTTAAAGAATTAGATAACCCTTTTATATATCTAGTGTTTAAAATAAATTTTATATTTAAATTGTTAATTCTATTTATAAAATTGTAAAATAAACTAGATGGTATTTTACTATTTAATGATTCATTAATTTCTTCAATATTGTTTTTCCCTTTAAAGAAATTAATCTTTATTTTATCGTAATATTTATTTAATAAATTATTTGCACAATCTTCTTTAGATATACCATCATTATAATACTTATCTATTTCTTTATCAATATTATTATTAAATATCTTATCGACAAATATAGTAGCATTATCTTCTGATATATTTTTCTTATTAATTAATATATCAATCATTTCTATTCTCACTTTTTCAATAAAATTTTTCAAAAGTATTGAATAATTATCACCTTTATTAGTAATATTAAAGTCTTTGAATGATATTTTAATTGAATTAGTTCTATATGGTCTATAAAAGAAATTATTGAAATAATCAGCCATTTAAATATCTATTTTTAGGTATATATAAAATAAAAAAGGTGAATTTTTAGATTCACCTTTTTAATTATTAATTAATATTTTTATTTATTTGAATATTTATTTTTCAAAAATTCACCAAAACCTCTATCATTTTTAATACGTTTAAAATTTTCACCATCAGTTGAAAAATTGATTATTTTTACTTTATTTTTACTTGATAATTGACCGAATTTAGTATACCCAAATGTAGTATACCCAAATTCAATATCATCATATATATAAATACCATCTTTTTTATCAAATTTAGATTCATCAAAATCTTTTTTAATATCTGATATGATATTATCATATATTTCTTGATTTTTTTTGTAACTTTTGGATAAAAATTCCTTATGTTTACTTACTAAAAATTCTGCAAGAATCTTACCTCTATCAATAAACTTATTATACCATATTCCATTTATACTAAATGAAGTTAAATTTTTTACTGGATATATTAAAAATTCAATCTCATCACCGTCTAATTGGTAAATATAATTTTGACTTTTATTATCATAAATAAGATTATTATGATTAAAATTATCCATTATTTCTGTGGCAATAGTATCAAATATTTCTTGATCATTCATTGATTTTTCTTCATTTTGAATGGTATCTGTGGTATTTTTTCTTTTAAAAATACCTTCATTTAAAAAAGATTCATAATTTTTAATATTCTTCATAGTTTTATTTTTTTATATTTTTATTTTATTTATATATTTAATTTAAAATATGATTTTTAATTAAATTCTTCAAATTTTAAAATTGTTCTATCGGAAAACATTTCTATTTTATAATTCTTATTCTCTTTAACTGGTATCATCTTAAACAATTGTTCTTTTGTTATTTCCACACCATTTTCATCAACAGGTACGACATTCCATACATATTCATCGATTTCACCATTATCTGTATTAATAGTCAATTTAGCAGTAATTGGCTTACCAGATATTCTCACTACTTCTCCCCAATTATTATCATCTTTAATTTTAACAAAATCACCAATTTCATAGAATATATTAAATGTTTCGTCATTATAAATTTTTATTTTCATATTATTAATATTATTTTTATTATTTATATATTAAAATTTGTTTTCCATTTTTTATCAACTACATACCAATGAATTTCAATTAACTTATTTCTATATTTAACTACCATTTCAGTCCAATCTTCATCGTCATTCCAATATGGCAATAATATAATATCACAATCTATATATCTATCCGTATTTAATATATTTACTCTTATTTTATCACCGATATTATAATTAAATTTATTTATATATTTTTTAATTTTAGTATCCTTATTTTTTAGTAAGGTGGAAATACCTTCATTTACAAACATTTCAAAACTTTTTAAAAACATCATAATTTATTATTTTTTTATTTAAACATTTAACAATACTATTTATATATTATATAAAAATATTCATTTAATGTACGATAATAAAATTTACCACCCATTAAAATACGAACCGAGAGAAATACAAAAATCAGCTTTAGAATTCACAAAATATCATATAAATAGAGGTAAAAAATTTATATTAATAAATGCACCAACAGGTATAGGAAAATCATTTTTTTCAGTGATGTTTATGAATTGGTATTTAAATTATATAAATGATGATGCTAGATTTGATATACTCACAAATAGTAAAATACTACAAAATCAATATGTTAACGAATTTCCATTTATTAAAAGTTTAAAGGGAAAAAATAGTTATCATTGCGATACATATAATTGTTCATGTGCAGAAGGAAAGGAATTTAATAAAGCATTAAAAAAGAAATGTAGTAATTGTCCATATGATAAAGCTTTGTTAGATTGGAAAGAAACTAATACTGCAATGACAAATTTTCATTTATTTAATACTATTCATCTATTTTTAGATAGAGTAGTTGAGGAAAAAAAAAATAATGTACTTATAATAGATGAAGCAGATACATTTGAATCAGTATTATGTGATTATATATCAATGAAAATATCATATAGGAGTTTAAAGTTATATGGATTTAATGAAGTTACTATATCACAAATATATAGAGAAATTTCAAAGGTTAAGAATATTTTTCAATATATAGATTTTGTTGAAAATTATTTTTTAAAAATATTAGAAAATTTATCTGATAGTCTAACTAATAAATTAGGAAATCCATCTATTATACAATCAGAAAAAGTTAAAATTGTCAAAAATTTAACAAATTTAAAAGGTGGCATTGAATCATATAATTCATTTATTAATGATATAAAAGAAACAGAAGGAAATATTAATAATTGGACTATAGATATAAGTGTAGAAGATACTAAAATATTCCCAAAAAGTTATACAATACAACCAGTGTGGTCACATAATTATTTAAATAAAATAATATGGAACCATTATGACCATGTAATATTTATGTCTGGTACTATATTAGATAAAGATATGTTTGCTTATATGAATGGATTAGATACTAAGTTATGTTCATATTACAGTGTCGATTCTCCATTTGATATTAAAAATAGACCAATATATTATATTAAAGTTGGTAAAATGACATTTAACGAAAAGGAAAAAACATGGGAAAAACAAAAAAATGTTATAGATAAAATAATCAAAAAAAATAAAAATAATAAAGGGATTATTCATACATCAAATTATGAATTATCTAAATGGTTACAAGAATATTATAAAGATAATGATAGATTTATATTTCATGATTCCGATACTAGAGATCAAGCACTACATAAACATATACTATCTGATAAACCAACCATATTAGTTAGTCCATCTATGATGTCTGGAGTGGATTTAAAAGATGATTTATCGAGATTTCAAATCATTATGAAAATACCCTACCCAAATATATCAAGTAATAAAATTAAAAAAAGACAAAAAGATAACAAAGATTGGTATTCTTGGAAAACAGTAGCAGATATTATACAATGTTATGGCAGATCAATAAGAAGTGAAGATGATTTTGCAGAAACATATATTATAGATGAATCATTCTCTAATATATTAAGATATAATTATAAATTTTTACCTAATTGGTTTACTGATGCTATAAAAATATTAAAATAAAAAAAAATGGATATTATAAAAGTAATATCCATTTTTTTATGAAATTATATATTAATTTAAGAATATATTTAAAAATAAAAAGTCTGATATAAATATCAGACTTTTTTATGATTTGTTTTTTATTCACATTTTGATGTACCACAATCCAAACAAGTCATACAACCTTCTTTAAAAACAATTCTTTCTGATTGACAATTATCACAAACTTGCCCTTTTACCATTGTTCCTTCTTTTATATATTTCTTAATAATTCTTTTTATACCTTGTTTCCAAGATGTAATAACATCATCACTATCAAATATTAATTTATCCATAATTTGTAAAACATTTGGTAATGGCATACCGTGTCTAAGTATAGCAGATATTAATCTACCTGTATTCCAAAATTCTCTATTAAATGCTCTTGATAAACCTCTAAATTCTTGTTTATAACCATCCTTATCAATATAAACAAAATCATATCTTGTGTGTCCATCTTGTTCAGCACCTCTTACTTTAATAATTTCACCTTTAGTTATATTATTAGGTATATTTACTGATTCTAATAACCCTGTAAAAATTTCATATGGTCTATTATCATACAATCCCATAAAACCAATCCATTTTTCACCTTTATTTTGGAATCTATATACGTCACATGGTAATGATTCAGGTCTTTTTGGTGCATTATTTTCTTGAAAAATATTTGATTTTTTGTTATCAGATTTAGTTACTAAAACACCACTTCTTGAACCATCTCTATAAACTGTTATTCCTTTACACCCAGATTCCCATCCTGTTTGATAAACTTCTGATACAAGTTCTTCAGTTACATCAGATGGTAAATTAATAGTAACTGATATTGAATGATCTACCCATTTTTGTATCTTTCCTTGCATTTTTACCTTTTCTACCCAATTTACATCATTAGATGTTGCTTTATAATATGGTGATTTTTTTATTATTTCATCTAGTTCTGATTGCTTCATTGTTTCAAGTTTAGATGTGTCATATCCATTTATATCTGCCCATACTTTAAATTTATGATGGAATACATTATATTCTTCCCAGTGATCACCAACTTCATCAACAAATGCTGATTTAGTATTTTTATCATTTGGATTTATTTTTCTTCTTCTAGTATATGATGGTAAAAATACAGGTTCTATACCAGATGTTGTTTGTGTAACTATACTAACAGATCCAGTTGGTGCAATCGTAAGTAGTGATATATTTCTTCTACCCGTTTTATTATATTTTTCAATAATATCATTTTCTTTAAATTCTTTTAAAGAATCAATAATTCTATTTACAAAAGGATTATTTTTTTCATTATCTTTGTTAAAAACAGTAAAAGAACCTCTTTCTTCTGCCATAATAATAGATGATTTATATGCATAAGTAGCTAATATTTTATGTACATTTTCTGCAAAATTAGTAGCTTCTGGTGTACCATAAATTAATCCCATTGCTGCTATCATATCACCTTCTGATGTTATACCTAAACCAGTTCTTCTACCTTTTAAAGCATTGTTTTTTATCAATTTCCATAAATCGATCTCTACTCTTTTTATATCTTCTGGTTCTTTATCTTGTTCAATTTTATTTAATATTTGATCAATTTTTTCAACTTCTAAATCAACAATATCATCCATAAATCGTTGAGCATAAATAACATGTTCTTTAAATAATTCATAATTAAATTTAGCATCTTTTGTAAATGGGTTTTCTACATATGAATATAAATTTAATGCTAATAATCTACAAGAGTCTCCTACATTTAAAGGAATCTCACCACAATTATGTACTAATAAATTATTAGCGAAAAAATTATGATTATTATATACTTTTAAATCAAAAACATCTTCATTTTGTTTTATGTTTATCTTTTTAATTTTTGTTTTAACTATTTCCATTTTTTATTATTATTTTTTTAATATTCTAATTTTTTTCCATTCAGATAATTCTTTTTTAAATCCTTTATCTGTATATGGTTTAATTCTATCAATTAATACTATATCAATATTGATATTAGTATTATTTTCTTTTAGTTCGTTAAATTTATAAAGTTTATCTTTCCAATAACCTTTTATTTCCACTATTTTTATAATGTTCATATTATTATCAAAGATAAAAAAATCTGGTCTGTATGATAAGTTATTACTAATATTAAAAGTTTTATATTCTATATCCCATAAATATTTATTTTTATCTAACCACTTAGCATAAATATATTCCCATGAACTTCTTAACCATACATATTTATTTAATGATTTATTATAATAATAACCTTGTACTCCTCTTTTATTTGATGTTTTTATTTTAATTTCTTTTTGAATATCTTTATTAAAAAAACCAATTTCATTATTTTTTTCATTTAATGCTTTTATACTTCTTCTTTTTCTAAGAAAAGGAGTTATATCTTTATTATCTCTTAATTTTATATCAAAAAAATTAATCATATAAAATCTTAAAACAGAATATGATATAGGTAAATTAAAATCTTTAATTATAGATTTTATCCCCTGTCCATTTATAACATATTTATTATATAAAAATTCTTTAGATAAAAAAAATCTATTATCTAAAATTAATTTATTTTTATCATGATATAATTTTTTACCATTTCTTGTTTTAAATTTATTATTCATTACATCTAAAAAGAATTTTTTAATATCTTCCATAAATCCGTGTGTTTTTTAATAGTATATATTAAATATTACACACAGATTTATAGTTATTTTATTTTTAATAGTATATCATTTTCGTTTAATTGAGATGCTTCTACCCATCCTCTATTTTCTGTGTAAATTTTATGATCAGGTGTTAATCTTATTGTTTCTCCATCTTCTAGTTCTAATTCAATTATATTTGCATTTCTTTTTGATAATAATGCATCTGCTACTTCATTATACTCTACATTTTTTGTTTTTTCATTAAATGTTAATACATTAAATTTCTTCTTATTAAAATTATCAACTATGTCTTTTATTGTTATATCACCATCATCTGTTTTAATTATTGTATCAGCTGTTAAACAAGGATTTGTACTCACTGTTTTAAACCCATGTTCAGTATAACAATCAGGAACTGATTCTTTAATAACAGTATCCCAAAATAGTAAACCAGGTTCAGCAGATTTCCAAGCATTATGAATGATTTTTTTCCATAATTTTCTAGCATTTATTTCTTTCTTTATAGATGGATTATTAGAATCTATTGGATATTGTTGAATATATGGTCTATCTTCAATTACACATTTCATAAATTCATCATCTAGTTTAACTGATATATTAGCACCTGTCACTTTTCCTTGTGTCATTTTAGAATCTATAAAATCCTCTGCGTCAGGATGTTTGACACTTATCGATAACATGAGTGCACCTCTACGACCATCTTGTGCTACTTCTCTTGTAGAATTAGAATATCTTTCCATAAACGGAACAACACCAGTAGATGTTAGTGCAGAATTTTTAACAGGTGATCCTTTAGGTCTAATATGAGATAAGTCGTGACCTACACCACCTCTTCTTTTCATTAATTGAACTTGTTGTTCATCAGTTCTGCATATTCCACCATAACTATCACTTTCATTTCCAGTTACAAAACAATTCGATAAACTAACAATTTGTAAATTATTTCCAATACCTGACATTGGTCCTCCTTGTGGTACAATATATTTAAAATCTTTTAATAAACTATATATTTTATCTTCTGATAATGGATTGGGGTATTTTTCTTCTATTCTATTTAATTCTTTAGATAATCTTTTATGCATATCATCAGGTGATAATTCATATATATTACCATCAGAATCTTTTAATGCGTATTTATTTATCCATACTTCAGTAGCTAATGTATCGTTATTAAAATAATTTAATGTGGTTTTTTCCACTTCTTTTCTACTATACTTATTCATTTATATAATATTTATTTTTATAAGAAATTAATTCCATCTAGGTTTTTTAGAAACCCCTTTTGAGTTAATTCTTTAATTATATTCATAGCTGGTTTTTTATCTAAAAGTTTAAACATATTAAAAATATTATCTGTAAAATAATATGACAATTCTACAAATATTTCTGATCTTGTATACCTATAACCTAATTCTTTTACTAATAAATTATAATAATTATTAAATGAATCTTTATTAGGTTTTCTTCTATTTTGTTTAAAATCAATATCTGTTTTTTCGTCTAATATATCATATACATCTTTGGTTAAATCTGTGCTACTTATAATATCATCATTTTCATTATATTGTATTTCAAATATATTTATATTATCATAATATGAATCATCACTTTGTGACATATCTTCATTTTTATCATCTTTTTTTCCTTTAAATATTGTATCTCTTTTAAGAGAATGTTTACCTTCTTGTTTATGTTTATTTGTATTAAACCTATGCAATATATCAAAATTATTATCTTCTTCAATATCATTAACATCATCGAAATCAATAAATTCTTCATCTATATCATTATCATCTTGTTCGATATTATTAATATCATCACATGATTCTATTTCAATATTATCATTATCATTTTCGTTATCATCAAAATCTATATAATTTTTATCATCTGACATAAATATTTGAATTCTTTTTTATTTACTACCTAACATAGTGTCATTATCCATTGTTAAATATTTAGTATTAAAATCAAATTTAACTTGTTCCTCGTGATGTTCACCATCTCTTAATTTTAATATTTTTAATCTATATGTATTTTCTTTTTTCATAGTTGGATTTCTAATAATTGCCCATACTGAATCAGCTGCTTCTGCAATTGCCTTACTCTCTGGAATATCATCGAGATTAATATCATTAGCTCCCCATACAGATTTATCTACTTGTGTTGCTGTTATAACTGCTACATCACATTTATCTGCTAATCTTCTTAATCCTTCTGCTAAATGTTTACCTTTAAGATAAAGCATAGTATCTAAATTAAATCCTTTTTCTATTGACATAATATTAATATAATCAACTACAACAGCATCTAATTTAACATTTTTAACTTCTTCGAATTTTTTAATGTAATTTTCTAAATCGGTAACAGTACAATCACTAGTAGGGAATTTTTTAACATATAATTTTCCAATTTTACCACTATCAAATAATTGACTAGATGGTGCCATTGTTTTTAATTCATTTATTTTATTTTTAATGAATGATGAATCCTTACTCATATCATCATATTTATCAATATCAATTTTTAATCTCATTGCACCTAATCTCTTAATACATTTATGTTTAGCCATTTCTAATGTTATATAAACGACATTAAATCCATTATCTGCCATTTTAGATGCCATATTTTGTAACCACATTGAATTATGAGATAAAATATCATTTGTATAATATCTACGATTTGAATCATTAGATAAAGATAAATCATACATATTTGATTTTTTATCTGTTCTATATACTTCTTTTATTTTAGATAAACCGTTCTTTGATAAAATATGATCACCTATTTTTAAATCCTTTACATAAATTTCTTGGTATTTATCATCAAATAAGATATGTTTATCGGCACAAATTAATTCTAAATTATCTTCTGTTTTTACTATCCATTCATCATATTCAATTGTTTTACCAACTTCTTTTATATCTTCCCATCCAGTATCAGTTTCTATTTGCCAATCTGATACATCAAATGTTTCTATAAATTTTTTATATGTATTATCACTTACCATTTACACTATATTATTTTTATATTTTATAATATTATATCTTATTTGTTTAAAAAATTTACACATAATATCTTTATATTTATTATTGCAAATTTCACATCTAATAATTTTTTTTTTACTTTTATAAATAAAAACAGAATAATCCAATTTAGGAAGATTTTTTTATCATATTAAAAAAATCACCAATTTTTATTTTTTCGATTTTATTAGTTTTTTTGTTTTTAATTTTTATTAAAGTGTTGAAAATAAGACACTTACCCACATTAGTTTCTCCCATTATAATATTAAAAGTAGCATGATCCCATCCGCCACCTAATATTTTATCTAAATTTGACCACCCTGTCGGTATTTTTCTTAATGATACTAATTGTTTATGTTCTTCTGGATCATCAAAATCCCCTCCTAAATCTTCATCGTCATCAGATATTGTATCAATTTCGCTAAAATTCTTTTTTAATCTACCTACAATATCCATAACATTATCATAATTTATTTCATCCATGTTTTTAATAATATCAATGGATTCATAAATTTTATCTCTTGTATATTTTGATGATTTCCAAGCTTTAAATGATTTATCTATCCATTCATCAGTTAAATCTTGTGTAGATTCCATAAATAAAGATTTTAATGCTTCTTTAGATACTATTTTTTTATCATCATGTAAACTAACCATTGACCAAACTTGTTTTGGACTTGGTACAATTTTATCTTTGGAATTTATATAATATTCTCTAATAATATCATAAACAAACCTAATCAGTTCGTTCTCAAAGTATTTTGATTCTACTTTATAAAACTGATTAGGTTCTTCTAGTATTTTGGCAAAAAATAATTTTTCTAAATTTGTATTGGCTCCCATTTTTAATTTATATTATAATATTTTTAAAATAATTCATCACTATCAATATCATCAAAATCTGCATCTAAATCTTCGCCATGTTCATCCATTTTAGACAAGAATAATTCTTGTTCTTCAAAAGACGAATAATCAAAATATTTATAAATAATAGGTTCTAATTTTTCTAAAACTTCTTGTGTAAATACTTCTGATGTGAATAATTGTTTTTCAAAAACAGATTTATTTAAATGTCTGACAAACCATCTTGTTCCAGTTGGTTCGAATTCACCTTTATCATTCATTTTACCTTTAGCTATACCGACATTTTCAAAATTTTCTGTTGTTAAAAAGAATTCTAATCCTTTATATGGATTAGTACCATAACTATGATCAATTTCAAATTTTACTTTTTTAGGTTTAGCTAATCTATTTTTCTTAGCTTGTGCAGTGACTAATACACCAGTTGAATTTAAATCTAAATCATCTTCTCTACCTGTTTTTAATTTAGCAGTACTTAAAAATATAATAGATGATGCTGAATATTCTGCTCCTTTACCGCCAGCCATAACTGGTACAGGAAAAAATGAACTAGTATCTTGATATGTGTGATTTGTAGCAACCATAGGAATACCTAAATAACCTAGATCAGAATTTATAATTCTAAATAATTGTTTGATTGCTTTTGCCCTGGTCATATCGGCTTTATTTTTTCCTTCCTTTGCATCTTCTATTTCTTTTTCTGATGCTAACTGTCCGATACTATCTAATAATATTATAATTTTTGGGATTTCTGAACCTGCCTTTTTTTCTTGTTTAAGACCATCTAAAAATTTAGTCAAAAATATTTTTAAATCTTCAACTTTATTAGATGAAATTAGTTTTAATTTATCTGGATCAGGATTAATTCCAAATGATTTTAATGTTGATTTACTAACTGAATGTTCAGTATCAATAAATACTATAAAATCTCCTCTTTTCTGTGCATTTCTTGCTATATTATATAGTAAGTATGATTTACCAGTATTTGGTTCACCTGCAAATATTGTTATTCTATCATCAGAAATACCACCTTTTAGTATACTTTTTGAAAAAAGAGCATTTAAAATATAAACACCGGTATCAATGTATCCTGATTCTTCATCCTTTTGTACTATTATTTCAGTTTCATCTGAAATTTTATCAATCATTCCAGATAATTGAGAAATTGAAAATGATTTATTAGAACCTGATTTTTTCTTAGCCATTTCATAATTATTAATTTTTTAAGATATTATCTTTTTATTTTATTGTTTTATTATAAAACTTATAAAAAGTTTTAAATAAAATGTTATATTTTATTATAAATAGTTGGTTAGAACCAGTAACAATGAATATATAATAAAAAACTAATTTATAGTATATGAATTTTTATTTGGTGTTTACAAAAAATAGGAAAAAATTTGATAAGTATGTTAAAGTTAATAAGATAAGGAATAAAATAATAGTTGACATCAGACAACAATTAGATGAATACGATATCATACATGATTATGAAACATATAAATCATATTTTAATTTATTAATATATAATAGAATATTACAATCATTTCATAAGAATAGGGATGTTTATTATATACCAAATTTTTTAAATAAAAATATAGATATAGATGAAATACTAAATATTAAAAATATATTAAGTAATAATATAAAGTTTAATGTTTTAATATTTTTTGATGAATTTAAAAATGATGATAAAATATACCAATCATTATTATCAAATATAGATATATTTGATGCATCACAAATTTTAAAAAGTTACTAATATTATTTTTATATATAATTATTAAATAAAATAATATTATATTATGTTTGATGAAATGAAGTTTTTATTTGAAATGAATAGATATATATCACCAAATAAAACACCCGATATCAGAGTAAAAAAAGAACACGATGAAAATACTGATAGTTTTAATATTAATAACTATACTATTACTCAAGGTGATTCAAAAAATTATATAAAAAGTAGTGTTAATAGTGCATATAGTGCAGATAAGAAAAATCCATATTTAAAATTATTAGAAGATTTTAATAGCCAAAATGCACCATCACAAGGATTGGTTTTAAATCCTACTGATTTTGCATATTTGAGAGATATTGGTGTTCAACCTATAAATAAATTAGTAATACTTAGAAGATTTCCTATTGGTACTGTTGTTCCAAGAGATTTAAATAATATTAATGTTAAACCAATATCAGTTGTAATAGGATGGATTAAAAATGACAACAATGATCTTTTAAATTTTTCATTTGGTGAAGTTTGGAGAACTCAAAACAAAGATGAAATGTTACACTTATTAATAAATCAAATGATGTCTAAAGAATTTGGATTAGGAATGGATTCAATATTACCAGTACCTGGTTGGTTAGCTGGTACTTTGTTTGGTATATTAAGAAGTGTTGGGTTAGTTAGTCCTGATACTAAAGTACCATTTGGTGATCCAAACGTATTAAGAGAATCAATAACAAGAGAACATGAAGATGTTGGTCATAAATCATCATTTAAAATAAGTTTTGATACTGTTTATGAACAAAAATTTATCGGAGATGTAGATATAACATCATCTACAATGAATATATTACAAAATTTATTAACAATGGGAACATCTGATATAAGATTTATAGGTGCAGTTAATTCAACAATATTAAGAGATCTAAGAGCAGCTAATAATAACCCAACAAATCCAGATGCGTGGGTTAGATTAATAAAAACAATTTTTGGTAAAGTTGTTGATTCTATTGTAAAATTGATACCTGAACAAATAGAAGTAGAAGTAGAAGTACAACCGCAACCTTCTATTGGTAATGATGAAACAGAAGAGGAAGAAGATTTAAGTAAAAATGATGAAACTACTGATGATACTACTACCAATGGAGTTGATAATCAACCAAAAACCGAAACTAGAATGGAATATAAAAATGAAGATGAAAAAAGAAGAGCAGATATAATAGAAAAACAAACATCATTATTAAATGACGTTTTAAGTAGTACATTAGTTAAAGATATTTTATCATCAACAGTTGCTAAATATGTATGGCCAATGAGAGGATCAATTGCAATGTTAACAGGTGAAGCTGCTACACCATGGCATCTAACAATAGGTAATCCATATGCACCTTTATTATCTCTTAATAACGTTAAAGTTAATAATGTTGAAGTTACATTTACTGGTGAAATGCAGTATAATGATATCCCTAAATATATAAAAGTGAATCTTGATTTAGATCAAGGGAGAAATATGGGTAAAAATGAAATATTAGATTCAATTGGAATTGAATATCAAAGAAAATACAATCAGATATAATGAAAATTTATACATTAGAAATATTAAAAAGAGGTATAAATGGTTTTTATGATTTATTTCAAAAAACTATAAGAAATTCACCAGAAATTTCAGTGATATCATTTATTGTAACGGAAGAATTTAATGGTAGAATAGACTTAATATCTAAATTTCTATATGGTACAACAGATTATATTGAAGAATTAATGGTTTTAAATAATATTATAAACCCATATTCTATAAAATCCGGTGATATAATATATGTAGTTGAAAGTTCAGACGAATTTAAATATTTATATGATTCTGATAAACAAGATAATAACCAAAAGGATAAAATTTTAAATATGAATAAAAGTAAATCAAGAACAATGGACACTAATAGGACAAATTATCCACCTACAATAAAACCAGATAATTTAAAACAATTAAATGTTAATTATAAAGAAAAAAAGATTACTATAATAAATAAATTTAAATAGAATGATAAAAGTTGTTGAAAGACCATCTATAACATTAAGAGAACTAGTCATCGATTACCAGGAAGATGTATCAAATAATGATGCGGACTATTATGCAGAAATGGTTGGTAAATATCCATATTTACAAATTGGAAATACTGTTATAGAAACAAATCATACAATACAAATTATTTTATATAATGATCAGTTTTTACCTAGAATTGAAGTACAATTTAAAGAACCAACTAATAGAATGTTTGATCCATTATTCCCAACAGATGATGAAATACTAAGTTTATTTATCCAATCTAGTAGTGAATTATTAATGCCAGTAAGAATGGATTTTAAAATATTAGATTTTAATATCATAAAAAATAAAGACGGTGAAAAAAATGATTTAATTTACTCATTATCAGGTATATTAAATGTTAATAATTTATATTTTAGTCCATTTAAATCATATCCTATGACTAGTTTTGAATTATTAAAAACAATTGCAAAAGAATCAGAATTAGGATTTGCTACTAATATTGATAACACTAAAGACGGAATGATATGGATAAATCCAGGTAATACAAATGTGAATTTTATACAAGATGTTGTTAGTCATTCTTACATGAATGATAATACATATATGTATGCTTATATAGATTTTTATTATAATTTAAATTATGTTGATATAGAATCATGTATGAGTGAAGATATATCAGAACAAACAGGAATTTCATATTCTGCTAATCATATAAAACATAGAAATGGTGATGAACCAGAAGTTGATATGGTTTTAACAAATCATCCTGATAGACAAACATCAAATTTCTATATTAATAAATTTAATATAATGAATAGTTCAACAAATATTAATTTAGAAATAGGTTATAAATCATTTTTATCATATTATGATAAAAATGGTAATATTTTATATAAATTAATGATGGACACAATCACATCAACTGATAATAATGATGTTATATTAAAAGGTAAAGTTGGTGAAATAACCGAATTAAATGATAAATCAATAATGAATATTAATAATGGAAAATTAGATACCGATAATGTACATGAAAATTATTTATATTCTGAAAATCAAAATATAAGAAATTTAAAATCATTACAGAAAATAAAAACTAAAATTATTTTAACTATAATGAACTTTAATTTATATAGATTTCAAAAAATAAAGATGAAATTTTATAAAATGGATGATTTAAGTAAAGTTGATGATAAACCAATTAAAGTATCAAATAAAAACATAAATGAATCTATAAATAAAGATTTTGATGAACATAGATTAAATAAAAGATTAACTGGAGAATGGTTAATAACAGCAATAAATTATACATTTAATAAAGTCGGTGGATTTTCACAAGAAGTAACATTAGTAAAAAGAGAATTGGGATTTACAGATGAAGACTTTATATAAAATTAAGTAGATTATATGAGTAGAATAAATAGAAACACATTTAGAAATCAAGGTATGGAAGTTGTGGGTGCACCAGGTATGAATGAAGAAAAAAGTAAAGAGTATGTTATTCATAATTTAGGATATGTGGACGGTTATGGTGAATATATTAGCAAGTCAGGTGCTCATTTTGGACCTGAAATACAACAAAAAAGTAAAGTAACTAAAATATCAGGTGAAGAAGATAAATATAGTGGACAAAATAATTTTGGTATGTATGATATACAAAGTGATATTTTTAAATCAATTTTAAATAAAGATTCACAAAAAATTGCATGGGGGTATGAATCTAAAAGAAATGATATACAAGATCCAACATATTTAATATTTGATATTAAAATAGATTATGATAATTCACCATTATTTAGTGACAAACCAATAAATAATATAAATTATAATACATCTAACTTTATTAAAAGTTATTCAGATAGTATACCAGAAATTAAAAATGATAATAGATATCAAATTTATACTAAATTTGTTGAAGAAATTAAAAAAATATTTCCATCTAATTATAAAGAAATAGATAATACAACTGGATATAAACAACATTATATAGAAAGTGTAACTGGATTAGACATTTTGAACAAAAAAATAATAAATTATCCAGATGATCAAATAACAATAACATTATCAGAGGATATAACAATGAGTGTACAATACATGACTGAATTATATAATAATTTAGTATATTCTTATACTTCTCATAGAATGATAATACCGGAAAATTTATTGAGATTTAATATATTTTTAGTTATAAGTGATTTTAGAAATATGACAGATGATACGTTGGGGATAAATAAAAAAGTACCAAATAATAGTAAAACAGGTATAAATAAAAACCCATCAAAAATGTTATATATATTACATGATTGTCAATTTGATTTTTTTGAATCTAAAAATTATACAGATGAATTAACAAGAGGTGGATTTGGTGTTTCTAAACCTAATACTATTTCTAAATCATCTATTAAACTAAATTTTAAATCAATTAGTAAAATTATGATACCATCAATGATAGACAATTCAATGGTAATTGATTTAAAAGAAAAAATAATACAACCATCAGATAGCGAAACAGTTGAAAGTTTCAATAAATTCAGTCAAATATTTGATGATACTAAACCAAAAGATAAAATTCCATTATTTGTAAAAGATGATACGAATCAAAGTAAAGCATTATCTAGATTAAAAGATTTTGCAAGAGGAGAAGTAGCACAAATAAGAAACGTTATTATTAATAAATTAAAAAGTGAAGTTACTAGTTTATCAGATCAAGGGCAATCTTGGATGAATGATAAAATGGGAATAACTATAACAAAAGTTAATGTTTATTATGATACAATAAAAGATAAAGCTAGTATGGCTGATAAATTTGTTAACGATTTTATTGATAAAAATATAGGTACGGATAAGGAAAAATATAGAGAAAGGTCTGATATATCTAATAATGATCCAATTGAAAATAGAAATAATTGGAGAAATAATGATGGTAATGTATATGAAGATAATGATAGAAACAGAAACAATTTAGGTGAAAATGGTACATATGATGTGGGAGACGATATAGACGGTAATGGAGATGGATACAATGAAAAATATCCAGATGGTAATGTATATGATGAAGATGAATAAAAAATAATATATTGATGAAATACACAAATATTGAATTTACTGGAATAGTAGAAAATAATATAGACCCTAAAAGAAAGGGTAGAATAAAAGTTAGAATACCAGGTATATATGATAATATACCAACTGGTCACATACCTTGGGCTTCTCCCCAAATAACACCAACTGGTGGTTCATACAGCATACCACCATTAGGTAAATCAGTTAGTGTAATATTTGATAATGGATATATTTATTTACCATATTATACATCAACTGATATGTATAACTTAAATTTACAAGATAAATTAGATAGTCTATCAGATGAAGATTATACTAATTTTTATGCAATTGGATTTAACCATAATACACAAATATATTCAGATAATGAAAAATTAATTATAGATCAATTATTAAATAAAATAAGAATTGATAACGATAATATAAATTTAGAATTAAAAGATAATAAAAGAAAAATTAATATAGGCACAAAAGATTCTGATCAAAGAGCAGTTTTAGGAGATCATTTTATAATGGATTGGTTTAAAGAATTTCTTAATATATTAGTTAAACCAACATCCTTAGTAGGTAATATGGGAGTACCTATAGTTAAAACTGAATTAGATCAACATATATTAAATTTTTTAAAATTACCTGATAAATATGTATCTAAAAACGTTTTTATTGTAGATAATGATAAAGTTAATAAATTAGAAAGAGATACTATTACAAACGAAGTTGGTCATGATGATACAACAATAATAACACCAAATGAAGATAATCAAAATGGTAATAATGTAGAAAAATCAATCGATATTGATAATAATACAAAAGAAAATATAAAGAAAAACCAATCAACAAATTTAGAAGTAATTAAAAATATGTCAACAGATGGAACAACAATAGATACAAAAGAATATTTAACACCTAAAAAAAATAGAAATATTAAAAATAAAAAAAGTAAATACAATCACGAAAACAGAGAAAGAGTTGATAGATTAAAATCTAAAGAAGTGATAAAAAGAAAAGGAGAAGATAATACATCTAAATCAAATACAAACTATGGTTTATATAAAAAGAAATAAACGGTATTAATATGTACCGTTTAATTCTTTTTCTAATTTATATAATTTTTTTTCTAGTTCTTTTAATTCTTCATTAGCAGACATCATCATTTTCTTATATTTTTTTCTTTCTTTATAAATATTACCCATAACTTGTTTAACAACACCATCTTCATTTTTAAATACTGCACCATTTAATGTTATTATAGAATTTTTATCTATTTTTATTTTATGACCATTAAATATTGAGTATATATCATCACCATTTTGTAATTTATGTATCATATCCATTATATCTTTACCTCTATCTTTAACTATCTTACCAAGATAAGAGTCCGCTGATATATTAAATTCTTGCATTGTAGTTGGATATAGTGATGCAAAATCAAAACAAACAGTCCAACTATTCATACCAACAATTGGATCCTTAACCCACCCACCTTTTACATTCATATCATTATCACTATCTGATAAATCACGTTTACTATCATCTTTAACAAAAACTACATTTTTTTCATTCCTCATCTTTTCTCTAAGAATTCCTTCTGTTACTGTTAAAGTTGTAAATGCATCAGGTACTCTAATTTTTGATAATGTCGCAATACCATACAATATATCAATATATTTCATTTTTAAATGTATCTGCTGAACAAGTGCAGAGTCAATTGCATTATATAATATGAATTTTTGATAATCATTTTCATATAAATATTTAAGATTACCCTCATAATTTATTTTTTTAACACCCAATACATTTTCTGATACAAAATCAAGACTTTGTGATTCTTTTACTTTAATTGAAGTATCCCATTTAGCATATAATTCCATATAGTCAATAATAACTCTGTGTGCCGGTATTTCTGAATGATCATTTTGCATCCAAGATGCTCTTAAATTTCCTGTAAATGAAGAACAACTAGGATCAATTCCTAATTTTCTTGCTCTGTTAACAAGGAAAACCCAGTCATAATTTACAAAATTCCAACCTGTTAATACTGACATTTTAGGTATCATTAATTTAAAAAAGTTAAGTAACATATCATACTCACTTTCATAATATCGATACATAAAATCATAATTTGTTTTGATTTTATCAAAATGATTATTTATACCATCCTTAATAGAATCAATTTCTGATTTATTTAATTTTTTTGTACCTAAAACTAAAACTTTATCTTTATTAACAATAGATACTGATTGTATTGCAGATTCTGCCAAATGAGGTTGTGGTTTTTTATCAATTATCTCATTTTCAATATCAATAAAGAATATATTTGGTTCTTTGTAATCAAATAATAATTTTCTTTCTTCTTCTGGTAATTTATCCAAAAAATCATATATTGAATATCTGTTTGGATGTTGTGTATAAATCTCTTTTATTGATTTACCATCCCATGTAACATATTTACCAGACTTGTCACTATCATTATCATCACATATTATAAATTTGGTTGGATTATTCCAAGGGTAATATTTTAACTTTATATTACCATTATCGTCAATGTAACTTACAATTAACTTCTTTTGTCTGTACTCATAATCTATTAACATTTAAATATTGATTATTTTTTATTTTTATAAAATTTTGTTAAATTCATCCAACTGATATTCAGTCAGTTGGATGAATTTAACATTTAAAATCATTAAAATATTCAAAAAGAACTTTAAATATTTAATATATACTAAAGTAAATTAAAAGTTCTTTGAAATTATATATGGTTCTGAAATAAAATCTTGTTTCAGGTAAAATCATGAAAGTAAAATTTTAGCGATAACCAAGTTAAAATAATAAAATATAGTCTGGATCAGGGACTGATCAACGGACTTAAAACAAAAACACGGTGAGGCGTTCTCACTAGAGAAGTCTATGAAACGTGAAACAAACAGATCTTTACCCTTTAGGGTTTAATAGTTTGTTTGTAGTTCATATCAAACTATATTATGATTGTTTAAAATAAATATATAAATTAAATTAAAAATTGTTTAATGAAGTGTAATAAACAAGTTATAAATGATTTTAAATCCATACACGGTGATATATATGATTATTCATTAATGGCTTATAATGGTTCTAAAAATAATATAAAAATAATATGCAAATATCATGGTATTTTTGAACAAAGACCAGATCATCATTTAAGGGGCAGTGGATGTCCACACTGTAGTAAAAACAAAAAATACACTAACATAACGTTTAAATTAAAATCAAATATAATACATAATAATTTATATGATTATTCACTAGTAGATTATAAAAATGCACATACTAATGTAAAAATAATATGTCCTAAACATGGCATATTTGAACAAACTCCACAAAATCATATAATTAAACAAACTGGTTGTCCATTTTGTTATAATGAAAATAGAACTTTAGAACAGTCTGATGTTTTATTAAAATTTAATCTTATTCATAATAATTATTATGATTATAGTCAAGTTAATTATATGAATAATATGACAAAAGTTAAAATAATATGTCCAAAACACGGTGTTTTTAGACAAACACCAGCTAAACATTTATTAGGTCAAGGATGTCCTATTTGCAGGGAGTCGAAAGGAGAAAAAGAAATAAGGACATTCTTAGAAAATAATAATATAAAATATATAAATCAAAAATATTTTAAAGGGTGTAAATATAAAAGAAATTTAAAATTTGATTTTTATTTACCTGATTATAATACTTGTATAGAGTATGACGGTAAACAACATTTTATAATAAATGAATTTTTTGATAAAAAAGAAGATTTTGAAACTAGAATAAAAAGAGATCAAATAAAAAATAAATACTGTAAAAATAATAATATTCAGTTAATTAGAATAAAATACAATGAAAATATTCAAAAAAAATTAAACTTTTTAATTAATATATAATATATAATATACAAAATGCAAGAATGGTGTAGCGGTAGCATGATTTACTTCCAGTAAATAGGGTTCGGTTCGATTCCGGTGTCTTTGCTCAAAAATAAACTCCGATTTAAAATTAAATCGGAGTTTTTATTTTACCAATTATTTTTAATATCATTAATTTCTGATTCTGTAAAAAAGTTTAAAACATCATAATTATCTATAAAATCTAAAATATCATATTTATCTGATAAGTCTAAAACATAATCTTTAAATGTCATTTCTATATCTTCTATTTGTTGTTTAGAAAAAACATCTTTTAATTTTAGATTAAGTGATATTATACTAAGGAAATCATGCATATCAACTTCTAATAAGAAATCATCGATAATTTTAGTATTGCCTTTAATATATTTTATAATATCATCGAATTCTACACCTAATCTAAATATATATTCTCCATTACTATTATCTATTAATTCTTTTATTTTTTCATCTTTTATTTCATTTTGTAAATTATATTTAAATATCAATTCTAGTGTTTCTGGTTCATCAGATTTATTAATAATATCTATAATATCAGATTTATTCATTATATTATATAAATCATTTTTCAATATTGTGTGAATTGATAAATGTGGTGGTACATCTTTAATCTTATCTAGTATTTCTTCTTCACTTTTTGGTTTTAAAAGATGTCTTATTGATTCTTTCATATAATTAATTTTATAAAATAAATTATTTAATTCATTATCTGATAATAATGATAGTATATCTGCTACATCCATTTTACCAAATAGAAAACCATTTAATTTTTTATATCTATTTTTAAGTGTATCATAATTAATATCTAAATTAATAGATAAAAATTCATATAATTCTGATAATGTATTAAATTTATCACCACACATATTATATAATATGTCTTCTTTTTTATCAGTTCTTAAATTATTAAATTTTTCTATTGAATCATTTTCATCTTTTGGTTTTAAAAGGTGTTTAATTGATTCGTTAAATTGATTATATTTAGTTATCATTTATGTTTGAACTATTTTTTTATTATATATAAAAATAAAAAAATTAGATATGATAATAATTGGAATAGATCCTTCTTTAAGTTCAACCGCTATAACCATATATAAAAATAATAATTTCTCTTTATTTAATTATACTAATAAGAAATCCAATTATAAATGGATTAAAGAAATTAATAATATGGTAAATTTTAATTTTCACCAATTTGTTGATAATGATGATTTTTCAGAATCAGAAACTGAAAAAATTAAAATATATGATTTAATAACAGATAATATAGTAAATGATATAGAAAAAATGATTGATCAAGAAACTAAAGTTTTCATAGAAGGATATTCTTATTCATCAGCACAAGGTAGATTAATAGATTTAGTTGTATTTGGTACTTTGATACGTTATAAACTACTTAAAAATCCAAATATAACATTATATATTATCCCACCTTCAACTCTTAAAAAAACCATATCAGAATACGTTTATGAAGTAGATAAAAAAGGAATTGCTAGAAATGAAAAAGGTAAAGCAGGTGGAGTTTTTGATAAAAAAGATATGATGGAATGTTTAATGAAATTAGATTTAGATAATAATTATTTAGAGTATATAAAAAATAATAGTGAAATATTATTAAAACCTAAAAATATCCCAAAACCATTTGATGATGTTAATGATTCTTTTTTGTTATGTTATTTCGGTATTAAAAATTAATATATAGTTTAAAATATATTAATTTTTAAATGAAGTATTTGAAAACATATAATGAATCTATAAAACATCTTTTAAAACCTAAGAACGAAGATGATATTTTAGATTTAATAAAAGATTTATCACCAACTGAAAAATTATTAAAAGGGTGTCAAAATGGTATATTTTGGTTAGTTAAAAAATCATTAGAAGAGGGATCAAATTTATCAGATGTAAATTATATGTGTTTATATACATTAATTATACGTAACCATAATGATATTTTTAAATATTTATTAGAAAATAATTATTTTAATCCTACATTTAATAATAATGATTTATTAGAAACAGCATTTTCTTATAATAATGAAACTATTGTAAAATTATTATTAAAGGATAAAAGAGTATTGGATAAATTATCAACCGAAGATTTAAAGGATTTTAAAGAATATTTAACTGAATCAATTAAACACCTTTTAAAACCTAAAAGTGAAGAACATATATTAAAATCATTAGATGGTGAATCATTAGAGGAAAAATTTAGAATATTAACATTATATCACTTATATGATTTAGCTAAAGAATTTGCAGATAAAATTAAAGATTATTTTTATATTTATCAAACATTTTTAGATGGATTAGTTCATAATAGAACAGTAGTTAGATTTAGTGACGAAGAAGTTGATTTAATAAAAAAAACAGATTAAAGTTGATAACAATAATATGAATCATGCTAGATTTAATATGATAGAAGGTGATGATCCCATAAGAGAAAAATTTACAAGTTTATTTATAAGTGATGGAGAAAGTTATTATTATATTAATAATTATAATCATTTTATAACAGTAAAATATATAAACAATCATAGACAATTAAAATTTAATTATATATGTCCGACTATTAAACATTTAATAAAATTTTTAGATGGTAATTTAATTAAAGTAAATCAAATTTATTAAAGAAATGAAGCACTTAAAAACATACAATGAATCCATAAGACATCTTTTAAAACCTAAAAGTAAAGATTATATATTGAAATCATTAAAAGATGAATATCGTGATGCTGATTTATTACTTAAATCAGCAGAATATGGTGTTTTGGATTTATTAAGTGAAGAAGAAATTTTAAATGTGTTAAGTACATATCCTGACAATACACAGTATTTAATTTTAATTGGATTTGGTTTATATAAAATTTCTGAAAAATTTAAAGATGAAATTGATTATTTTCACACAAATTCTTCGTTTTTTCGAGAAGTAATTACAAAAAAAGAAATATTAAGTTTTGATAAATCAGAAATAAAAATAATAGAAAACTTTCTAGTAAATAAAACATTAGAATATTATAATTTTAATGAAGAAACGTTATATAAAAATGGTTATCATAGTTTATATATAGTTTATAATAATAATGGATTAATAATAAACAATTATAAATACTTTATAACAGTACAAACAAAGAAAGTGTACCAAGATGCATGGGTAGGATATTATATATGCCCAACATTTGATGAATTTTTAAAATTTTTAAATAATCATTTAAAAAAATAAAATATGAATTTAATATATAAATAAAAAAATAATATTAAGGTTATGTTAAAGTATAAATTATTTGAAAACTTACAAAAAGCTAAGAAGATATTAATCGATAGAAGAATAAATGAAAAAGATCCTAATTTCTTAAAACTGAGAGATATGTTATCTAGAAATATGGGATATATTGGACAATTCACAAAATGGATGTTTATTGATAGGACACCATTTGATGAACTAGAAGAAATTTTTAAACAATTAAAAAGTGTTAATATTGATAAACCAATTGAAACGTTTGAAAAAGCTGAAGATTTATTTGATTATATACAAAATTATGAGATCAATAAAAAAGTAAATCAGGTTATCAATTCTATACCTAGTAGAACAAGATCATTAGCAGATGATAAATTAAAAAAATTAATAGAATTAAATATCGATGTTGCTCCTATGATAAAAGATTTTTATTCAAAAAAAGGTGGTAAATTTAAAAATTCAGATGATTTATATAATGACACAAAAGGATTAATTGAGAATATAAAAGGTGGATTTAATTTAGAAACGATTAAAAATAAATTAGAAGGTTTAAATGTTGATATTGTATTAGAATCAGAAGAAATATTAATAGTTCAAGTTAATGATTATGATGCATCTTGTAAAATTGGTTCAAAATCTTGGTGTATATCAACATCAAATAGTTATTGGAATAGTTATGTTAATGAATTTACAAATCAATATTTTATATATGATTTTACTAAATCAATATCAGATAAAAGACATATGATAGGTGTAACAGTATCACCTGGTGGTAAATTTCACGCTGCTCATTATGCAGATGATAGTGCTGTTAGAGATTATTCAATATTTGATGAAATGTAAATATTAATAAATATGAAATATTTAAAAACATACAATGAATCAATTTCATCTTATTTAAAACCTAGAAAAGATGATGATATAAGAGATAAAATTAAAAATTTATCACCAAATCAGAAACTATTAAATGGTTCAGAATATGGTTTATTATGGTTAGTAGAAGAAGCATTACAAGAAGGAGCAGATCCATCATTTGATAACCAATCAGCATTTAATATCGCATGTGATTATGGTAATATAGAAATTGTTGAATTGTTATTAAAAGATAAAAGAGTTGATCCATCAGATTTAACTGGATTTATGTGGGCATTAGAAAGTAACCATTATGACATTATGGAATTATTATTAAAAGATAATAGAGTAGATCCTAGTATAAATGATAATGATGCAATAATATATTCATCTAATACTGGAAATTATAAATCAGTTAAAATTTTACTTAATGATAAAAGAGTTTTAAATAAATTAAACAAATCGCAAATAAAATATTATAAGAATAAAATAAACACAATACAATGATAATAGAATGTTTTAATGAAATAATTAATAATAAATTAGATTTAGGTGATGATATAAAAAAAAATCTTAAACAATATGTTGATACATATGAAGATGAACAATTATATTATATATTACAGACACCAACTGGTATAAAAATAGATGATATATTTATACATTTTTTGCCTAATATTGGATTTAGATGTTCTAATAGTAGGCATTTAGGTAGATTACCTATATGTAATATTTTAAATAAAATTTTAAATAAAAAATATGATGAAATAATGAATAATAATTAGTTTATTGTTCATTATTTTCATCTTTATCTATGATATAAATATTTCCTTCTTTATCTATTATATAAACACTCTTATTATTTTGTACATAATTAAAATGTTTATATCTAAAATTATTATTAATTAATGTATAATTTTTAAATTCATCAAAATAATACGTAATACCATCTTCTAATCTATACATTCTATCTACAGTTGATGATAAACCATTATCACCATATGTTGTTGTTTTAATATAAAAATATTGATCAGAATTGTCTTTATCTAATCCATTCCAATTAATAACAAAATTGAAATTCGACAAATCATTTTTAAATAAATTAAAAGATTGTTGTTCATATAATTTACCAGTATCATCTTTAGTATATGTAATTACTTTTAAATCAAAATATTCTGGTACTATACCGGATTTAGTATAGAAACGAACTGATACTAACCAACTATCATTAAAATTTCTTGTTGATGTATAATTGAAATTAACTGAATCTATATTTTCATATGTTACGTGTTTTCTTACATTTATATCAGAATCAAAAGAAATTATATTTTTATTTATATTTTCGGATACACCTGTTATATCTCTAATATTAGAGTTAGCTGGCATTATATTTCTTCTTAACCAATTTTTTAACCCATTTAATTTATTCTGAACTTCTGTCAATGTATATAAATATGTATTATTACCTTCTTCGTCAGTTATTCTATATGTTAAATTAAAAAGACTTGTTTTAACATATTCTGTTCTTTTAGACATATCTTCGTCATATGACCATCCATCTATTTTTCTATCCATTAAATCAGGTACAACCACTCTTTTTAATTTTCTATAATATGGTGATTCTACATCTATATTCTTATAATACTCTACTAATTGTACATCATTGTATCCAAAATAATCGATACTATTTAATATTGAACGATATGAACCTATATAATTATAAATATCTGGATATATATCAAACATTTCCTTTCTTTTTCTATTTAATAATCTATAATCTACATTGTCATCTTTTATATCTGATTGTTTAAATATAAATGCATCTTCTTCTGATATATTTATACCTAATAATTTTAAATTAGACTTATATCTTTCATCTTCTATTTCTGTTTCTCCATATATGTTAAATATACCTATTGTTTCTGGTAATTGTAATATTTCAAATTCGAATTCTTTATATTCAGTAGTAAAACTGTTCATATTTTTATCAAACGTTATTGTTCTTTCTGTAACATCTGTAATTAAATAATTATCATAATTATCAAATATATATTGTTGTTTAGGCGATAAATCTTCAAAAATCATTTTAATGTATCTTTTTGTCTTGAATCCCATATTTAAAAAATTCACATTATTTGATAATGTTCCTTTAACTGATAATTTATTATCATACAGTTCAAAAAATATAGTATTTCCATCAGATTGACCATTGTATTTTATATTATCTACTCTTTCTATTATTAGATTTCTATTATCTACGCCTTCTTTATTACTACTGTAACCTATAAATGTTTCAATTGGTTTAGGTAATATAGATATGTTTGTATCATCTAATTTTTCTAGTTTAAAATCTAATTGTTCAAATATAGTTTGTTGTTTATACGGTAATTTTACATGATTTTTATTTTTATTTATTTCCCTATTTAATATAACTAAATTATCACCATCACATAATGGTTTAGGTCCAATATATTCATAATCAGTATTATTACCATATGGTTTTAAGTTTTCACCACTAACATCGTATAAAAACATACTATCATTTGAATCATCCTGCCATCTAAATCTATAATAAATATCAATATCATTAGATTCTCTTGGTCGTCTTAGATAATCTCTAGATTTTATTTTTAAATTTTCAACTATATCACTATAAACTGGACCTTGATAAGATAATTCTATTGTAGAAATGTTAGTATCATAATTGTGATTTATTCCAATAATATTAAATTCTTTATTATTTGATGGATAAGATGATCCACTTAATGATATTATCATACCAGTAGAATATCCAATATCCATAAAATTCACAGTATCAGTTGTTATTCTATTAGATGTTACAACCATACATTTATTTTTTGTTTCATTTAATATATAGGATGAATTTTTATTTACCTTTACTTTGAATTCATAAATATCTATATTTGGTTCATATGCACTAATATACATATGATTTAATACTGTCGTTCCAGATACAGTTGTACCATATGATAAATTTAATCCAATTTTATCAAATATATCATAATATAAATTAACAAAATCCTTTATTGTTTCTAATGTATTTGATGTAGTGCCAGAATTATCATTAAATGGTATATAATATTGTATAGAATTCATTGTTATTTGAAAACCATAATCTTGTGAATCGTCATATAAATTAAATATAATATCAGCATTAAAAGATGTAGATAATTCATCACTTATATTAGTAGATTCATTATCTTGTAGTATATCATCTAATATTATATTATAATAATCTATATTACCATTTAATATATTATTATTAATATTTACATTAAAATAATTATTTTGACCAGTATATTTACCTTGAAAATATAATTTATTATTATGTTGGTATATATCTATTCCATTTAAATTAAATATATTTGAATATTTGCTTATAATTATATTTATAGATTCAATAACGTCACTAATATCATTATTTATTTTATTTATTGGTTGTTCGAATGTAATTTTATTTGTATTAGATAAACAAAAAACATTTGATATATCTCCACCATATGTATTATTTGATATAGATGGTTCGACAATTACTGTGTTTTGTTCATTCTTTTTTAATTTTTTTATTATATGATACATAACAGAATTTTGATTATGTATTTCACCATCTAATATTAAAGTATTAATTGTATTACCAGTTTCTATAAATGATACTCTTCTAATTAATTTATCGTTTATAGAAAAATCTTTATAATTTTCATCTACTCTAAATTCTATAAAATCATTTATATTTATATCTATATCTGACGGTATTTTTGCCTTATATATAGTTTCCATTGTACCATCATCTTCTTCATAATCATCTACTATAAATTCAACTAAAGTTCTAGCAATGTTTTCTTCTGTCATTATTGATTTAACTTCATATTCATTACTATCAAATAGATTTTCACCATTAATATCTTCAAATATAAATTTTGTTCCTATATCAATATTTGAATTCCTTCCATTTAGAAATTTTATTTTAAAATCAGCACCATCTTGTATAAGTTTTATGTTTCCATTATATAATAATGGTCTTTCAGTTAATAATTCTAAATCAATTTTAATATTATTTAAACTTAATAAATTACTTAAATCATATTCTAAAAAATTAGTTTTAGTATAAGTTGTATTATTTACGGTATATACACCATCATTATATTTGCTACCAACTAATGATATTTTTTCATTCGGTAATATACCAAATGTTGTATTATATTCTAAATATTTATCTGGTATAGATATACAATCATGTGATGTTATTTTTATATAATTATTTATATCTGGTATAGTATTTTTATCATATATTAATGTTGTTCCAATTGACATAAAATATGCATAATTTGATGTATTAGTTATTATCATTATATGATTTTTTCTAGTTCTTACAACCGAAAAATATTTATCTGGTGAAAAATCACCTGATCCATTAATAAATGATATAACTGTACCAACTGGATATTTTCTATGTATATCTTCACCTGTGATCCATTTTGAGTAAAAATTATCATTTGAATTAACTATTCTTATCGTTTCTATTATATCATCTTTGTATCTACTTTTAGTAATATTCATACCTTCTGTATTATAAATTTCTTTATTTATAATATTCATATTATTACTATATTCAATAGAATCAACTGATTCTAATGTATAAATACATAATGTTTTAAATATATTTGAACTATTTGGTTCAAAAAATAATTTACCAGTCCATATTCCATTATTTAATCTAAAATTATAAGGATACCCATCTTTGTTATAAAAAACTAATTTATTTGTGTTTGACATTTAAGATAATATGATTTTTATTTATGATATATATAAATAATTAATAACCCAATTAAATGAACTTTTACCACTATTTTTACTATATATTTAAAATAAAAATAATAATAATTATGAGAATATCTTTAAAAGAAAATATTATATTTGAAACATTCAATAGTAAAAA
>Ga0265293_10001471_pt1 | contig 51219 bp, 31 predicted proteins | sample Munlanlewell138R_FD_192505 | JGI IMG/M metagenome (GOLD analysis project Ga0265293, IMG submission 192505) | Leachate microbial communities from a municipal landfill in Southern Ontario, Canada - Leachate well 138R | ecosystem: Engineered > Solid waste > Landfill > Unclassified | place: Canada... | reverse complement strand
CGAGAGCGCCGGATCCATCTCGTAAATGAGGTCGGCCACCTCGCAGCTATAATTCCAGGGCTGTTGGCCGCTGTAGAGAACGAAGGGCAAAATCGGCGGAAAGAGTTTGCCTCTGTCGGTGTCGATCATTTGCTTGGTTTCGCGCAGGTGCTCCATCAGCAATCCCACGTATGTCATCATGCGCTGGGGCATGTAGCGGTTCGGCGTGGACTGAAACTCCATCATCAAACAGATGATCAGCTCGCTTTGGGCAACATTTACGCGCCACACGATGTCGTGAAACCGCTTGTCCAAGCGATTGCTGATCTTTTCGGTGGGCAGCAGCCGAAGGGTGCTGAAGTCAATTCTTTCCACCCACTCGTGGCTGACAAAACCCCGGATGAGTTTTTCGATCGCCTCGGGCTGGCTAAATAACTTTTTGAATCCCGCATCGTGGTTGGGCAAGTGGCCTCCTTTTGGCGGAAGGGTAGCTGCGCGTTGCGTCGTGCTTTTCGACACACAGTGCGTTGTGCATTTCGCTGCGCGTGTTTCCGCTACTGATACATCGGCCGCTTTTCGGAAAAGTTTCCTGCTGCGTGCAAAAAAGATTCTTTTTGTGCTGATTTTGGGCGCTGCTTCGCCGAAATGATTGCCTGCCGCCCCGGCCCGCGCCTCGCCTACATGAAATGATTGCCGAATCGAGATGAATGATGTGTACGAATGGTTCGCGTTCCCGCCCTTGTCATGGCTTCTCCGCCGCTCTGACTTCTCTGTTGCTCTGGCAATCCCGCAGATGTGCCGTCACCCGCGTTGAGGATTTGCATCAGAGATTCGCAGGCGCGTAGATATCCGCAGGCGCGTTAGATATCCGCAGGCGCGTTGGACTGGCCAAATAAATTGCTCCCCCAGCACCGTGCCAGTCCTGTGTCTTGGACAATCCCGCAGGTGTGCCCGCCGCCCGCGCTGAGGCTTTCAAACGCCACATCCGCAGGCGTGTTGGACTGTCCTTCGTCATTTTCTCCCCAGCATTGGGCTTCGCCGTTGTCTGCGCGAATCCCGCAGGTGTGGCCAAATCCCGCGCTGATGCTTTGAAACGCCACATCCTCAGGCGCGTTGGACTGGCCATAGTAATTTTCTCCCCAGCATTGGGCCCTTCCGTTGTCTGCGCGAACGCCGCAAGTGTGCTCCTCACCCGCGCTGAGGCTTTGAAACGCCACATCATCCGGCGCGTTGGACTGCGCATAGTCATTCTCTCCCCAACACTGGGCCCTCCCGTTGTCTGCGCGAATGCCGCAGGTGTGGAAGCCGCCCGCGCTGATGCTTTGAAACGCCACATCCGCAAGCGCGTTGGACTGGCCGTAGCCATTGCCTCCCCAGCATTGGGCCCGCCCAGTGTCTGCGCGAATGCCACAGGTGTGCCCGCCGCCCGCGCTGATGCTTTGAAACGCCACATCCGCGGGTGCGTTGGATTGGCCTTCGTCATTTTCTCCCCAGCACTGGGCCCTTCCGTCGTCTGCGCGAATGCCGCAGGTGTGGAAGCCGCCCGCGCTGATGCTTTGAAACGCCACATCCGCAGGCGCGTTGGCCTGGCCATTGTCATTCCATCCCCAGCATTGGGCCCGCCCGGTGTCTGCGCGAATGCCACAGGTGTGCCCGTTGCCCGCGCTGAGGCTAGCGAACGTGGACACATCCGGGAGGACAATGTCGCCGGTGTCGCCGGTGTTGTCGGTGTCGCCGGTGTTGTCGGTGCCGTCTGTGGGATCGGTGTCTGCTGGGTGTTCTCCGGCAGGCAGGCCCGCCAAGCCGTAGGAGAGGTGCCGGGTAAATCCGGACACGCGTTTGGAAAAGCTGTCGACCTGGGTGCCCGTCAGCGCCGTATATGGGCCCTCTTTTTGGTCTGCCCAGTACACCGCGAGGGCATCCGTCGCATCCGCCACCCGGGACGCGTCGAACGGGAGGGTGATGCGGACGTCTTTTTTAAAGGCCACGCCGTGGGGCAAAAATTCGTAGAGCTCGCCAGCGGCGGTTACGCCAGCGGTCGTGCCCGGGGTGGTGGTGCGGGGGCGAATCGAGAAGGTGATCTCCTCGTCGATGGCGTCGCTCGGAATCTCGAGGGAGACCCCGTTGGGAGTGGTCACCACGCCGCCCTTCGGGCCAATGGACACCGCTACACCCGCGTCGTTGTCCTTGCTGCTGCACGAAATGACCAGCAGCAACGCCGCCAACCACGCCATTTTTATGATGCTTCCGTAATGATGCATGGCATCTCCTCTCCGGCAGCAGGGCTGTTTTGCGCGCGCCAACTGCCAATATGTAAAATGGTTTGAATGCTGTAATTATCCACCATAGCGCGGGGCTTGGCAAAGGCTTGTTGGCGACCCCAAAATGATCCCCCAAAATGATCCCCCAAAATGATCCCCCTAATGACTCTGATGCGCTATCGATTGTTGTAAAATACAAATGAAAACAAGTTGTTGGCGCGTGTTTATTAATTCTGTTTCTACGGGGAGGTTTGGCCAACGGATTGGGGGATGTGCACACCAAGTCGAGGCCTCGCATGCCACGCGCATGTTAAATGAGACCCGCTAGAATCATTCGGAAAAGGCGAGGGCGGGAACGCGAACCACTCGTACACATGGTCGACTCGAACGCGCTGGGGGCAAAATCGTTTGGTCTCCTGCGCGGCCTCTGCTAGAGAGGCCCTATTATGCGAAGTCAATTGTCTATGCGAAATGCGATCTCACTGATTGGGTTGTTGGTCTTGTCAGCGCTCTGGGGCTGCACCCGCTGTCCCGAGTGCCCCCCGGCTGAGCCCTGCGCTGCTGCCGACAGCACGTCGGATGGCGACACCGATACGGCACCTTTGGACGACACGGCGGGCGACAGCGACACCGGGGTGAAGGCGGCACCGGTGGGCGGAAAACCCAAGCCCGTCACCGATTACCACCTGCACGGCCGGGCCGGTTTCGAGCGCGTCAACGTGTGGCAGGAGCCCGACATGGATAGCCCGCGCCTGGGCTATCTGCGCCGCGGCAGCCGCATTCGCGTGGGCGATCCGCACTACAGCTCCGAGTCGTGCCCCCAGGGCTGGTTCAAACTGGAGACCGGCGGATATGCCTGCCAGGGCAAGGGCCTGCTGGTCGGCGAGAAACCGCGTGCGATTCCCCGGCCGCCGCCGCCGCCCCGGGTCGACATGCTCGATCCCTATCCCCACGGCTTCATCCGCGCCGACTGGACGCCTAGCTACAAGCGCATCCCCACCGAAGAGGAGATGTGGCGCTTGCCCGAGCGCGAATCCGCCGACACCGAGGCACCCGAAGCCCCTGAAGCCCCGCGCGACAGCGAGGACGACCCCACGCGCCCGCCGCCAACCGTCGAGGTCATCCCCCACGCCACGGCCAAGGACACCGACACCCCCGACGGCGTCGACTACTACCAATACGCGCGCCGTTTTAAGGCGGTGCAGCAGCTCATGTCCCGCGGGTTTTGGGTCGCGGTGCAGGAGCGGTTGCGCGACGACGACACGCGCCAGTACTACTACCAGACCGTCAAAGGTGCCTTCGTGCCGGCCAACGCGGTGCACCTGGTGCGCCCGCCGGAGTTCCGCGGCCACCTGGTGCGCGGCGACACGCCCATGCCTGCGGTCATCGTGCGCGCCAACAACGCGTCCTTCTTTCGGCGCCGCAACCAGCGCTTTGTGGGGGCAGGGCGGGCCGAGCGCCTCATGTCTTATTCCGTCCTCTCCGAGTCGGGGACGCCGGGCAACCGCTACTTCGAGATCGAGGGCGACCGCTGGCTTCGAGAGTCGCAGGTCAGCTACTTCCCCATGCGCACCGAGCTGCCCGAGGGCGTGCGCGAAAACGAAAAGTGGATCCGCATCGATTTGACCGAGCAAACCCTGGAGGCCTGGGAGGGGCTGATGCCCATCCTCATGACGCTGGTGTCCTCGGGCCTGGGGGACACGCCCGAGAAGGAAACCCCCACCGGGCGCTTCCGCATCAACTTCAAGCACCTCACCGACGACATGACCGGCTCCGTGGGCGACGGCACCGACGCCTACCAGGTCGAGGATGTGCCCTGGGTGCAGTACATCCACCTGAACATCGCCTTTCACGCGGCGTTTTGGCACTCGCGCTTTGGACAACCCAAGAGCCACGGCTGTATCAACCTGGCCCCCGCAGATGCCCGCACCCTCTTCGACTGGACAGATCCGCCGCTGCCCGAGGCCTGGCACGGCGTGCTCAGCACCGAGGCGCAACCGGGCACCCTCGTTATCATTGAAGGCAAGACCCCTGGGGCCGGGCGCCAGCGCTAGCCGCCACCTGTCTTACATCGGCGTACATTTTGGGCCGTTTTGTTGCGATCTGAATTCCCGCCAGATTACAATCTGATCGTTGCGCGATGGGCCCTTTGACCCTTGGCGCTGTCGGCTGGCATCCGGATGGACCGGACCGCCTTCCGATCTACGAGGTGCTTCGGCATGATGGGTGACGGCTCTTTCAAAATCGTCTTCAACGGACACTGGACCCAAGGCGCGTCGGCGCTATCTTCGCCCCAGGTATTGGACGCGGGCAAGCGCTTCGACCCCGCAGAGGTGCGCGGCCGCTTCGACATGGTCGTGGACGGCACCAGCCTGTTGGCCCAGCCCAGCGAGGACTCGCTCTTCTTCCTCGTGCGCGATCTGCTGCTGGCGGCGGAGCGCATCGCCGCTGGCGATCCCGTGGCCCGGGTCAGCTTTTACGAGGCGCCCTACGAGTTGGTGTTGCAACGCCTAGGCGACGATTTGTCCATTACCTTTTACCGCGGCGGCGCGTCGCCAGAGGTCATGGTCAAAGATCAGCGCATCCCGCTGATCAACTTTTTGCGCGGCCTCATCACCTCCACCCATTGCCTCATCGCCCAGGCCACCGAGGCCGACGTCCACGCCCAGGACAACGCGCTCATTCAATGGATGGGCAAACAGCAACGCATTTTAGAGGACATCGTGTCGTGCCCCCTGCATCTGCCGGCAGATCCCCCGGCGGCTGCTTCGGTGGTGGAGAGCACACGCTGGCGCACGCCGCGCACCCCGGACGGTTTTTCGCTGGGCTTTCGCTTTGTGGCCGACGCCACCGACCTGCGCGCCAAGGGCGTCCCGGCGGGCAATGATCTCAACGCCTTGTTGTTCCGCGGCCAGTTTGTCGTGCACGCCAAGGAGCGCCGCCGCATCATGGGGGAGGGCTTCTTGTTTCTGCAGCTCGAAAAGATGCTCTTCTCGGTGCGCAAAGTGCTCTCGGCCTGGGAGGAACGCCGCCCCATGTCCGTGCGCCTCAACAGCGGCGGCATGACCCTGGCGCTGCGCCTGGGCGCCGACGACCAGTTCTCGGTCACTTTGATCAACCGCAAGGACGAAGCGCACACCGCCGTGCTCAACGACATCACGCCCTGGCAGTGGTCCGATGCCATCCTCGGCGTCGCCCGGGAGGTGCGCCGCTATGTGCTCCAAGAAGCGCCCCTGCTGCGCCGCAACATCCGCGTAGAGATGTTGTCTCGCGAGCTACGACAGCTCACGGAGTGGGCGCGGGAACAACAGCGCCAGGCCGTCATCAACCCCGAGGCCGAACGCTACCGGTCTCAGGCCATCGACATCGCCCCGGCGCGTCCATCCAACAGCTTCCGCGGTCACTCGCATTTGATGTTCCGCGAAAAGTGGCGCATCGAAGCCGAGGGCCTCGAACTCGAACGCACCTTGCTCTGCGAAGACATCGCCGTTATTTCGGCGCGGGGCTTCATGCTGGGGGTCGACATCGACAGCAGCGCCGTGCTCTGGAAGCGCGAAGTTGAGCGCTGCGACGCCGTGGTGGTGCCGACGGGACGCGACGGCATCGCCCGCGTGGCGCAAACCGGGCTCATCGAGCTCATCGACCTGCGCAGCGGGGCCTGTCGCTGGCAAACCAAGCTGCTGCCCAGGGCCGGCGGTTCTCCGGTGGCCATGCTGGTGGAGCAGGGGACCTTGCCCGGCACCCTCATCGTCGCCGAAGAAGAGAAGAAGCTCGTGGCCCTGGATCTGCGCACCGGCGAACCCCGCTGGCGTTACGCGGCACCGCGGGGCGGGCGCTTCTCGCTGCGGCGTCACGGCCGTCTGCTGTATGTGTCCTCGAGCGACACGCTCTTCACCGCGCTCGATGTCGAGAACGGCGCACTGGTGTGGCGCTTTCCCGAACGCACGATGTTTCACCTGCCGGCGGGCATCTGGGAAGACACGCTGGTGGTGCCCGGGGGGCGCTACGGCAAGACCGAAGGCGTCCTATTTGGCATCGATGCCTACAGCGGGGAACGTCGCTGGGCCACGTCGCTGGACGGCGGCAGCCTCACCGCGCCCATTATCGCCTCCGGCGTGGCCATGATGCCGGTGCGCAAGGGCGGACACACTGATCTAGCGGCCTTCGACGTGCAAACCGGGGCCCCCCTCTGGCGCGTCCCCTGCGACGGATGGGCCGAAACATGCTCGCTCTTGGCCTACGAGTCGCAATTCATCGTCAATGTCGCCGGCGGTGTGCTGCGCGCCATCGACGCCCGCAGCGGAGACGAGCGCTGGATGACCTACCTGGGGCCCACCTGTTCCGACGACATCCCCTTGGGCCTGGCCATCGCCGCCAAAAACGGCGTGCTCTTTGTCCCCGCCGACACGGTGTACGTCGTGGATCCGCACAGCGGCGATGTCGTCCACGCCCTCAGCGGCGAACCCCCGGTACCCGACCTGCTCAACGTCGACGAGCGCGGCTCGCTCTTTGTGGCCGAAGAGTCGGGACACATCGGTTTCTTCGAGTTGGCGCGGCGCTTCGCCGTGGTGCCCGGCGGTCGCTGAGGCGGGGCCAGTAACCCCAAAAGATAACAGACAAAAGAACGACTGCGGGAGAGGGGAGCCGCGCGAGGTGGTGGGTTATTCGGCGTCGTCGCCGCGTTCGACCTTTTCGAGCTCGTTGAGAAACTCGGTGAAAAACACCAGGTGTTTGTCGAGCAGCAGTTTGAGCAGCACGGCCACATAGGACTGCCATTTTTCGGCGGGCAGGGCGTGGGTGGGCGCTCGTCCGGCGGCGACGTCGTGGAGGGCTTGGAGCAATTCGCTGCGGGTGAGGGGCGCGCTGCGCGTTGGATCGCTGGCGGCGCGTTTTCGTTTGCGGTCGCCAAAGGAGAGGGTGGTGCCGTCCAGCAGGGTGAGGGAGAAGCCCTTTGGGGATGCCTTGCTGCGCCCCACGCCGTAGATGCGGCGCTCGGCCTCGCGTTGGGCGTCGGTCTTGTCGGCGAAGCGCGCGCGCTCGGCCATGATTTCGGAGAGGCGCTGCACGCTGGAGTTCTCTTCGCGATCGCCCGGCGGCGGCGAGATGACCGGGGACTCGATGGCGTCGCCTTCCTCGTCGGTGGGTGGGGCCGGGATCACCGAGTCGCCAAAGCGATCGACGGTGGCTTCGGCGGGCAGCACGCTGTCGCGCATGGCCTTGGCCTCGACGTGGACCGGTGGGAGCGCGGTCTTCTCGGTGGGGTCGTCCCGGTCGTATTCATCTTGGGATTCGATGTGCAGGGTCTCCGGAGCGGGCTCCCAGTCGGCATCGATGTCGACCTCCACTTCGACGGCTGCGGGGGGCGGCGCAGGGGGCTTGGAGGGCGTGGGGGGCGGCATTTGCGGGGCGCTGGGGCGACCTTGGGGCACCGGGGGCGGCGTTGAGGAGACGACCGGCGCAGTGGTTTCGGCTGGGGCCGCTGGCACGTCTTCGCCGTAGTAGTAAAAGCGGATGGCCGCTGCGATGTCGGAGGGACCGGCGATCATGGGCCGGACATCCATGCCCGCTGTGGCAGCGACAAAGCGCATGGCGTCTTCGTCGGAGGGGTCGTTCATGGCGACGTACAGGGCGCGGCGACCGCTCTTTTCGGTGCGGATGTAGATGGGGATGAGGAAGAACTCTTCGGCCACGTTGAGGGGCACGAGGCGCAGCACTTCGTCGGGAATGTCGAGGCGCCACAGCGTGACCCACGGGATGGAGAGAGAGCGGCTTAGGGCTTGCAAGAGTTGGGGCTCGCTGATGAAGCCCTCCTGCAGCAGGATGGTGCCCAGGCGCAGGTGGCGCTCTTTTTGAATGGCCAGGGCCTGTTCGAGAATGGCTTGGGTAATGAGGCCTGCTTCGAGGAGGGTGTCACCAAGGCGCAATCGTTTTTGGGGCATGGGGGCTCTCCAGTTCGGCGTTCAATACAGTGGTCGGTTTCGAGCGATTGATATGTTGTTTCGCAATATAGCGAAAACTCGCAACCGCTGCAATTGCGATGCCGGAAAATCGCGGTGCGCAGCAAAGAGATGGATGGGGGGATGTCGTGGGGATGTCGCCTATGTCGCAGCGGGCGCGCCGTTGAGCAGTTGGTGAATGGTTTGGAGAAAGGTTTCGGGGTCGATGGGCTTTTCGAAGGTGTGCAGCGCGCCCATCTGCCGCGCAAAGACGAGGAAGCCGCCGGGGATGTGCTTGCCGCCGCCGGAGATGGCGACGATGCGCGCGTCGGGGAAGGCCGCCTTGAGATCGGTGATGGTTTCGATGCCCTCTTTTTTTGGCATGAAGAGATCGGTGATGACCAGGTCGGTGGGGTTTTCGCGGTACTTGGCGATGCCTTCTTCGCCGTTTTCGGCCTCCACCACTGTGAAGCCTTCGTCTTCGAGGAGCATGCGCAAAGAGAGGCGGACGGCATAGTCATCGTCGATCAACAAAATGGTGCTCATGGGGTCGGGGCCTTTCTTCGGCGTCGTTAACTTTATAAAGATAGCACTTTTGTGTATCCGCGCGCCTGAAATCTACTTGCCGCGGCTTTGTGGCATTGGCTATGAACAGGCATGTACATCACACGCACCAAAAGCCTCCTCGACGACGCCCGGGCCGAACGCGACGCGCTGGTCTCGCTGCGCCGCCACTTTCACATGCATCCGGAGCTCTCGGGCCAAGAGCGCGAGACCCAGGCGTTTGTGCGCGCCACCCTCGAAGCGTGGGGCATCGCCGCATCGCCCCTGGGGGAGACCGGCGTGGTGGCGACGTTGGAAGGGGCGGATCCGGGGCCCTGCATTTTGCTGCGCGCCGACATGGACGCCCTGCCCATCGCTGAGACGGCTCCGGTGCCGTTTCGCAGCCGCGTCCCCGGGGTGATGCACGCCTGCGGACACGACGCCCACATGGCCATGCTGCTCGTGGCGGCCAAAATGTTGCGGGAGCGGGGCCTGCCCAGGGGCTCGGTGCGCTGCTTGTTTCAGCCCGCCGAAGAGGGCGGCGGCGGTGCCCAAATGATGATCGACGCTGGGGTGCTGCGCGCGCCGGTTCCCGATGCGGCCTTGGCGCTGCACGTATGGTCGCCCTTTGCCACCGGCGAAGTCGCGATCATTGACGGACCGGTCATGGCCGCGGTGGACGGCTTCGAAATCGAGATCACGGGGCGGGGCACCCACGGGGCCACCCCGGAGAGCGGCATCGATCCCATCGCCATCGCCGCACAGTTGGTGACGGCGGCCCAGCAAATCGTCGCCCGACGCATCGCGCCCCACGACGCCGCGGTGCTCACCTTTGGTCGCATACAGGGCGGCGCCGCCTTCAACATTATCCCCGAACAGGTGCGCCTGCTCGGCACCCTGCGCTCCTTTGTCCCCGAGGTGCGCGCCCAGCTCCGAGACGCCCTCGCCGACTTGGTCGCCCACTTGCCCGCCGCCTTGGGCGCGACGGGGCGCATCGCCTACTTCACCGAGCACGCCGCCACGATCAACGATCCGCGCATCGCCGCTGTGGTGCGCGATCTCGCAGTGTCCTTGCCCGGAGTCACCGCGATCCAGCCGCGTCCTTTAATGGCCGGCGAAGACTTCGGCCTCATACTCGCCCAGGTGCCCGGCGCCATGATTCTCGTGGGCTGTGGCGGATCAACGCCCGCCGATGCCGCGCCCCATCACCACCCCGACTTTGCTGTCGACGAGGAGAGCCTGCCCATGGGCACCGCGCTCTTGGTGGGCACCGCCGAGCGCTTCTTGGCAACGCGCTAGCAACGCGATCAGAGTGATTATGGAAGGATTATGGAGGCGTCGGAACGGGCGCAGACGCCGCATCTTGGGCGCAGCGAAACCCCGCCATGATCATGCGCCACTGGCCGGGGTGGTGGACCCGGTTGGCCGCGCGCAATCCCCGGGCGTGGTAGTTGAACGCGCCGCCGCGCAGCGAAAACTCGCAGGTGGTGGGGATGGGATTGCTGCCGGTGTAGCCGTTTTTTTTCTCGCGCCGCAGCCGGTTTTGCGCCGCCAAAATTTGCGGGCAGTCGCCGGGAATGCCCCGGTCGGCGCTCGGGCGCAGATAGGCCAGCGGATCGTAGAGATCGCGGCTCCACTCCCACACATTACCGGCGAGATCTAAGTGCCCGTAGGGACCGGCCCCTGCCGGACAGCTCCCCGCGTCAGCGGTGACGTCTTGTCCGAAGACGGCCCGGGTGTCGTCGGGGGGATCATCGCCCCAGGGATAGGTGCGCTGGTCGTCTCCCCGGGCGGCCCGCTCGAATTCGGCCTCGCTGGGCAGCCGCGCACCGCGCCAGGCGCAATAGGCCGCGGCGTCGGATTGCGAGACACCGGTCACCGGGCGTTGGGGGGTGCGAAACCGCTCGACCGGGGCGAAGCGGCTCTCGGGGGAGACGCGGAGCCGGGGCGGTCGGCACGCGCCTTGTTCGACGCACCGCGCGTAGGCCGCGTGGGTCACCGGATGGATGTCGAGGTAGAAGTCCTCGAGGGTCACCGCGTGCACCGGGCCCTCGTCGGGGTCGGCGCCTTGGGCGGTGTTGCCCATGTGAAAGGTGCCGCCGGGGACCGGCAACATGCCCGCTGGCGTCGCGGTTGTTTCTCGAGCGTCGCTGGTGTCGGCGTCGTCGCCGGTGTCGGCCTGCGGGGATGCCGGGGATGGCGTTGTTGCGGCGGCGACGGTGGCGCTGACAGGTGGCGCGGTTGGCGTTGGGGCATCGGCGCGGCGGGCTTCGCAGGCGCAGAGCAGCAGGGGCCCGGCCAGGGCACAAAGCGATGCCAGGATGTACCGTGATCGCCGGTAGCGGGTCGCGGGACAGGGGTTCATTTTACCGAGAAGTAACTAGCCTGCGGGTGGTGCGACACGATGGCGGAGGTGGTGGCCTCGGGCACCATCTGGTGGTTCTCGCTCAGGGTGACGCCGATCTCCGCCGGATTTAAGAGCTGAAACACGAGCACTTGGGCCGCGAGATCCGGGCAGGTGGGATAGCCGAATCCGTAGCGCTCCCCCTGGCCGCCCATGGCCACGCCGTTGAGGGAGATGTAGCGCTGCAGGCCGAGCTCGCGCCGCATGACGTCGTGAAAGTACTGGGCCAGGGCGTCGGCCATCTCCACGGCAAAGCCGTGCAGCATCAAGTAGTCGTGGTAGGCGTCCTCGGCAAAGAGGCGCGACACCTCCGCCATAATGCGTTCGCCCACGGTGCCCACGAAGAAGCCCACCACGTCGCCGCCCTCGGCGCGGGTTTTGTAGTAATCGGCGAGGCACAGTCCCGGGGCGATGCGTTGGCGCGGAAAATCGAAGCGCACCTCCCGGTCGCCGTCGATGACGAAGAGCGCGTCCCCCTCGGAATAACAGCGGAAGTAACCGTAGGAGACCTGGGGCGCGATGAACGCCGGGTCGAGGTAGCGCGCTTTCAGTTGCCGCAGCACGGGCCAGGCTTTTTCGTCCAGGGCCCGCTCGTACGCCTCCTGGCTCATCTTGGCCTTGCGAAAGCCCCACCGGCCGCGGAACAGGGCTTGCTCGTTGAGGTGTTCGGCCACCGCCGCCGGGTCGATGTCGCGGATGTGGCGCACGCCGAAGAAGGGGGGCGTGGGGCTGGGGTAGTCGCGGGAGATCCCCGAAGAGATCGCCGAGGCCTCGGATGTGTCGCCGCTGTCCGCATCGGCGCTGGGGCGCTTCGATACAAAGGTCGTGGCGGCGAGGACGCCGTTCTCAAAGTCTTGTACCGCCTGGAGGCCGTCGAAGGCGTCGGCGCAAAAGACCACGGGTTGGTGGTAGGCAGGCGCGCACTCCGTAGCGACGAACTTGCGCGTCAGGGCGGCGCCGCCGAGTAGCACAGGCGCGGTGAGACCGGCTTCGCGGTAGCGGGGCAGGGCGGCTTGCATCTCCAGGGCGGATTTCACCAACAGCCCGGAGAGGCCGATGATGTCGACGCGGTGTTCGCGGGCCTGCTCGATAATCTGCTCGATCGACTGGTTGATGCCGATGTTGAAGACCCGGTAGCCGTTGTTTGACAAGATGATGTCCACCAGGTTTTTGCCGATGTCGTGCACGTCGCCGCGCACCGTGGCCAGGAGCACCCGCACGCCCTCGTCGTCGCCTTGCTTTTCCATGTGGGGTTCGAGCAGCGAGACCGCGGCTTTCATTACTTCGGCGGACTTGAGCACGAAGGGCAGCAGCATTTTTCCCGCGCCAAAGAGCTCGCCGATGCGCCGCATGGTGGGCACGAGGATTTGGTTGATGATGTCGAGGGGCGCCTTGCGCACGCGCAGCACTTCGAGCACGTCTTCGAGGCCCGCCCGGTCGCCGTTCATCACCAGGGCTTCGAGTTGCTCCTCGGCGGCGCCTTGTTCTTTTCCGTCGTTGTCATCGTCGGTGCGGCGTTCGCCAAAGTGCGCGATGTAGCGCTCCAGGGGGCTCTCGCTCTCGCCTTCGGGGCGCACGTCGTAGAGCAGATCGCGGCACACGCGCTGATCATCGTCGTTGATGTTGGAGAGGGGCAGGATGCGCGCGGCGTCGACGATGGCCGCGGTGAGCCCCGCCTGGATGGCCTCGGCGAGAAAGACCGAGTTGAGGTACTTGCGCGACGCGACCGGCAGCCCGAAGGAGACGTTGCTCAGGCCCAGCAGGGTGAAGACCCCGGGCATGGTCGCGTGGATGTCGCGGATGGCGCGGATGGTCTCGACGGCGGAGCGCTCCAGGGTGGTGTCACCGCTGCCCACGGTGAAGGTGAGGGGGTCGAAAAACAGATCGCAGGGGCGCAGGCCGAACTCGTGCACCGCCATGTCGTAGATGCGCTGGGCCACGGCGCGTTTTTTGTCCGCGGTCATGGCCATGCCGTCTTCGTCGATGGTGAGGGCCACCACCGCAGCGCCGTAGCGCTTAATGAGGGGCAGGACCAGCCGGGCGTTGGCGCCGCCGTCCTCCAGGTTGATGGAGTTGACCAGGCAGCGGCCCGGGATGATGCGCAGCGCGGCCTCCACGGTGTCCGGGCGGGTGGTGTCGATGACCAGCGGCGCGCGCACTTGGCTGTTGAGGTGCTGCACCAGGCGCACCATGTCTTCGGTCTCGGGGCGACCCGCGTAGGCGACGCACACATCGAGGAGATGGGCGCCTTCGTTCTCCTGCTCGACGCCCATGCGCGCCAGGGCCTCGAAGTCGTCGGCGAGCAGCAGCCGCTTGAAGCGCTTGGAGCCGTGGGTGTTCATCCGCTCGCCCACCAGCAGCGGGGGGATCTCCTGTGCGCAGGGCGTGGCGGTGTACAGGCTCGACAGGGATGGCACCGGTTGGATGTCGCGCACCGGCGGCGTTACCCCTTGCACCGCGTCGGCCAAGGCGCGGATGTGCGCCGGCGCCGTACCGCAGCACCCCCCCACCACGCTCACACCGTAGGTGGTGACGAAGTGGCGCATCTTGCTTGCGAAGTCCCCCGGCGACAGCGGGTAGAAGGTTTGCCCGTCGCGCACCTCGGGGATGCCCGCGTTGGGGATGACGGAGATCCGCCGCGGCCAGTTTTGCGACAGGTAGCGGATGGGTTCCTCCATTTGTTCGGGGCCCGTGGCGCAGTTCAGGCCCAGGGCGAAGAGATCGAAGGGCGCAAAGGTGGTGCAGATGGCGGAGATGTCCGAGCCCAGCAGCATGGTGCCGGTGGTTTCAATGGTGACCGAGAGGATGACCGGGACGCCGCGCCCCACTTCCAGTGCTGCCATAACGGCGATTTTGGCCTGCATGAGGTCCTGGGTGGTCTCGATGATGATGGCGTCCACCCCCGCATCCACCAGCGCTTTGATTTGCTCGGCATAGGCGTCGCGCATTTCATCGTGGGCGATGTGCCCCAGGGAGACCAGCTTCGTGCCCGGACCCACCGAGCCCGCGACGTACAGCCCGGGACGCCCGGCGATGGCGGCCCGCGCGTTTTGCACCGCTGCGGTGTTGATCTCGACCACGCGGTCTTCGAGGCCGTACTCGCTGAGCACCACGCGGTTGGCGCCAAAGGTATTGCTCTCCAGCACGTTGCAGCCCGCATCGATAAATGATTGGTGCAGGTCGGCGATGGTCTGGGGGGCGGCGAGGTTCAGGTACTCGTTGCATCCCATGTAGCGCCCCTCCCAGATGCTGGGCTGCAGGTCTTGGGTTTGGAGGTTGGAGCCGCAGGCCCCGTCGAAAATCAAAATCGCTTCATCCCGAAAGCCCATGTTGTCGCCTTTCCGTTGGTGTCTGTGGTGTGCGCCGCTGCCGGCGTTCAGTCGGGCAGGGGCACCGCAAATGTCGCCAGGGCGCGCCCCACGGTTACGTTGGCAAAATGCGCCGCTGCCTCGGCCTTGAGCGTGGCCTCGTCTTCGTAGCCGTACCGCGGGCTGATGTGGACCAGCACCAGTCGGTGGACCCCAGCGCGGGCGGCCTGCTGCGCGGTCTCGGCGGCGGTGCTGTGTTGTTTCTCAATGGCCTCGGTCTGGTGGGCCTGGGTGAACATGCCCTCGGCAAAGGCGAGGTCTGCGCCCCGCATGAGCTGCTCCAGGGCGGGGCAGGGGCGGGTGTCCGTGGCAAACACCACCACGCGTCCGCGGCGCGACGGGCCGAGCACTTGCGCGGGCTGGATCTCGGTGCCGTCTGCCAGCGTGACGGCGCACCCCGATTGCAATTGGCCGTAAAGAGGACCCGGCGGAATGCCCAGTTGTCGGGCGGCGTCGAGGTCGAATCGCCCCGGTCGCGTCGCTTCTTCTAGGCGGTAGCCCAGGCAAAAGGTCGAGTGCTTCAGCGGCGCCCAGTGGAGGGCGTGTCCCTGCCAGCGCCAGGCCACGTCGGTGGGGTTTTTCTTATCGTACTCAATGTAGGTGATGTCGAAGTTCAGCCGGTAGCGCAAGTCCTGCAGGGTGTGCTGGATGAAGCGCGCGACGCCCTTGGGGCCGATGATGGTGAGCGGGCCCGGATCGTCGCACTGGGCGCGGAACATCAGGATGCCCGGCAGCCCCAGCACGTGGTCGGCGTGCAGGTGGGAGATGGCCACGGCGTCCAGGGTGCGGATGCCCAGGGCGCCCTTTTTGAGCGCGAGCTGAATCCCCTCGCCGGCATCGAAGATCAGCATGCGGCCGTTGTGCTTAATGAGAACAGATGTTGTCAGGCGCAAGGGCATGGGCATCATGCCGCCGGCACCCAAGATGACGCATTCCATGGCGAAAGGGCATAAAGCATCTTGCGCCCCCTGCCAACTCTTTTGGTGCGGCCACAGCGGCGGGGCAACGCGGCGATTTGCGGTTTTGCGCAATGCGGGCACAAAAGAAATTTTTAAAACCATAAAAAGATGAATGATGATAATCTGATAAACGTAATGAGATTGTTCTGTAACAAATGTTCTGACGCGAGGTTATCAATGCACTTGCAACCAACGGTAATGTTTAAGTATTTTGTCGCTTTGTTTCTCTTGTTCCAGGGCGTCCTGGCCTGTTCCTCCGATGACAAAGCCGCCCAGGGCACATCGGATGCCAACAAAGACAAAACCGCTGACACCACGGGCAAAACCGATGACACCGGCGCCCCGAACAACGGCGATAAAACCGGAGACACCACCTCTGATGATGCCGCTCCCCCCGCGCCCATCAGCAGCGACACCGGAGACGACACCAGCGTGGGCGACACCAGCGAAGACGACACCAGCGAAGACGACACCGACAGCGCACCGAACCCCACCGACGCCCCCCCGGTCATCGACACTTCCATGTACGAAGACAATGACTCCGACGGCTGGATTGCGCTCTTCGACTGCGACGACAACAACCCCGACGTACACCCCGGCGCCAACGAAATCCCCGACAACGGCATCGACGACAACTGCAACGGCCTCATCGACGAAATCTCCACCCTGGGCCGCTACGACTGGGACATCTACATCGTCGTCGACAACCAGTTCGACATCTACTTCGGCACCCCCTGGCACACCACCGAGACCAGCGTGGGCCGCGGCGACGACTGGCGGCGCGAATACCACTACACCGCAACGGGCCGCGCCTACACCGACTACATGTACATCGCCACCACCTCCGACCAAAGCGGCGCCCAGGGCTTCTTGGGGCAGTTCACCAACACCACCTTGGGCCTCACCAGCACCACCGCCGACAACATCTGGGAGGTCTTCGCCGCGGGCGCTTGGCTCGACGAACTGCGCGATCTTCACCCCGACCTGGCGTGGCCCACCGGCGCGGAGTGGACGCACTCCCTCTTGCCCACCCAAGCACAAGTGGACGCCGCCATCACCTACGCCCAAACCCACAAGCTCTGGGTGTTGCCCTACAGCCACCCCGACTTCGACAACGATCCCAGCACCCCGCCCGACGGCCCCGACACCCCCTGGACGCACAACCCCTGGCAGCAAGTGCACGAAAACATCGCCATCGATGCCCTGTGGATTTGGCACGACGCGGGCAAAATGGCGGACGGCATTATCCCCGGGCCCTTCCTCGGCTCCAACCAGGATGAATTTTTGGTGTTTCGCGTGGCGGGGGCCGTCACCAAGCTTGAATAATCCCGCCAAAATACCTAAAACGCCCGCATGAAAAAAACGCTGCGCTACATCTATCGCTGGTCCTTTTGGCAAATCAGCCGCGCCTTCTGCTACCTCTACCTGCGCCCCAAATTCGGTTTTCGGCTGCGCACCCGGGGTTTTGTCATGCCCAAGCGCCCCTTTCTCCTCGTCGCCAACCACGGCACCTTCTTCGACCCGTGGCTGGTGGGGCACCTGGTGCGCCATCCGCTGAGCATCATGATGAACGAGGAGGGCTTTCGCGCCTCGAAGTTCACCCAGTGGTACCTGCGCAGCATCGGCACATATCCCAAGAAGAAGGGCGAATCCGACGTGCGCGCCATGCGGACGACGCTGCAAACCCTGAAGGACGGCTATCCGGTGCTGATCTTTCCCGAGGGCCAGACGACCTGGGACGGCGAGACCCAGCCGATTTACGGCGGCATCGAGAGCATCGCCAAGCGCATTAAGCTCCCCCTGGTGATGTGCCGCCTGAACGGGAATTTCCTTTCCCGGCCCTGGTGGGGCGAGGACTACCGAAAGGGCCGCGTCGACGCCCACCTCAAAATGCTGACCGTCGACGAGATCGCCGCGCTGTCCAAAGAGGAGCTGCGCGCCGAGATAATCGCCTACCTGCACAACAACGACGTGAAGCATCCCGACAACCTCGCCGTGCCCTTTGCCGGACCGCCGTGCGTGCAGGGCCTGACGCGCTTTGTCTGGATTTGTCCCGCCTGCCGCGCCGAAGATCGCCTCTCGGTCTCCGACACCGAAGTCTTTTGCGAGGCTTGCCAGGCGCGCTGGACCATGGACACGCACTTTCGCTTTGCGCCGGTTGGCCCCGCTGAGGCGACCATCGGCGATTTGCACGACTGGTCCTCCATGCACAAAGAGCAGGTGCGCGCGTGGATCGACGCCGCCGAAACAAACGCCGTCCTCACCGAGAGCCGCGGGGCGCACCAGTGCACCGTCACCGACACCGGCGAATACCCCACGCTGGCCGTGGGCACCCTGCGCCTGACACCCGAACGCCTCACATTCTCGCCCGACGACGGCGGCGAGCCCCTCGCGTTTGCCGTATCCAACATCAAGGATTACGTCTTCCAGCGCAAAACCATCTTCGAGTTCCGCGCCCAAGGCGAGGTGTACAAATTTCATTTCGAAACCGGTAGCCCGATGAAGTGGGTGTACTACTTCCGCTATCTCAACCAATGGCACGAGTACGAACAACGCGGCTGGATTTGACCGAACGCACGCCGCGCCACCGGTGGACCAAATCGCGTTGCCCGGACACCTGCACACTGGCGTTGGGCGCCGAAGGGTGTTATTTTGGCCGCATCAAACTATGCTAAGGAGTCAACGATGAACGCACTGCGAAAAAACATGTGGGCAAGCGCTTGGGCGGCAGCCTGGGCATTCTCATTGCTCTTGGGGACAGCGTCTGTGGGACACGCCCAAGATGCGTCAATTGGCTTTGGCGGCTCTGCCGGCGCCAACACCGATACCGGCACCAGCGCCGATGCCCGTGCTGACGCCGACGTTGATGCCGACATTGACGCTGACGCCGATGCGGCCGACATGGCGCCAAGCGATGTCTCGGCGGCGCAAACCGCCCGGCATGACAAACCCATGTGGCTACTGGGCGCTGAGCGCCACCACATGTCGCGCTCGGGCTCGGTGGGCCTGTTCGACGTGAAAGAGGCGGGCTCCGGTTCCCAGGGGTCCTTTGCGTTTGGCGTGATGGGGGCCTTTACGCGCTACAACGACTACCTCATCCCCGGCGACGAATACCTGGGGCTGCGGGGCGATCTGCTGCTGCGGGTGACACCGCTGCGCTTTTTGGAGCTCCGCGCCGGCGCTCGCGCCTTGGAGAGCGCGCACAACATGGCCGCCTCGCTGGTGACGCGCATCGCGGGAGACTTCCACTTCGGCCTCAAGGGGTTTTTCAGCCCCGTGCCCTTCCTCACCTTGGGCCTCGACGCATCGGTGCTCTTCCTCCGCTCCGTCACCGACGCCACCATCGACGCGAAGGCCACCGGGGCGGGCATCGAAGCCCTCATGTCGATGGACTTCACCGAGCTCAACCCCAAGGCGCCGCTGCGCTTCCACCTGGGCGCCGGATATGTTTTTGACAACTCCGCCCATCTCGTCTCCGCTTTGGAGCGACAAAACGGCGGCTGCGGCTCCGATATCGATGGCGACGGCATCACCGACTACGCAGGCTGCCTCGGCCCGATTTCCCGCACAATTTGGCGCATCGACCGCGTCGATCACGTCGACATTTCGCTGGCCCTGGACGCCCTGCTGCCCTTTGTGTCGCCCATCGTGGAGTACCGCCTCGAGGTCCCGGTCAACCGCCAAGACTTTGTCTGCCCCTCCGACGCCCCCGGCACCAACGACCACTGTCTAAAAGACGAGGGCTTTCCGGGCATGCGCCAATACCTCAATCTGGGCGTGCGCATCTTGCCGCCGCTGCCCGACCTGGCCATCGACCTGGGCGTGCAAATCGGGCTGACGGGTTACGCGCCGTCCATGCACGAGCTGGCACCGCAGTGGCCCTGGGCCTTGCTGATGGGCATGAGCTACACCGTCGACCCGCGTTCGCGAAAATGCGACACCTGCGCCCCTGCGGCCGCGTATCCTCCCGCTGAGTCCGCGCCGTCCGCATCGCCGGTCTCGTCTTTCATTCTGGGAACCGTCGTGGCGGAATGCGACGAAAACGACGACGCTCCCCAGGCCATTGAGGGCGCTCTCATCCAGTACGAAAACCTGCCGGTCAACGCACAGGTCACCGATGCACGGGGCTTTTTCCAGTCCTATCCCCTCAACGCGGGTCCCATCAAAGTCTGGATCCGCGCACCGGGCTTCGTCGAGCGCGCCTTCGACCTCGATCTGCCCCCCCAGGGCGACGTGCAGCAGGTCTTTGCGCTGACCCCGGCCCCGCGCCTGGGCGTGGTTTCTTTGGCGGTGCGCAACGAAAAGGGCGAAGCCATCGAAGGGGCCCGCATTGCGGTAACCGGTGCCCACAGCGCGCAACTGCAGTCCGACAGCGACGGCGCCGCGATTTTCGAGAGCCCCGAGGGCGATCTGCAGGTCAAAATCGACGCCCCCGATCGCATCTCCCGCACGATTGACGTGGCGGTGGCCCTCGACTCCTACAATCGCTTTGAGGCGGTGCTGATGCCGGTGCCCGCCGCCAAGGAGGCGCCCATCAAGGCCAAGCAAATCCGCATTCGCGGCACCATCCAATTCAAGACCGACTCCGATGAGATCGAGGCCAAGTCCCTGCCGCTGCTCGACGAGGTGGCCGCCACGCTGCGCGCCAATCCCCAAATCGAACAGCTCGAAATCCAGGGACACACCGACGACCGGGGCAAGCTCGATTACAACATTGACTTAAGCGAACGCCGCGCCAAATCCGTGCGCAACTACCTGGTCTCCATCGGCATCGACGACGCGCGCTTGCTCCACAAAGGCTACGGACCCGAACGCGCCATCGCCCCCAACTTTTCCGCCGCCGGCCGCGCCAAAAACCGCCGGGTCGAATTCCACATCCTCGACTGATCCCCCGCCACGCGCTGTCCGCTATCTTCGCGATCCCCCAAAATCCCCGAAACACCCGGCATCTCGCCGAGAATCCCGCGAAATAATCTTGTCTCTCTAAAGGGGGACTGCTAAGCACTCCGGGGTTGAAACGGCCCGTTGCAAAGGCCGCTTTCGCCCCTCGACACAACGAAAAGGATGGTGAAAACATGCCGCAGGTTCGCGTTCGCTTTGCCCCGTCTCCCACAGGCGTATTGCACTTAGGAGGGGCCCGCACGGCCCTGTTCAACTACCTGTTCGCCCGTCACACCGGCGGGCAGTTTTTGCTGCGCATCGAAGACACCGACAAAGAGCGCTCCACCGAGGCCTTCACCCAAGCCATCCTCGAGGACATGGCCTGGATGGGCATGCGCTCCGACGAGGAACCCGTGGTGCAGTCCAGCCGCTTGTCAGCCCACCGCGAGGCGCTGCAGCAACTCATCGACAGCGGCAAAGTGTACAAGTGCTACTGCACCCCCGAGGAGCGTGAAGCCGCCCGCCAAAAGGCCGAGGCCGAAAAAACCAGCTACCAGTACGACCGCCGCTGCCTGGGCAAGCCCGAACAACCCGGCGTGCCCTTTGTCTGGCGCTTTCAAATGCCCACCGAGGGCGAAACCGTGGTCGACGATCTGGTGCAGGGCAGGGTGGTGACCCCCAACAGCGAGCTCGAGGACTTGGTGATCGCGCGCCAAGACGGCTCCCCGCTGTACAACTTTGTCGTGGTCATCGACGACGCCTTCATGGGCATCACCCACGTGGTGCGCGGCAAAGATCACCTCTCCAACACGCCCAAGCAGGTGCAAATCTACCGCGCCCTGGGCTATCCCGAACCGGTCTTTGCGCACCTACCGCTCATTCTGGGGCTCTCCAAGCGCCTTCGTTCGGCGGGCCTCGGGGCCTACCGCGACGCCGGATACCTGCCCAGCGCCGTCTCGAACTACATCGCGCGCCTCGGGTGGTCCCACGGCGATCAAGAAATATTCACCGAAGAGGAGTTGATCGAGAAGTTCGACCTCGCCGATGTCAACCGCGCCGAGGGGGCGTTAAACCTCGACAAGATGGCCTGGCTCAACCAGCAGCACATCCAGATGACGCCGCCCGAGCAATTGGCCGCGCTGCTCGTGCCCTTTTTGCAAAAGGCGGGCTTTCCCGAGATGTCGCTCGACCATCCCCGGCTGCTCCCCGCTGTCGCCACGATGCGCGCCCGCGCGTCCACGCTGGTGGAGATGGCCGAAAACTGCCGCTTCTACTTTGTCGACGACGACGCCCTGGAGATAGATGAAGCCGCCAAGGGCAAGCACCTCACCCAAGAGGCCTGCGCCCACCTGCGCGCCCTGGCCGACGCCCTGGCTTCTACAGCGGAGGACTGGACCGAGGCGGGCATTGAAACCGCCGTTCGCCAGTTCATCGCGGCGCAAAATCTGCAACTCAAGCACATCGCCCAACCGTGCCGCGTCGCGCTGGTCGGCGCACCCAAGGGACCGGGGCTCTACGAAACCATGGCGGTGCTCGGTCCAGCGTCCAGTGTGGCCCGCCTGCGCCTCGCCTGTTCCCACCACAATCCATGAGGGAGACCCCAGCCACATCCCCAGCGCCTCCGGCGTGTCCCCTGCGGCGCGGATGGCAGCGTTTTGCCGCCGAGCTGAAAGATATCGACGCGTCCTCGGCCCTGGCCCAACGCGGGCACCTCAGCCCTAAGGAACACTGGCATCTCTTTTATGTCGTCGCCGTGGTGGCGGTGGTCCTCATCCTCTCCGACCTCTCGTACTTGGGCGGCGCAGAAGCGGCGGCAGCGCTCTTTCGCTTCATCGACGATCCGCAAACGCCGGGGCAGCATCCCGTTTTGTTTGGCCTGCTGTCCTGGATGAAGCCCGCCCAGGGCACTGTGACGCAATCGCCTTACGCCGAGCTCTACCAACTCGGTTACTGGGCCGTGGCGAAAATCGCGGCCTACCTGCTCATCCCGGTCCTGGCCATCGCCCTGCATCCGGGGCTGCGGTTCTCGCAAATGGGCCTCTCGCTGCGCGGCTTCTCCCGGCACCTGCCGCTGTATTTCGCCTTGTTCGTCCCGGTGCTCATCGCGGTCATCGCGGTCTCCTTCACCGATTCCTTCGCGACCTACTATCCCTTTTACAGCCAGTCGACGCGCGCCCCCTTCGATTTCTGGACCTGGGAAATCCTGTACTTGCTGCAGTTTTTCGCCCTGGAGTTCTTCTTCCGCGGCTTTGCCCTGCAAACCCTCCGCCGCTGGATCGGCACCTCGGCGGTGTGGGTCGTTTTGTTGCCCTACGTGATGATTCACTTCGGCAAGCCCATGCCCGAGACCTTCGCCGCCATCTTGGCCGGTGTGGTGCTGGGATACCTGGCGCTCTGGACGCGCTCCATCTGGGCCGGTTTTTTGATCCACGCCGGGGTGGCCATCTCCATGGACGTGGCGGCCAATATCCAGTCCGAAGGGTGGGGCTGGCTCTCGCGCATCTTGTAACGCCGTTCACTAACGCTGTCCGCTACTTCCTTTCACTAACGCCTTCCCCTCGCGCTCCCACACCGTTTTTTTTGCAACTCTCCCTTGCGCGGATTCAATGGGTTGTGAGATGATTCACAGTATTAATTCATAACTTCATATTTGAACGACCAGTTGCGAACGGTGCGTCACCGCGTGTGGCGATACGTGAGGGGATATCTCGACAATGGGGTCGAAGATGCCGAAATCGTTGCAAATTTCTGTTGCAAGCGGAGGGGTTCGAGGTGGCAATGACTGAAAAACAAGCGGAACAAATCAGGAAAATCTGCCAGGACTACGGCGGTGACAAACACCGCATGATGGACATCGTACGGGAGGTGCATGCGCAGTTCGGCTGCGTGTCTAGGCCAGCCATGGGCTGGATCGCCGAGGCCACCTCCACCCATCGCGTCGAAGTCGAATCCGTGGTGTCGTTTTACGCGTTCTTTTCCGAGAAGCCCCAGGGGCGCAATGTCATTCGCCTGTGCAACGACGTCATCGACCGCATGTTCGGTGCGGATCGCGTGGCGCAGGCCTTCGAGGAGGCCTTTGGTATCCGCGTCGGCGAAACAACCCCCGACGGCCTGGTCACCCTCCAATACACGCCCTGCATCGGCATGTGCGATCAACCCCCAGCGGCCATCATCAACGATCAAATCGTCACTTGGCTCTCCACCGATGCCGCGCGCCACATCGCCGAAGTGATCAAGTCGGGCAAGAAGGTCTTTGAGGCCTGGCAATCCGTTGGGGACGGCAACAACGCTCACCCCCTGGTGCACGCCATGGTTCACAACAACATCCGCAAGCGCGGCCCGGTGATCTTCGACGCCTTCACCTCGGGTGCGGCCCTGTCCAAGGCCGTGGCGGTGAGCCCCGTCGAAATCATCAAGGTCATCAAGGCGTCGCGGTTGCGCGGTCGCGGCGGCGCGGGCTTTCCCACGGGCATGAAGTGGGAGTTCACCCGCGGCGCTCCGGGGGCGCAAAAGTACATCATCTGCAATGCGGACGAGGGCGAGCCCGGCACGTTCAAAGATCGCGCGATCCTCACCGAAATGCCCGACCTACTCTTTGAGGGCATGACCGTGGGCGGCTATGCCATCGGTGCCAAGGAGGGAATCCTCTACTTGCGCGGCGAGTACACCTACTTGTTGAACTACCTCGAAGACGTGCTCGCCAAACGGCGGCAGGCCAATCTCCTGGGACAAGGCATTTTGGGCGTGCCCAATTTCGATTTTGACATCCGCATTCAAATGGGCGCCGGGGCCTACATTTGCGGCGAAGAAACCGCGCTAATTTCAAGTTGCGAGGGCACCCGGGGCGATCCCAAGAACCGTCCACCGTTCCCGGCACAGCAGGGCTATCTCGGCTTTCCAACCGCCGTCAACAACGTCGAAACCCTCTGTGCGGCGGCGCGCATCGTCGACAAAGGCTCCACCTGGTTTGCGGCCCAGGGCTCGGCGGGCAGCTCCGGGGCCAAGCTCCTCAGCATCTCGGGGGACTGCAAGGCGCCGGGCATCTACGAGCTGCCTTTCGGGATCTCCGTGAACGAAATGCTCGCCATGGTGGGCGGCGAAGATGCGGCGGCCGTGCTGGTGGGCGGACCCTCGGGGCAAATCATTAGCCGGGCGGAGTTTCAACGCACCATCTGCTATGACGACCTCGGCACCGGAGGCGCGGTTATGGTCTTTGGCGCGCACCGCGACATCCTGGCCATCGCCGCCGAGTTCATGGCGTTCTTCGAGGAGGAGTCCTGCGGCTATTGCACGACCTGCCGCGTGGGCAACACCATCTTAAAAAACCGCCTGCAGCGCATCATCGACGGCAAGGGCCAAATGGGCGACCTCGCATACTTGGAGCACACCGCCCACACCATCAAGGCGTTGAGCCGATGCGGCTTGGGACAAACCTCGCCCAACCCCATTTTGTCCACGCTAAAAAACTTTCGCGACGAATACGAAAAGCGCATCACCGCCAAGGACGACGGCATGCAACCCGCGTTCGACATCGCGCAGGCGCTTTCCAAAACCGAAGAAATCGTGGGCCGCAAGTCCACTCATCGGCAGGCTTGAGGAGGTACGCATGAGCGGAAAAATTACATTGATAATCGATGGACAAGAGATCGAAGCCGAGATCGGCCAAACCATTTTAGACGCCGCGGACGCAGCGGGCGTGTACATCCCCAGGCTCTGTGCCATGAAGGGCCTCTCGCCCCACGGCAGTTGCCGCGTATGCACGGTGCACGTCAACGGCCGTCCACAAGCCGCGTGCACCCAGCCGGTGGCGCCGGGCATGTCCATCGAAAACGAAACCCCCGAATTGAAGGCGCACCGCGTTTCCGTCATCGACATGCTCTTCGTCGAGGGCAATCACTACTGCATGTTTTGCGAAAAGAGCGGCAACTGCGAATTGCAGGCCGTGGCGTATCGCCTGGGCATCCTCGCGCCGCAACACGACTACATGTTCCCCTGCCGCGGTGTCGATGCCTCGCACCCCGAGGTCTTCATCGATGGCAACCGCTGCATCTTGTGCGGTCGCTGCGTGCGGGCCTCCCAAGAGCTCGACAACAAAAACGTCTTTCAGTTCGTGGGCCGCGGCATTCACAAGCGCTTGACGTTCAACGCGCCTAACAACCTCTCCCAAACCGATTTGGCCGGCATCGACAAAGCGGTGGACTCCTGTCCCGTGGGCGCGATTTTGCGCAAGGGAACCGCCTTCAGCGTCCCCATCGGACAGCGGCTCTACGACAACGAACCGATCGGCTCGGAGATCGAATCCGGCCGACGCACCAATGACAGGCAGGTGTGATGATGAGCAAACCCAAAATCGCAACAACTTCTCTCGCCGGCTGCTTTGGTTGCCACATGTCGGTGCTCGACATCGACGACCGCATTCTGCAGTTGGTCGATCTCATCGAGTTTCACAAGTCCCCCATCAACGACATCAAAACCTTCTCGGCCCCGTGTCTTGTCGGTCTCATCGAAGGGGGGTGCTGCAACGAGGAAAACGTGCACGTCCTCAAAGACTTCCGCAAAAACTGCCAAATCCTCATCTCCTGCGGCGATTGCGCCATCATGGGTGGCATTCCGGCCATGCGCAACAACGTGCCCCTCAAAGAGTGTCTCGAAGAGGCCTATCTCAACGGCGTGACGGTGCACAATCCCAGCAAAAAAATCCCCGCAGACCCCGACTTGCCGCTGCTCCTCGACCGGGTGTACCCGTGCCACGAAGTGGTGAAAATCGACTACCACCTCCCGGGGTGTCCGCCCTCTGCCGACACCATTTGGGAGGCGCTGGTCGCCTTGCTCACCGACAAACCCCTGGAACTGCCCTACAGCCTCATCAAGTATGACTGAGACAAGGAGGATGCTGTGAGTACCAAAATTACCATCGAGCCGGTTACGCGCGTAGAAGGCCACGGCAAGGTTACAATTCACCTAGACGACAACAACCAGGTGGAGCGGGCGCGTTTGCACATCGTCGAGTTTCGCGGTTTTGAGCGATTCATTCAGGGGCGCCCCTTTTGGGAAGTGCCGGTGACCATCCAGCGCCTTTGCGGCATTTGTCCGGTCAGCCACCACCTGGCAGCGGCCAAGGCCATGGACCGCATCGTCGGCGTCGATGTCCTGACGCCGGTGGCCGAAAAGATGCGCCGCCTCATGCACTACGGACAAATTTTTCAATCCCATTCGCTGCACTTCTTCCACCTCTGTTCGCCCGACCTGCTCTTTGGCTTCGATGCCGACGTGGCCATCCGCAACGTGATCGGCGTGGCCCAAAAGCATCCCGAGCTGGCGGTCCAGGGCGTGATGATGCGCAAGTACGGTCAGGAGATTATCAAGGCGACGGCGGGCAAAAAAATTCACGGCACCGGCGCGATCCCCGGCGGCATCAACAAAAACCTCTCCATCGAAGAGCGCGACGCCTTGCTCAAAGACATCGACCAGCAAATCGAGTGGGCGCAAGGCGCGGTGAAATTGGCCCAAGACTACACGGTCTCCCACCTCGATGAGGCCTTGGCCTTTGCCAACTTCCCCTCCCACCACCTCTCGTTGGTGCGCGAAGATGGGGCCATGGATCTGTACCACGGCAATCTGCGCGCCATTGATGCTGCCGGCGAGACGGTCTTCGACCAGGTCGACTACGCGAACTACACCAACTACATCGCGGAAGAAGTGCGCGACTACTCCTACATGAAGTTCCCCTACATTAAGTCCATCGGCCCCGAGGACGGTTGGTATCGCGTCGGCCCGTTGGCCCGCGTCAACGCCTGCAACTTCATCGACACGCCCTTGGCCGAGGCCAGCCGCCAAGCTTTTATGGCCGTCACCGAGGGCAAGCCCAACAACCTCTCGCTGGCCTACCACTGGGCGCGCATGATCGAGGTCTTGCACGCCGTCGAAAAAATCCAACTCTTGCTCCACGACCCCGACCTACAAGGCACCGACTTGCTCTTGAAAGGCGATCGCCGCGAAGAGGCCGTGGGCCTAATCGAAGCGCCCCGCGGCACGTTGTTTCACCACTACAAGGTGAATGAAGGCGGGCAGGTGACCATGTGCAACCTCATCGTCTCCACCACCAACAACAACGAGCCCATGAACCGCGCCGTGGAGTCCGTGGCCAAAACCTATCTCTCGGGACAAACCATTACCGAGGGTTTGCTCAACCACGTCGAGGTGGCGATTCGCGCCTACGACCCCTGCTTGTCGTGCGCCACCCACGCCTTAGGCCGCATGCCCCTCGAGGTGCAAGTGCTCGACCGGGAAGGGAGCGTCCTCGATCGACGCGCCACGCGGTAACTGTCGATGGCAACCACCGCACCCAGTGGTGTCTTGGTAATCGGGTATGGGAACCCCGGGCGTCTCGACGACGGTCTGGGCCCCTTGCTCGCCGCAGCCCTCGAAGAAGCCGGCGGTTGGACCGATGTGACCATCGACGCGGATTACCAGCTCACCGTTGAAGACGCCGCCGCCATCGCTGCGCACGACGTGGTGATCTTCATGGACGCCGACACCAGCGGCCCTGCGCCGTTTTGGTTCGAAGAGGTCGAGCCCTGCGCATCGATGTCCTTCTCCACCCACAGCATCAGTCCGCAAGCGGTGCTGGAGATGGCCCACTCCCTGCTCGGCGCGCAGACCCGCGGGTTTCTGCTGGGCGTTCGCGGTTACGAATTTAACGAGTTTGGCGAGCGACTCTCACCCAACGCGGTGCGCAATTACCGCGAAGCCTTTCGCTTCATGGAAGAACTGTTGCGCGACCGCCGCTTTGACGAGTACGCTAAAAGATATGCAAAACACTCACAGCCCTTAGGCGACGACGGGGCGCTCAGGAGGCAGACATGAAAGATGGAAAATTCGTGATTCTGTGCGTTGATGACGATCAGGATTTTTTGGATGCGACGCGCATCATGCTGGAAGCCAACGGCTACATTGTGGCCACCGCGCAAAGCGCTGAAGATGGGCTCGCCAAGTACCACGAGGTAGGCCCCGACCTCATCATCGTCGATCTCATGATGGAAGAAGTCGACGCCGGTGTGGGGCTGGCGCGCGATCTCAAGCTCGCGGGCAACAAGGCGCCGGTGTTCATGCTCAGCTCCGTGGGCGATCAGCTCAACACCAACATCGACTACAACACCTTGGGCTTGGATGGCCTGTTTCAAAAACCCCTCAACTTCGAGCTCTTCATCAAGACCTTGCAAGTGAAGCTCGGCAAATAATCCCGTTACAACACGCGCCCCTGCATGACCCATCTCATCCGCACCACCTATGAACTGACGGGCATTTTGCAGGGCGTTGGATTTCGTCCCACCGTGGCGCGCCTCGCGCAACAGCATCGCCTGGCGGGGAGGGTGCGCAACCAAGCCGGCACGGTGTGGCTGGAGCTCATCGGCCCTGTGCACAGCGTGGATGCCTTCATGGCGGCGTTGCCCCAAGCCCTGCCGCCGCAGGCCCAGTTGGCAGCGCTACACCTGCGCGACAATGGCCCAGCAACAGACGCGGCGTGGCGTGCGGGTTTCCACATCGAGAAGAGCCAATCCCTCGGCGAACCGCGCGTCTCCATTCCCGCCGACTTGGGCGTCTGCGCCGACTGCCGCCGCGATGTCTTCGATCCGCATAGCCGCTTTTACGGATATGCGTTCACCACCTGCACCAATTGCGGGCCGCGCTACACGGTGGTGCACGGGATGCCCTATGATCGCGAGCGCACCACCATGGCGCCTTTTGCGCTGTGCGACGACTGCCGCCACGACTACGAAACGCCGGACAATCGCCGTTTTCATGCCGAAACCATCGCGTGTCCTCGCTGTGGCCCCCAGCCAAAACTCTGCGACAAAAACGGACAAATTTTGTCTGATGTGCCAATCAGAGATGGACGAAATTTGATTTTTAACGGACAAATTTTGGCGGTTCGCGGCCTGGGGGGCTTCCTTTTGGTCGCCGACGCCACCAACGTTGAGACGGTTGAGCGGCTGCGAAAACGCAAACAACGCCCCCACAAACCCCTGGCGGTCATGGCGCGCAACCTCGCTGTCGCAAAGCGCTGGTGCGAAATTTCCGAGCGCCTCGCCAGCCAACTGGAAAGCCCACAAGCCCCCATCGTCATCGCCCCGCTAAAATCGGCGCACCGCGAATCGCCCTTGCGCAACGCGCTCTCTCCCGACATGCCCAACCTAGGCGTCATGCTGCCCACAACGCCCTTGCACTGGCTGCTCTGCGAGCCCCTGTCCGGCGATCCGGTGCCGCCATTTGATCTGCTGGTCATGACCAGCGGCAACCGCAGCGCCGAGCCCATCGCTCTGCGCAACGAAGAAGCCTTGGCGCGCCTCTCGGGGATCGCCGACGCCTTCTTGCTGCACGACCGCGACATCAACTTGCGCAACGACGACTCCCTGCTCATCGATGCCGGTGGCGACGTGCAACTCTGGCGCCGCGCTAGGGGCTATGCCCCCAATGCCTTGTCCCTCCCCATGAAGCTGCCCCAAACGTGCTTGGCCCTAGGGGCGCACCTAAAGAACACCATGGCCATGGGTTTTGGGCGTTCGGCGGTTTTGTCGCCGCACATCGGCGATTTGGATACCCCGGAGGCCCAGGACGCCTTGCGCCAAGTGGTCGAGGAGCTGCCGCGGTTTTTGCGCCAAACCCCGCAGAGCGTCGCCGTGGACATGCACCCCGATATGCCCGCCACGCGACTGGGTGAGAAGCTGTCCAAGGAATGGGGCGTGCCCCTGTATCCCGTGCAACACCACCACGCCCACGCCGCCGCCGTCATGTGCGAAGCCGGACGCAGCGAGGCGTTGGCGTTGATCTACGACGGCACGGGCTGGGGCACCGACGGGGCGTTATGGGGCGCCGAGCTGCTGCACGTTGTCCCCGGTGCGTTTCGGCGCTTGGGTAGCTTGGCACCGGTGGCGCTCCCCGGCGGCGAAGCGGCGATTCGCAGGCCCGCGCGACAGCTCTTCGCCCGGTGGATGGCGGCGGGACTGTCGCCAGATGAGCGCTGGTGTCAACGCCTTCACACCACCGCCGAAGAGTTATCGGTGTGGGCGCAACAGTTGGCGCACGGTGTTAATGCGCCATTGGCACACGGGGCAGGGCGCTTGTTCGATGCCTTTGCCGCATCCCTGGGACTGGCGCCAGGTGAAATCACCTACGACGGACAAGCGGCCATCCGCCTCGAAGCCATGGCGGCCCAGGCGCCACCGGGCGCATCCATTTCGGTTCCCTTTTCCCTGCGCACCGAAGGCGAAATGATGCTGGTGGATTTTGTCGACGCCTTTGTGCAACGGCAAACCGCACCACCTCCCCAGCAAATTCCCGCATTGGCATTGGGGTTTCACCGGGCGTTGGTGGAGGCCTCGGTGGCATTGGCGCGGCACGGCCGGCAACATACCGGGCAAAACCACATCGTCTTGGGCGGCGGCGTCATGATGAACCGCGTGTTGTGCGGGGCATTGGCAGTGGCCCTACCGGCGCAAGGCTTTGTGGTGCACCAGGCGCAGCAAGTGCCGCCCGGGGACGGTGGCGTGGCACTGGGACAGGTGTGCATCGCCGCCCAGCAGATGTGAGGGGCGAACAGAAAAACGCGTGAGTGGTTGTGGTTTATTCGTCTGCGGGATCGGCGGTGTCGGCCCCAATGGTTGCGGTGGGAAGGTCTTGTGCTTCGCCCGCAGATTCAGCCTCTTGTTGGGCGCGTTGGGCCAGGGCGGCCGCTTCTTTTTTTAGCATCTCCTTATGCTCGCGGTAGCAGCCCTGGCACATGGGGTCTTCTTTTTCTTCGGGGATGAAGGGCACCATGGCGTCCTCGCCGCACGCCACGCAGGTGATTTGAAACATCGGTCGTTCGTCGCGATATTGCGCCTGCGTGTTGCCAAAGGCGGGCGAGCGATACTCCTCTTCGGGGCGGATGTTTTCGTACTCTTGAAAGCCGGGCGAGCGGTATTCGTCTTGCGGATTGAAGGCGTCGATGTCGCGAAACGCGGGCGAGCGGTACTCCTCGTCGAAGTGGCTTTTTTGATCGCGAAAGGAGGGCGAGCGATATTCGCCGTACCGGTTGCGCTGCCGGGCTGCATGGGTGTCTTGGCGCAGTTGGCGCGGCGCAGAGCCGTCGAAGGCGGGGGAGCGGTACTCGCCGGTGAATTGGTTTTGTTTTTGTTTGCGCGCGCGTTGTTTTTTGGCGGCGCGACAACCCGGGCATCTCTTGGGCTGGGCGGTGAAGCCTTTTTCTTGGTGAAACTGCTGCTCACCGGCGCTGAAAACAAATTCTACTCCGCACATTACGCATTGCAGCGTCTGATCTTCGAATGCCATGTCATTTGTCTTTCTTTGTACAAAACCGAACCCGCACTGCGGTTGGTTTGGCCACGGTGGCCAATTTCAGGCTCTATCCCATTTTGCCGTTTTCTTGTCAACACGCGTGCGAAGGCCGTATCGTGGCGGCATGAAATCCATGCTCAAATTTTTATTCACCTTCTCGTTGACCCTGGCGCTCTTGTACTTCGCCTTCTTCGTGAAACTGGGCGAACAAAGCCTCTTTGGCCACCTGCAGTCGATCTCGCAAACCACTGAAGCACAGCTCTTGGGCGACGAAATCGAAAAAAAGGCCGCGGTGACCCGCGAGGAGATCCGCGTCAAAGTCCCCGAGGTCTCTGCGAAAAAATCCCAAGCCCAGCAGGCCGCTCGCCAAGTCATCACCAAGGCCAAGACAGCGGTGGCGCCCGCCAAGACCGCAAACACCGCGCCCGCCAAAGCCCAAGCCAAACCCGCGACATCGCCGTCGGCCAAGGTCGCTGCGCCCGGTGCAAACAACGCGGTACACGCGCCGGCATCCCCCAAGGCATCGCCATCCCCCAAGGCATCGCCATCCATCGAGACAGCGAGCGCCCGTCAGGTCACCACCCAGGACAAAGCCGCCCTCTCCGCACTCATCCGCGAGAAGAGCGCCGCGGCCAACTAACGGGCACAGCGCCCCAAATTACGGCAACAGTGTTTCGAGTTCGTCGACGAGGGCGGCATAACGCGCCATGGCCTTGGCGATGGGGGCAGGGGAGTTGAGGTCGACGCCAGCGTCGCGGAGTTGGTCTAAGGGAAACGCCGCCCCACCGGAGCGCAAGAAGTTGAGGTAGCGCCCTTGTGCTGCGCTGTCGTCACCGCACACGGCGTCGGCCAAGGCGATGGCTGCGGCAATGCCCGTGGCGTATTTGTAAACGTAGAACGCGTTGTAAAAGTGCGGGATGCGCCCCCACTCCATCGTGTGCGCGTCGTCGCGTGCCAAGAGCGGACCGAAGTAAACATCTAGCAGCGCGCTGTATTCGCTGCGGAACACTTCCAGGGTGAGCGGGGACTCATTTTCGACGATCTCGTGGATGCGTTTTTCGAATTCGGCAAACATGGTTTGGCGCACCAGGGTCATGCGGATTTGCGCGATCTCCTGATCGATGATGTAGGCCCTCGTGGCGTCGTCGCTGGCGCGTCGCAAGAGATGGCGCGTCAGCAATTGCTCGTTGAACGTGGAGGCCACTTCGGCGACGAAGATGCTGTACTCCCAGTGGGGATAGGGCTGGCTCTGGGCGCTGTACCAAGTGTGCATGGAGTGCCCCGCCTCGTGGGCCAGGGTGTACACGCTGCGCAAAGAGTCGGCGCGGTAGTTCATCAAGATGTACGGAGGGGTGTCGTAGCCGCCGGCTGAAAACGCCCCGCTGCGCTTGCCGGAACGCTCGAAGCGATCGGACCAGCGCTGGGTCGTCAACCCCGCCTGGAGGGTTTGTACATACTCCGGCCCCAGCGGTGCCAGCGCGTCGGCGATTTGCTGGACGGCGTCATCCCAGGTGGTTTCGGTGCGCGGCGCTGCGGCTAAGGGCACATAGGTGTCGTACACGCGCAACGCAGAGACCCCCAACTTTCGCTGTTGCAGGGCGAGGTAGCGGTGGTGCACATCCATGTGGTCGCGCACGGTTTGGATGAGGTTGTCGTATACCGCCGTGGAGACATTGTCATCGAAGAGCGCCGCCTCACGCGCACTGGCAAAGTGGCGCACCCGCGCGGCGAATACATCTTCTTGCACCGAGGCATGCAGGGTGGCGGCCAAGGTGTTGGCGTGGGCTTCGTAGACGGCGTACATCTTTTGGAAGCTCTGCTTTCGCACCTCTCTATCGGGGGACTCCTGCAGGGAACCCCAACTGCCGTGGGTCAACTCCACATGGTCGCCCTGGGCATCGCGCACGCTGCCAAAGCGGAAGTCCGCGTCGTTGAGTTGCCGGAAAATTTGCCCGGGGGCGCCCCGTATCTCGCCTTGCATGGCGAGGATGCGCTCTTCTTCTGGGCGCAGCGTGTGGGGGCGAAAGCGCAACCAGCGCTCCAGCATAATGGACCACGGCGCGAGCTTGGGGTCTTGTCGCCAGGCGTCGATGCGCTCGGGGGCGATGGCGAGGAGTTGGGGCGAGAGAAAGCTGGCCGCTTCGCCGGCGCGGGTCGCAACGTTGCGGTAATGGGCCAACAAGGACTGCCCCTGGCTGTCGTTCAAATCTTCGCTGGCGCGCAAAAATGCGTAGCTGCCCAGGCGCTCCAGGGCGCGCGACAGATCGGTGTGGTGCTGCAGGCAGTCCCGAAGGATGTCGATGTGTTCTCCCAGGCGATCGCGGTAGCTGTCGTAAGCAGCGATTTGGTCCCGGGCCTCTTGCAGCGCCCGCGCGAAGAGGTGGTCCGAGGCAAAGATGGCCCGCAGGTCCCAACGGGTGTCGTCTCGCTCTAACGCGAGCCAATAGGCCAGGGCTTTGATCGCCGCGCCGCGGTGGGAGATGCGCTCTTTTTCGTCGGTGGAGAGCTCGGCCATGGTGCGGGAGAAACGGGTGGGCACAAAAATGGGGTCGTAGCCAAACCCGCCATCCCCGGCCGGCGCGGTGGTGATAGCGCCCGCGACAGCTCCTTCGAAAAAGATCGTTTTTTCTCCGGGACGCGCCAGGGCCATCGCGCAGCGAAACCGGGCCCCGCGCTGTGCTGTCGGCACGTCGCGCATTTCGTCGAGCAGGTACTCGTAGCGCCCTTTGTCATCCAACTCGGGGGTACCGTAGCGCGCCGAGAACACACCGGGGCGTTGGTCGAGGGCATCCACTTCGAGCCCTGAGTCATCGGCCAACACCGGCATCCCTGTAATGCGACAGATGGTCTCGGCCTTGATGGCGGCGTTTTCGGCGAAGGTTTGCCCGCTCTCGTCGATGTCTGGCAGGCCGGGGAAGTCCGACAGCGACAAAAGTTCGAGGGCGTGCGAGGCGAGGGCGTGGCGGATCTCCGCGATCTTTCCCGGGTTGTGCGAGGCGATGATCAACTGTTTCATTTTGTGGCTCCATCAGCAGGGGGCGGGGAAATCAAGGCCGTTGGGTCGATGCCGACGCTGCGAAGCGTTTCGGCTTGGATGCGCACCAGACGCTGAATGCCTGTCAACGCGAGCGCGGTCATGTCGTGCATGAGCGTCGCGGAGAAGGTGCGTCCCTCGGCGGTTCCCTGCACTTCGGCGATGTTGCCGTACTCGTCGGCGGCCAGGTTGAGATCGACGTCGGCGTTGACGTCTTCTTGGTAGTTCAAGTCGAGCAGCACCTCTCCGTTGACCCATCCCGTGCTGATGGCGGCGATGTGGGACTTCAGCGGCGGCTTGCGAATTTTGCCCGCAGCCGACAGCTTGTGCAGCGCCAGCGCCAAGGCCACCCAACCGCCGGTGATGGCGGCCGTGCGGGTTCCCCCGTCGGCTTGGATGACGTCGCAGTCGATGGTGATGGTGATCTCCCCCAAGTGCTCGAGCCAGACGGCGCTGCGCAAACAACGCCCGATGAGCCTTTGAATCTCCTGGGAGCGGCTGGAGGGCCACTTGCCGAACTGTCCCTCGCGCATGCCGCGCGTCGCGTTGGCCCGGGGCAACATGGCGTATTCCGCCGTGACCCAGCCGCGTCCCTTGCCGCGCAGCCATTCCTTCACGCGGGTGTCCACCGAGGCGGCGCAGATGACGTGCGTGTGGCCGAAGCGCACCAGGCAAGAGCCTTCGGGATATTTGAGATAGTTGGGCATAATGAGAATGGGGCGTTCGATGTTAGGGCTCGTTCGCATCGGCATGGGATACCTCGATAGGAGATGTGGCGCTGGCCGGAAAGTACATGGCAAACGCCGTTTCTCGGTTGGGGGTTGTTTCACATTGAATGCGTCCACCGTGGGCGCGACAGATTTGCCGTACCATGGCCAGGCCTTGGCCGCTGCCGGTGCTCTTGGTGGTGAAGAACGGTTCGAAAATGCGGGCGCGCACCTCTTCGGGAATGCCTGGGCCATTGTCGCAAACCCGGATGACGAGCTCGGCGTTGTCAATGGCGGCGCAGATGCGGATGTGCCCGTGTTCGTTTTCGCCGATGGCCTCGATGGCATTGCGGATGAGGTTCACCAAGGCTTGGCGCACCTGTCCTTTGTCGAAGAGCCATTGCGGCATGTGCGGCGCGATGTCGACGGCGACCGAGATGCCCGCCTCGCTGATCTCCCCCTTCATGAAGGCCACGGCGCTTTCGACAAACTGCACGGGATCGGTGAAGCGGGGGCTGGGGGCAGGCAGCCGGGCGAACTGCAGATAGGACTCGGTGATGCCGGTGAGGCGCTCCACCTCGTCGGTCATGGCGGCGAGCAATGCCTGGGCTTCGCCTCCCACTTCGCGCAATTGAATCTCTTCTTTGAGCAGGTCGGCGTTGAGGCCCAGCGAAAAAAGTGGGTTGCGGATTTCGTGGGTGACCTGCGCGGCGATTTTGCCAGCGGTGGCGAGTTGCTCATGGCGGATCAGCGTTTGGTCGCGGGCGATCAATGCCTGGGTCATGGCGTTGAAGCTCTGGGTGAGGGCGCCGATCTCATCGTCGCGAAAGATGCGGATGTTGGTGTCGAGTTCACCAGCGGTAACGCGGGTCACGGCGGCTTGGAGTTTCTTGAGCGGGGCCAAAAGCCGCGACGTTGAAATGATAAGAGCGATGCCCAACAAGAGCAGCAGGACACTGGCAATGCCGAGAAACAACGTGGCGTTGTTGGCCTTGGCGACGGCATCAACGGACACCCTTGTGATGTGCTGCTTCACGTCGGTGCCAATGCTCGCGAGCACTTTGTTCAGCAAGCGTTCGGAGCGCTTTAACCGCTCGATCTGCTGGAGCACCTCGTCGCGTTGTCCGGTGTCCAAGGTGCCGAACAGCGCCGTAAAATGCGCTTCGTTGGCGCGGTAACGGGTGCGCACATCGCTGAGGCGCCCCTGGATGTCTTTTAAAAAAACACGCTCCTCTTCGCTGATGTCGGCGTCTTGCTTGAGCGTGTTGTGGATGAGCTGTGTCAACTGGAACAGAACGGCCGGTCGATAGCGGCGCGCGGCGTTGAGCCAATCGCGGGTCAGCGGTTGCGCCGGGTCGTCGGCGAGGCGGTCCATCAAGGTGTTGAAGACCACTTGGGTGGCGGCCACCTCCGAGACGCCCATGGTGAGCGGAATATAAGTGACGTTGAGCAGGGCCATTTCGCGGGTGGACTGGCGGTACAGGTAGATGGCGTAGCTCACCAGCCCTGAAAACGCCAAAACGATGACCGTGGTACCAATAAAAACACGCGTCGTGATGGCGTGGCCAAAACGCCTTCGCAGAGCTGGGAGGGGACGAGTGTTGGGGGGAGCGGGCATCGAAATGCGAGGTTTACTGCGGGATGGGGATGCCCAGCGAGAGGCTCTTTTGGCGATAGCGTTCAATGCCCACGAGAAATTTTTGGACGGCCTCTGGGTCGAATTGGGTTCCCGCGTTGCGCTGCAATTCTTCGATGGCGGCATCGTGGGGCAGGGCCTTGCGGTACGCGCGATCGGAGGTCATGGCATCGTAGGCGTCGGCCACCGAGAGGATGCGCGCCTCGCGGGGGATTTTTTCGCCGATCAATCCATCGGGATACCCCTTGCCGTCCCAGCGTTCGTGGTGGTGGTAGACGGCGGGAATCAGCGGGTGCAGGAACTCGATGGGCTGCAGAATCTCCTTGCCAAACACCGGGTGCAATTTGACATTTTCGAACTCTTCATCGGTGAGGGCTCCGGGCTTGTTGATGTTGGCGTGACATCCCAGTTTGCCGATGTCGTGCATGATGCCCGCCTGCCGGATGAGCTCGATTTGGGTGGGGGGCATGCCCATCTCTTCGGCGGTGAGGTGGGCGTACAGGGTGACGCGATCGGAGTGGCCAGCGGTATAAGGATCCATGGCCTCGAGCGCCCGCGCAAAGCCTTGGATGGTTTGGCTAAAAGATTGCTGGAGACCGCTGTACAGCTCGGCGTTGTCGATGGCCGCCGCCGCCCGGGAGCCGAGGATGTTCATCAGCTTGCGCTGCCCGATGGTGAAGTAAAAACCCGGGGTGCACGAGTAGGCCGTCATGACGCCGATGAGCTGCTGCCGGGCGACCAAGGGAATGGCGAGAAAGGAAGCCAGGCCCGCAGGAGGGGTGGAGAAAAACGGTTGCGCCTCGTGCTTTTGCGCCAGGATGGCCCGGTTGTCGCGCAGGGCCGCAATGATGGCGTCGATGTTGAAGACCGCTTCGGACAGGGCTTCGGCGGCGCCTTCGCGGTGCAGTCGCGTCTCGATGTCATAAAAGCCGGTGGCCTTGTGTTTGAGCACCACGCCCACGGCGTCGCATTTGAGGTTGCGCAGCAGCGAGGACAGGGCGGATTGGATGACTTCGTGCAGCGAGAGCGTCGCCTGCAACTCCTCGGAGAGTTTGTGCAAGGAGAGCACTTCTTTGAGGCGGATGTTCTCCGAGATGAGCTGCTGTTTTTCCATGCCGCGGTGGACGATGTGCACGACCTCTTCTACTTTGAAGGGCTTCAAGATGTAGTCGTAGGCGCCTTTTTTCATCGCCTCAATGGCCGTTTCCACCGTGCCAAAGCCCGTCATGATGACCGTGAGGAGATTTTCTTGGTGCTTTTGAATGTACTCGAGGAGCTCCAAGCCGCCCATGTTGGGCATCTTCAAGTCGGAGATGACCATGTTGAATTTGCGGCTTTCGAGTTGTTCGATGGCGGCGCGGCCATCCGGCGCGGTGGCGACGTCGAAGCCCTCTAAAGAGAGGAAGTCGGCCAGAATTTCTCGAATGACCTTTTCATCGTCTACCACGAGGATGCGGGAGAGCTCTGCATCGTTGGATGGCGTCAGCACATCCAGGGTGTTGTTGTTTTCTAGGGGTGATTTGATCGCTTGTTCTGTCACGTTACTCCGACTCCCGCCCCAGGTAGGTTGTCTCAAAGTGGGCGTGTCCTTCCTTCGAGAGATTGTATCGATAAACCGTGCCGTTGCCCATTTCTTGTGGGTGAATATGCACGTAGCGCTCCAGGCGCATGCGAATGACTTTTCGCACGTTTTCGTGGCGAATGGGGAGCTTTATGTTTTCGCCGTGCAGCGAAAGGGCTTTGGCCGAGAGCGGTCCGAGGTTCTTTTGATCGGCATCCCATAAAATGGCCAGCACTTTAAACGCCTGCTTGCGGATGTTGCCATTGCGGCCCATGGCCTCTTTGAGGCGGGGATCGCACTTTTTGGAGGCGCTTTTGATGATTTTCTTTTCGTCGTCGCTGCTGGGCAGGGGCAGCGATGTCTTAGTGGTTTTGGAGGGCTTTGCGGGCGGCGATGCGACCTTTGGCTTGGGCGCCGCTGCGGGTTGAGGCGCCGGTGTTGCGGCAGCGCGGGCGGTGTCGTCGACCGGCGGGCTTGTCGGGGGCGGGGAGGCGGCAACCGGTGTCTCCAGGGGATCGGCGGTGGCCTCCGGCGGCGCAGATGTCGGCGTGGGGGAGGGGGGTGGAGGCCGCAGGAGTTCCCAGGTCAAGTCAATGACCTCCTCGGCGAGATCGACCAGCAGCGAGCGCGTTCCTTTGAGCGGACCAGGGGCTTGGCGTATTTGATTGAGGACAAAGCGAATCATGGAGACCTCCACTGGGTTGGGGAAATGTATCCCAATAATTAATAAAGATTATTGCACAATTGCGCAAGGCAGAGCCCACCAGAATTTATCGATTACTGTTTTAAGATGGGCGCGGGGTACGGTCGCCGTTATCAACGGGTGAAAGCGGTGCCCAAAAAGGGGCGATTCGCCGCTGCAAGTCGCGGATGATTTCGCTGGCCTGGGGTGAGGCAAGCAGTGAAGAGACCACTGGTGTTGACGGGGACAGCGCGGCCTTGAGGGTGGCCACAGCGCTGCTTCCGAGCGCATCCAATTGGTAACCGCCTTCTAGCAAAAACGTCAGACGCCCCTGGCAAAGCGCATCGGCGAGTGTCCGCAACATTTGTGCCATGGCCCCAAAATCATCGGCCACCAGCCCCATCGCGGACAAGGGGTCGCTGTGGTGGGCGTCAAAGCCCGCGCTTACGAGGATGTGGTCGGGGCGAAACTGCTGGCAAAGCGGTACAAACAAGGCGCGCAAAACCGCCAAGTAATCTGCCCCTTTTGTGTGGGGCGGAAAAGGGACGTTCAGGGTGCGTCCCTGGGCGTCACCGCGGCCGATTTCATCGATGCCTCCGCTGCCCGGATATAGCGGCGACTGATGGATGGACATGAAGAAAACGTTTGGATGACCGTAGAAAATATCTTGTGTGCCGTTGCCGTGGTGCACATCCCAGTCGAGGATGGCGACGCGTTTGGCCTGTCCGCGCTGCAACAATTGCGCGGCGGCGATGGCGACGTTGTTAAAAATGCAAAAGCCCATGGCGCGGTTTTGGGTGGCGTGGTGTCCCGGTGGGCGCAGGGCGGCAAAGCCCGTGGCCTGGCCCCTCTGGTGGACGGCCAACGCCAAATCGATGCTGGCACCCGCTGCGCAAAGGGCCGCGTGGCGGGTACCCGGAGAGTAAAAGGTGTCGCCCTCCAGGTATCCGGAACGACCGTTGCGCAAGCGCTGCAGGGTGTCGGTCGCGTAATTTTCGTCGTGGACGCAGGTCAGCTCCTCAAGCGTCGCCTCGCGCGGGGAAATGCGCACCGCATCGCGTAGCAGGGGGTCTTGAGAGAACGCGTGCGACAGGGCCTGGAGGCGGGCGCTGGATTCCGGGTGTCCCGTTGGGGACGTATGCGCCGAAAAGAGCGCGTCGCAAACCAGTAAAAACGCGTTTTGGGAGAGCGGGATGGCCATGTTGTGTTTCCGATCGCGAACGCTGTGCACGGGGCGCTTGTCGCGTGGCAATGCTGTGATGATGCATTCTTTGCTTGCTTTTCTCTGTTCATATCACAATTGTTCCAGCCATGTGACCGACCCGCCAACAATGGCATCGCTTCTTTGAAAGGATGGCTGGCACCATGGGCTTTTGGGATTTTTTGGACAAAGAAAAACGAGCGTTGAAACGACTCGAAAAAAATATCCGCCGGGCCAACAACAAGTTTGCCCCCAAGGATTATCGGCAAGCGGCGCTGTACGAGGTTGTGGAATGTGCGCGCAAGGGCAGCGATGTGGCCCTGCGTGGCCTGGTGACCCGTTTTGCCGTCAACGCCGAACCCTCCATCGACGACGAACAAGAAAAAGAGCAGGTTTTCGATGTGTTGGTCGGCATGGACCGCACCTCCATCCCCGCATTGCGCCAGGCGCTGCGGAACGCCGAGTCGATTACTTGGCCGCTGCGCGTGCTCCGCGAAGTGATGTCCAAAGAGGAGTACACCGCTGAGCTGCGGACGCTAATTCAAGACTTTGACACCGAATACGAGCGCAATCCCGATCGCAAAATACAGTCCATCATCGCCATTTCCGAGATTCAAGACCCGGAAATCGGTGCCGAAATCGTGCGTTTTCTCAAAGATGTAAACGAAACTGTGCGTTTTCAAACCGTGGGCGCCTTGGCGGCATTGCAGCACGAGGCCGCGCGAGAGGCGTTGCTGGAGACCATGTGCCAGGACGAAAGCATTCGCGTGCGCAACGAGGTGGTAGAGGTATTTGCCAAGTACGGCTGGGTCACCACGGGATATAAAAACAAAATCGAGGCCCTGCTGCCCGCTGGGTATCGGCACGACAGCAGTGGAAAAATTGTCCGTTTGGGCAATAACTGACCCATCTGTTCACTCGCGGCGTCTCCGTCTTTTCTTGCGAACAGTGTTTACTTCCACGGTCGCTTTCTTTAAAATGCCTGCCTATATAATTGTTTTGTCAAACAACAGACAGGAGTAAATCCATGAGCAAGAAGCTGATTCTGGCAATCTGTGCGGTGGCGACATTATTGACGGGCGCGAAATGCAGCCGCGATCATGTCTATTCAATGGAGATGGCCAACAAATGCGTCGAATTCCATCGGCGGAAACTGTATCCCCAAGCCATTCGCGATTGCAGTAAGGCGGTCAGTCTCGACCCCGAAAACGAAAAAGCCCACCACAATCTGGCCATGGTGTACATCGAAACCAAGGAATACGACAACGCTGCCAGCCACCTGCAAAAGGCCATCGCGCTCAAAGACGGCGAGGCCATTTATCACTATCAGTTGGGCGAAGTGTACAACCAGTTGGACAACGCCGATCAGGCCGTGCAGCAGTTTCAAAAAGCCCTGGATTTGGACGACTCTCTGTTCAAGGCGCATTACCGCATGGGATTGGCCTACGAAAAACTGGATGAGCCCCAAAAGGCGATGCAAAAGTACACCGACTCCCTCATGCAAAACCCGAAGTTTTTCGACGCATATCGCGAATTGGGCAACATTTACCTAACTTATGACTTCATCCCCCAGGCGGAGCAGGTGTTGCAAGAGGGCCTCAAGGCCCTGCTGGGACAAGACGAAGAACTCTCGGTGTTGCACAACTTTTTGGGCGCTGTGTACGCCGACAAAAAAGATCATGTGGCGGCGGTACAAGAGTTTCGCGCGGCCCTGGAACTGCAGCCCAATTTCCCCGAAGCCATGTTTAACCTGGGGATGAGCTACTGTTTCGTCAATGTCGACAACGCCAAGATGTGGCTCGAAAAATTCGTGGCGAGCGCCAACCAAGCGACACCGCCCGAATACTTGGCCGTTGCCAGCGGACGTTTGGCGGAAATCTCCAGTGGTACACCCATTACAGAGTAGCGCACGAAACACGCACTTTCGGACAAATACCAATTGGGGCGAACATGAATCGGCAATCGCGGATGCCGCTGAAATTTTGAGGAGAAGCAGATGAAATACCTTTGGGATGCGGACGTGAATGATCTACTGGATACACAAGATGACTCGGATGTAAACGACAACAGCGCAGAATCCCAGGACACATCCCCCGAAGCGGTTGTCGCAGCGCTGGAAATAGATCGCGCGATACCGGCGGACTTAATAGACGCCTTTGAGGCCGCGCTGCAGGAGGGGAGCGCCGACCCGGAACAAGGGATCAAAACCTGGCAGGAACTCTTCGAAAAAGCGCCGGGACACCCCATCATCCTCGATGAACTGGAGTCCCTGTACGCCCAAACCGAAAAATGGGCGGCCTTCGCCGATTTCTTGAAACGCAATGCGCGCTCCACCGAAAACATGCCGGCGTTCATCGCGACCAACATGCGACTTGCCAAGGTTTACGACGAATACCTGAAGCAAGACGTCATGACCGTAAACACCTATCAAAGCATTATCCGCGCCCAGGGCGATTACCTGCCTGTCCTCGAAGCCGCAGCGCAAAAGTACGAAAGCATGGAGCGTTGGCCAGACCTGGTCAAAGTCTTAAAAGCCCACGGAGAGTTGCTCACCGATCCCGTTGAGCGCGTCGAAATCTGGCTGCGGGTGGCCCAGCTCTTTTTACAGCGTTTTTCCAACCAAGCCGAAGCCATCAAGGCCTTCGAGCAGGTGCTGGAGGCCGATCCGCATCACGAGCAAGCCATCGAATTCTTAAAGGAGATGTACGAGAAGCGCCGCGACTGGGAAAAACTGGTCGATGTGATGCAACGGCAAGCCTCGCTCATCGACAATCCCGACGAGCGCATTGCTGCGGTCCTTGAGATTGCACGCCTCGCCTCCGACAAGGTGAAAAAGCCCCCCACGTGCATTCCGCTCTGGGAAGATGTGCTGCAACTCGACGCCGAAAACGCCGAGGCCATGGCCGAGCTGGTGCAGTTCTACGAACGCGGCAAAGAATGGGAAAAACTCGCTGTTCTGCTCGAAAAACAACTCGAGCAAACCATGGACGCAGCCGAGCAGACCGCCATCTGGCAAAAACTGGGCAATGTCTACGGCGATCGCATCGGCGATGATGATCGCGCCATTGTGGCCTGGAAAGCCTTGGTCGAGCTGAACCCCGATGACCGCCGCGCCCAAGACCAACTGCGGCGCCGCTACATCGCCACCCAAGCCTGGGACGAGCTGGAGGCTTTTTACGCCGTCAGCGAAAAATGGGACGAATTGATCCGCGTCTTGGAACGCGAAGCCGAAAAAGAAGATTTGGCCACCGAAGCGCGCATTTCCATGTACTTCAAGGTTGCTGAACTCTACCGGGACAAACGAGAGCGCCCCGATCGCGCCACGGCGGCTTACGAAACGGCGCTAACGGTCGATCCCAACAACCTCGAAGTGGCCGAATTGTTAATCCCCATCTACGAGGAGGCCGGGGATGAGCCCGCAAAACTGTCTACCGCGCTGGAGGTGCGCCTGGCCCATGAGTCCGATGACGATGCCCGCCTGGCGTTGATTTTGCGCATCGGCCGCATTGCCGAAAACGATTTAAGCGACTTTGCCCGCGCATTCGAAAACTATTTCAACGCGTTCTCCATGCATCCGGCAGATGGCGACATTCAAGACAACGTGGAGCGTGTGGCGGGGCAGGCCGGTCGCTGGGAAGACGTGGCCGAAGCCTATCGAAACCTGAGCGAAAACGCCGATGACGCAACGCAACAGGTCGATTTTCGCCTGCGCATGGCCCGCGTCTTAAGCGATGAACTCAACCGACCCGAAGAAGCCCTGAAACACCACGAGGAAATCCTCGCCGTCGATCCCCAAAACGCCAAGGCCGTCTTTGCCCTAGAGCGCATTTTCGCGCAGATGGGGCGCTTCGAAGAACTCATGGACATTTACGCCAAGCGCATTGAGTTGGCGGCGGATGACGACGAGCGCAAGGAAATTTTTTACAACCAAGCCATGCTCTGGGAAGAAGAAATCGACGACCCGAGTAAGGCCATTGCGGTCTATGAACAAATCGTCGACATGGCAGGCGATGAGCTTCGGGCGCTGCGCGCCATGGACCGGCTCTATTTGCGCGGCGAAAACTGGCCCCAGCTCGCGTCGGTGCTCCAGCGAGAGCTCGCGCTCGGTGCCGAGAGTTCCGAGGAGGAGGGCGATCTGCGTTATCGCCTGGGACAGGTGCTCGAAGTCCATATGAATGAAGCGCCCAAAGCGTTGGAGGCGTATCGCGACGTACTCGCTTTGTTGCCGGAACACAGCGGCGCAACGGCTGCCCTTGAGGGCCTGCTCGACAACGCGGACTGCGCGCCCCAGGCGGCCGAAATTCTGTCCCCCATCTATGAAGAAGCCTCCGAGTGGGAGAAGCTGGTTCGCGTCGATGAAATACTGGTGCAAGCTTCATCCGATGCGCTGGATAAGTACGAGCTGTTGATGAAGATCGGCGCTGTATGTGGGCAAAATCTCAGCGATTCTGCCCGGGCGTTTCAGGCCTACAGCCAAGCCTTTTCGCTCGCTCCCGATCGCGTCGATGCCCTGGAACAGCTCGAAGCCATCGCCGCCATTGAAGACACATGGGAACAGTTTGTCTCCGTGTTGGAACCCGGCGCCGCCGCGGCCCAGGACCCAGTGCATGCGCGTGAATTGTGGATGAAAGCGGCGCGCATTTACGATGCACAGCTCGACAACACCGAAGCCGCCGTGCGTGCCTATCGCGCAGCATTGCACATCGACCAACGCGATGCCGAAGCCATCGCTGCGCTGGAGCAAATCTACAGCCGAGAAGAAAAATGGGCCGATTTGATCGACGTTTTGCGCATCAAAGTCGACGTGAGCAGTGATGCCACCGAAAAAGCACAGGTCTACCGGCAAATGGCGATGATTTTTAAGGACATGCTCGAAAAACACGACGAAGCCATTGCCAGCATGAAAGAGCTGCTCCTGCTGGATCCCGCCGACCTCGACGCCCTGCAATCTCTAGATCGCCTGTTCACACACACCGAGAAGTGGGCCGACCTTGCCGACAACCTGCAACAACAGCTCTCCTTAGAAGCGGATGTCAGCAATATCATTTCACTGAAACTCCGCTTGGCGGGCTTGCAAGAAGCCTACTTGAGCGAAACTTCTGCTGCCATTGATGTCTACCGCGAAGTACTGGATCTCGACCTCGAAAACGACGCCGCCATTTCTGCGTTGGAAGCCATGTTGGATAACGCCGAGGTGCAGCAAGACGTCGCCGAAATCCTCGAGCCGATTTACCGCAGCTTGGGGCAATGGGAAAAACTCGTCGCGGTGTACGAAATCATGATTCAGTTGGCCGATGATGCGGGGCGCCGCGTCGAATTGCTCCACGAAATCAGCGAACTCTACGAAAGCGCAGGCGACGAACCCGAAAAAGCATTCCAGGCACTCTCGAAAGCGCTGCGCACAGACCCCACATCCGAGCGCACACGCGATGATTTGGAGCGCTTGGCCCGCGTCCTCAACCTCCTCAAAGAGTTGGTCGCCCTTTATGAGGAAGTGGTTGCCGGGCTAGACGCCGCGGATCTCGCGGTGCTCTACCACATGTCCATCGCCGCCATCTGCGAGTCTCAACTGCAGGATACGCCTTGCGCCATACGCCATTATCGCGAAGTGTTGGGCATCGATCCCATGAACCTCGATGCGGCCACCAGCCTGGAGACCGCCTATCAACTCGAAGAAAACTACGAGGATTTGGCCGCGATTTATCTCAAAAAAGTCGAGATAATTCCCGATTTGGAGGAGCAAAAAGACCTCCTGTTCAAGGCCAGCCAGATTTACGAAGAACTGCTCGAAAATACCGGCCGCGCCGTGGAAGTCTACTTGCGCATCCTCGAAATTGACGAAGATGACCTCCGCGCCATTGCACAGCTCGAGGGCATTTATCTCCGGCAGGAGCGTTGGGAAGAGCTGCAGGAAATCTACAACCGCAAAGTTGATTTGCTGGATTCTCCCGACGACAAAAAAGACGTCCTCTACGTGCTCGGTGCGATGTACGAGCGCGAATTAAATGATGTGCGCAAAGCCATCACGACCTACCAGCGCATTCTGGAATTCGATCCCGATGACTTTCAAGCGGTACAGCGTCTGGATATTTTGTTTACCGAGGCCGAAGAGTGGCCAGACCTCCTCTCCATTTTGGAGCGTGAAATCCAACTGGTGCACGATCCCGACGAAGCGATATCCTTTAAATACCGTATCGCAGAACTCTATGTGCGTCATTTAGACGACGTGCCGCGTTCTGTGGAGTATCTACGCGATATTCTTTCCATTTCTCCGGATCACGCCCCGTCGCTTGCCCTGCTCGAAGAGCTGTTGCAAGGAGAGCGCGAGCCCTTGTTGGCCGCAGAGGTTTTGGAGCCCCTCTACCAGGATTTGGCCGAGTGGCGAAAGCTCATCGCGCTTTTGGAAGTGCGATTGCGCAATGCCGACGATGCTTGGCAACAAGTCGAATTGCTGCACCAGGCCGCTGGCGTGCTCGAAAGCGAACTTCACCTAGACGCTCCCGGCGAGGCGTTTGATGCCTATGCGCGTGCGCTTCCCCTCGATCTCGAAAACGAAAAAACATTGATGTCCTTGGATGATTTGGCCGAGCGCTTGAATCGCTTCGAGGATTACGCCCGCCTCATCGACGCACAACTCACCGATCTCGATGACGAGCAAGTGGCCATTGCATTGGGACTGCGCGTTGCCGCCATCTACGAAGAACGCCTCGACAAGGGCGAGGATGCCATTGCGCGCTTTGTTACGGTGTTGTCGTTGGATCCCGAAAACGCCGAAGCCATTCATCATTTGGACAAGCTCTACCAACTCTCCGAAAAGTGGGATGCGTTGGCGGATATCTTGCAAAAAGAAGCCCTGCTGGCCCAGGACCCTGAAGAGAGCTTGGATGTACAGTTTCGCTTGGGACAACTCTACCAGCACGAACTCGAAAACCTGGAAAGGGCCGTTGAGGTTTACCGCGAAATCCTCGCCACGGAGCCCGAGCACGAGCGCTCGATCTCAGCGCTGGAGATGCTGTTTTCACAGGGAGAACACCGCGCCGCCATCACCGAAATCCTCGAACCCTTGCTTCGCATGCAAGGCGAGTGGGGCAAGTTGGTTGGCCTCTACGAAAAACAACTCGAAGATATCGCCGATGTAGACGAGCGCTTGGCACTGCAACACCGCATTGCAGAAACACTAGAAGAGAAGCTCTTTGATCCGGTAGAGGCCTTCAATTGGTATTGTCGTGCTTTTTCCGAATCCCCCTTGGACGAAAAGACCGGGGAGGACATCGAGCGCTTGGCCGCTGCCATCGACGGATGGAACGACTTGTTCACCGTGTACCAGCAGGTGTTCGCGCAATGTGAAGATGTCGACACGAAAAAAATTGTCGCCAAGCGCATGGCGCGGGCGGCCGAAGAGGAATTGCATGATGTGGCGCGTGCCGAGCAAGCCTTGCGCGCTTCCCTCGAACTCGATGCCGCCGATCTCGAGGTCCTGCATGATTTGGACCGCATCTACACGCAATACATGGAGTGGGAGCGGTTGGTGGGCATTTTGGAATTGCGCGCCAAGACCGAGCCCGCGGACGCTGATCGCGTGGACAGCATCTTTCGCATGGGGGATGTTTTGGCCACCCAACTCGACGAAACCGAGAAAGCGCGCGTGGCCTACCATCGCATTGTCGATGAGCTGCAACCCGACCACCTCGAATCACTGGAACGCCTAGAAGTAATTTATGCCGACAGAGAAGATTGGGCGAATCTGTATGCCGTCTACGAAAAAATGACCCCGGTCCTTTCATCGGATGGCGACCTGGGCGAGCTGTCCGCCAAAATGGCCACCTTGGCATCCGAGTGCTTGGACGATATCGAATCTGCGACCCACTTGTGGCACCGCGTGCTGGAACTGCTCGGCGAAGAGTCCCGCGCTCTGGAGGCCTTGGGACAGCTCTACGCGCGCACACAAAACTGGTCAGAGCTGGTCGAAGTGCTCGAACGCGCCGTGGGCATCTGCGATGATGACACCGCACGCATTCGCATTTACAGCCAGTTGGGCACCGTCTGGGGCGAACACCTTGAGCGCGATCGAAATGCGCTCGACAATTGGCAAAATGTTTTGTCGATCGATATTGAAAACATCCCCGCCCTGAAGGCCATCGCCAACATTTACGAGTCCAACAAGGATTGGGAAGATTTAATCGACACCCTGGAGCGCCTCATCGAAGTGGGCGCCAGCCAATTCGAACTCGAAGAACTCAAGGCGTACTACGCCAAATTGGGTCGCATCCTCTCCGATGTCATGGAGCGTCCCTTTGACGCCATCAATGTTTGGGAGCGCGCATCTAGCGTTGATCCATCTGATATGCAGCCCTTGATGGCCTTGGAACAATTGTATGCCCAAGAGGAGTCCTGGGAAGAATTTGTACTCACACTGGGGCGCAAGGCTGAGCTGCTCGAAAGCGACGAGCAAATCGAAACGTGGCTTCGACAAGCCGCTACCCTGGAAGATGAATTGGCGCAGCCCCTGCGCTCCAAAGACTCTTATTTGAACATTTTGCGCGTTGCCCCCTTGCACGAACATGCGTTTGAGCGGGCGTCGGCCATTATGAACGAAGAGGAGTCCTGGGAAGAACTGATCCAACTGTATTCAGAGCGCTTGACGCACGTTGAAGATGTCTCCGAACACGTGCGCTTGATTCATCTGGCTGCCGATATCTACGAGACGCGCTTGATGCAAGAAGAAGACGCCTTCAATGCCATGTATCAGGCGTTTAGCGTCGACTACACCAACGAGGCCACGCTGACACACTTAGAGCGCCTCACAGCGGCAACCCACAAATGGGACGAGCTCATCGGTGCCGCCAATATGTTGCTCACCCAGGCGATGAACGACGCCAACATCCGCACCCAAATCGACCTCTCGTTGATTATCGGGAAATGGTACGTTACCGTTGGCAACCCTGTCTTGGCCATTCAATACTTCCAAAACATCATCTCCCTCGACGTCCACAACGCTGCGGCATATCGCGCCATGGGAGCCGTGTATCGCGACGCCCAACAGTGGCCAGAGCTGGTCACCGTTTTAAAGCACGCCGCTGAGCACGACGACAATCCGGAGACGCGCAAACTGGCCTTGGCAGATCTGGGCGAGGTGTACCTCGACTATCTCGACGACATTCCAGAGGCGCGCCGGGTGTATAAAGAAGCCCTCAGCATTGATTCCGGCATGGAGAGCGCGTTGCGCGCACTCGAAAAAATCTTTCGCGCGTCCGAGGACTGGAACGAACTCATCCCCATTTTGCGTCACAAAGTAGAGGGAATTGACGAATCCGACGTGGACAGCATTATTGCCACACGCTTGCGCATCGCCGAAATCTACGAGGAAAACCTCAACGATTCCGGGGCTGCCGTATCCGAGTACCGCCAAAACCTCGCCTTGGATTCCAGCCATGCGCCGTCCCTCAAGGGGCTTGAGCGCCTGTACCTCAAAAAGGAAGCCTGGCCTGAGTTGTACGAGGTGTTGGAGACGCAACTCGAATACGCCGCCAGTGAACGCGAGCGCGTAGAATTGCTGTCTCGCACGGCAGCCATGCTCGAAACCGAGTTTGTAAAGCCCGAACAAGCCATTGAGAAACTCGAGATGGCCGCGGACATCGATCCGGCCAACACGCAGGTGCTGGAGAGCTTGGAGCGCTTGTACCAACGCGAGCGCAATTGGGAAGCCCTCGTGGCCACGCTGGAAAAGCACGTAGATGCCCTGTTGGATGTGGATGAACGCATCCCGCTTTACGAGCAAATCGCTCAAGTCTACGCAGCGCAATTGCAGGATGTCGACCGCGCCATGGATGCGCTCAAGGCCATTCTCGATATCGATCCCGACAACGAAAAGGCGCTGGACGAGCTGGCGAAACTGCAAGAGAAGATCGAAGACTGGGTGTCTGCACACGATACATTGCGCCGATTGGCGGATTCTGTGACCGACCCCGATCTCAAGGTCGATCTGTATTATCGCCTGGGCAATCTCAATGAAACCCAATTGATGGACCGCTACACCGCTGTGGAGCACTTCCGCTCTGCCTTGGACATTTTGCCGAGTCACGTGTCTTCCTTGGCGGCGCTCCGCGTCATTCACGAGGAAGAGGGCGAATGGTTGGCCGCAGCGAAGGCCTTGGATGCACTGCAAGGCTACACGGAGAGCGCGCGCCATCGCTCCAAATTCCAATACGACCTCGGCGTGTTGTACCGCGACAAGTTGTCCGAACCCGAAACCGCCGTTCACTGGTTTGAAGAGGCGCTGAAGAGCGATGCGGATAACCAGGATGCCGCCGAACCATTGGTCGATGTCTATATCGAAAACAAACAATGGGAAGATGCATCGCGCTTGCTCGACATGCTCGTTCGGCTGGGCGGCAAACGGGATGCCAAAGAGATGCTACCCCTGCGCGAGAAAGCGGGCCTGGTGGCCGATAAATTGGGCAATCTCGAAAAAGCCATCGTGCATTATCAGTCCGCGTATGATGCCGACACAACACAGCTCTCTACCCTGTTGAGCTTGGCCGATGCGCTATATCGCAATGGCGATTGGGACAAGGCCTTTAAACTCTATCAAATGGTGTTAGTGAACCACCGAGACACGCAGGACCGCGAGCAAATCGTCGAAATCTTTTACCGACTGGGCGACATCAAGGCCCAGGTAAAAGAGGATCGCAAGGCACTCAACATGTTTGATAAGGCGTTGGAGCAAGATC
>Ga0265293_10001470_pt1 | contig 51229 bp, 39 predicted proteins | sample Munlanlewell138R_FD_192505 | JGI IMG/M metagenome (GOLD analysis project Ga0265293, IMG submission 192505) | Leachate microbial communities from a municipal landfill in Southern Ontario, Canada - Leachate well 138R | ecosystem: Engineered > Solid waste > Landfill > Unclassified | place: Canada... | reverse complement strand
AGAAGTGCGTATAGAAAGGGGATTTTTTTTATGTGGAAGCAATGTCAATAAATAGCGAGGTAATTTTTCTAAATTATGTTATAATTTAATGGTAAGCAATTTAATATAAGTAATTAATTATAGAAGAGGATGGTGTTATGCACAAAATATTACTTGGTAAAATAAAAGAATCAGCTTTTTCGGTTTTGCCGATTGCCTTAATTGGTTTATTGCTAAGCTTTATTGTGGGACTGGACACAGAGTTAATTATTAATTTCTCGATTGGTGTTGTCCTACTAATAATGGGGCTTTCCTTATTCTCAATGGGAGCAGAAAACTCAATGATCGAAATAGCATCAAGGATTGGCAGCTTCTTAATTCGAAGCAAGAAAATTATCCTAATTATCGTAGTCACCTTTGTACTAGGTTTTTTAGTTATGTTTGCCGAACCAGCACTTTATGTTTTAACAGAACAATTTCAAAGCGTTCAATCCTGGTTGTTGATACTAGTAGTATCTTTGGGGTTGGGATTGTTTGTCATGCTTGCAATTTTAAGAATCGTTTTTCAAATTCCGATTAGAATTGCAGTATGGGTTGGTTATGGAGCAGTCTTTGCTTTAGGGGCTGTTGTAACAATTGTTAATCCCGAGTTTGTCGCGGTTGGATTTGATTCAGGCGCAGTTGCGACAGGACCACTAGTTGTTCCCTTTATTATGGCATTAGGTTATGGTATCACTAGATCAATCGGTAACAAAGATGCAGAATTTGATTCATTTGGATTGATTGGGATTATTAGCTTAGGGCCAATCTTCATGGTCTTGATTTTAGGACTGTTCACAAACGCTTCCGAACCCTCAGCAACAGTTGAGACATTAGGTACAGCAGCTTTGTTCATAAGTTATTTAGGGAGCAATTTAAAAGATATGGCAATTGCCATTTCACCGTTCATCGCTTTTTTCTTGATTTTTCAGTTAGTCGCATTCAAGTTTGACAAACAGAAAGTTATTAAAGTCTTAGTTGCATTTTTATACGTCTATATTGGTTTAGTTTTATTTTTAACCGGAGCCAACGCGGGCTTAGTTCAACTTGCTAATGAATTGGGTAATACGCTAGCTAGTGGTAATGCAAACTGGATTATTATTCCAATTGGTATAGCATTTGGTGCTGTAGTAGTTGCAGCTGAACCAAGCGTAATGGCTTTGAATCAACAAGTTGAAGAAGTAACAGCCGGAGCAATCTCCAAGCGAATGATGTTGACAAGCCTAGCGATTGGGGTTGGTATCTCTGTTGGATTGTCAGCAATCAGAGTTTTAACGGGAATTAGTATTTGGTGGATTTTAGCACCTACATACACAATAATATTGCTGCTACTGATAGTTACACCAAGAATGTTTTACTCAATTGCACTAGATTCTGGCGGAGCGGTTTCGGGTGTACTTACGACAACATTCTTAATGCCCTTTATTTTAGGAGCTGGTAGTGGAACGGGTGCCAATTTATTAACAGATGCTTTTGGCTTAGTTGCGTTTGTCGCGATGACACCAATACTTGTTCTACAAGTAATCGGATTGTTGGTTAGTCGAAAGCAAGAAGCATTAAGTTTAAGTGCTAAAATTAAAAACGAAGTAATTAGTTTAGAGAGCGAGGAGAATTAAATGAAGCTATTATTACTCATTACGAGTAGAAAAAAATCAGAGATCATCCTCAAGCATATTGCTAACATGCATTTGCTAGGAGCTTACAGTTTCATGGGAAAAGGAACCGCAACTGGCGAGATACTAGACGCATTGAACCTAGTTGAAACTGATAAGGATGTAGTTTTTGCTTTAGTAGAAGATAAAAATATTGAACCGATTTTTGCAGCATTAGAAGATAAATTTCGGTTTACTGAAAAAGGAACGGGTGTTGCAGTTGCAATGTCACTAAATGGCATTAGTGCTCAAACACTGGAATTGCTAAGAAAAGAAATAAATGAAGGAGAAATAAAAGAATGAAAAATGTAAATAAATCTCTTATAGTTTATATTTGTAATCATGGATTTTCATATGATGCAATGAAAGAGGCTCGTAAAGTTGGTGCAAGAGGTGGAACAATCATTCATGGTCGTTCATCGCTTTCAACTGAGAAGCAAAAGTTTTTTGGAATTACATTGCATCCAGAAAAAGATCTATTGTTGATTGTTGTTAAAGAAGAGCAAAGAGATATAATAATGAAAGTCTTGTGTGATCGATATGGAGTCACAAGTGAAGCTAGAGGATTATGTTTTTCACTTAAAGTTACTGATGCGATTGGTTTCTCTTATGAACCAATTGAAAGTGTTTTAGAAGAAAGAAATAGATAAGACAAATAGACCATAACAATTGAATATACTAAATAAATTGAGTTTTGTATTGCATCGATAACTTGCCAAAAGATTATGTTAATGCAGTATAATGCTATTTAAGTCACGAACATTCCCGCTTTGATCAGGTGGGAGTGTTTTATTGTTGTTGATTGTAAGAATAAAGTTCAAAAACTAGTATTTTTTCCTATATTTTGCAGTTCGAAAAATATTCTCAACTTTTATTCTCAAGAGTATTAGAACTTATTTCTAAAAACCGATATATTACAAGAAAAAAATTAGAACAGACGCGAAAGCTTATTGATTACATTAATAAAAAAGCATCATTAGGGTAGTACTAACCAACAAACTACCCAGGAAATTGGTATTGTATAGAAAAGAGTTAATGGCTATCGATGTTTTATTAGGACATAAGTGTCTGTAAAGGGGGAATTAATGTCCTAATAAAAACTAATATGATATGAATGATTTCGTATAGAAATAACTCACTTCATGGTTTTTTAAGGGATTAGATGGCAAAATAAATTATATGACATTTGATGTAGGGAGATTAAGTTTATGCTATATGAATTGATTGCTGAAAGTTCGGATTATGAATTTAAGGAACAATTGGAAACGAAAAGACCGAAAAGTTGGTTAAAGACAATTTCATCCTTTGCAAATACTATTGGTGGAACGATATTTTTTGGCGTGGATGACAATCAAAAAATCGTTGGTGTAGATAATCCCCAATATGCGAGTGATCAAATATCGGAAAAAATAAATGCCAAAATCAAACCAACACCGATCTATGTTTTGTCATCATTTGTTGAAGAGGGAAAAACTGTGATTACAGTTAAAGTTTACCCAGGTATATCAACGCCTTATTTTTATGAATCTGATGGTGTAAGGGAATCTTACATTAGAAGTGGCAATCAATCGATTGTTGCGCCTAATCACATTTTAAATGAGTTGATATTAAAAGGAACAAATCAAACATACGATACAATCAGAACAGCACACAAAAAATCAGATTATTCATTTAGTTTCTTTGAAGCAACCTTCTTTAATACAACCAGCACCAGATTAACCGAAGAGGATTATATTTCATTTGGTTTAGTTGATGAAAATGGATTTCTATCGAATGCTGGTATTTTACTTGCAGATCAAGCAATTTATAGACACAATCGTATCTTCTGTACACATTGGAACGGATTTGATAAAGCGCCGTTTAATGATGAAGCCATTGATGATAAAGAATATTCAGGAAGTGTTGTAAAATTACTTTTCTCAGCACTTGATTTTGTTAAAGCAAATACGAAAAAGAAATGGAGAAAAGGTACACTTCAGACCATTGAAATGCCTGAATATGATGAGCTTGCAGTCAGAGAGGCAATCGTTAATGCCATTATCCATAGAGAATACACCAGAACAGGCTCAGAAATCACAGTTAACATTTATAAAGACCGACTTGAAATCACATCACCTGGTGAAATATTTTCGGGCAAGAAAATTGAAAAGACAATTAACAAGGTAGTTGCATCGGAAAGAAGAAATCCCGTCATTGCTGACATTTTTGCCAGAATGAAATTCATGGATCGTAGAGGCAGTGGTCTTAAGAAAATTACCGAAAGAACAAATGCCTTATTTAAAGATCATCATAATCACGTCGAATTTTATAGTGAGGATGGGTTCTTCAAAGTCGTTATATTTAATGCTAATTATGAGAATGAACCGATAAATGAACCGATAAATGAACCGATAAATGAACCGATAAAATTAAGCGAGAATGCTGAAGTGGTTCTCAAAGAAATTAAAAAAGATCCCTCCATATCACAACCACAGCTTGCAGAAAAATTAGGAGTTTCTCTGTCGACCGTCAAAAGAGGTATCAAAGAACTAACTGAAGCAAACATTCTAATAGGCAAGACATCTAATAAAGCGGGAACATGGATAATCAAAGAATAAAAACAACTGTTACAAAATGATTTTGCTTGCACTTTGCTTGCGCTATTCTTGTACCTTGCTTGCACTTATGCTAGTGATATAGACTTCAAAAGAGAATGAACCATTAGGCATTGTGCTATAAAAAAATAAGGGTATATCATTCTCGCACTTTCCTCGCATTTTGCTCGCACTGTTCATGCATATGTCTAAGAAAAATGATTAGTGAAGAAAAAAGGAGAAGTTATCATGTCAAAGAAAATGACTCCAAAAGATGCCAGCAGAATTCAATCCTCAACAGCTAAAAGTAATCAAGGTCAAACACCGAAGGGCAGCTTTGCAAGTAGAGCACAAAGCGCATCAACCAAGAATGGTAAAAAATAACTGTTTAGAGTTTATCAAGTAACTAAGAAAACGGGATATTTGATTTCCTGTTTTTTTAAGCTGCATACCTCAAACCTTTAACTTGTTATTAAGTGTAATAAGTGTTAAAATTGAGTAAGTAAAAGTGATTGGTTTTAGTTCTCATTTAGACTCAAAAACAGTCAAATCATACTGATTGTTTGTGACGAATTTCATTTGATTTTCTCTAGTTTTAGGTAGGTTTATTAAGTGAATTTGTGACTTTAATTTGTCACAAACCCCAAAATCAACAAAATCACCAAAAAAGTTGTGACGAATGAATTTTGATTTGTGACGAATTCTTGGTTGATAGTAGTTAAAATGTTATTACAAAAAAGGAGCATAAAATGTTCAAATTAGTAGCTTCGTTTAAACCTAGTGGTGATCAACCAGAGGCAATTGAAAAACTCAAGGAAAACTTTAATAATGGCTTAAAGGAGCAGATATTACTGGGTGCTACAGGTACCGGTAAGACTTTTACCATGGCACATATGATACAGTCATTAGGTAAAAAAACCTTAGTGCTGGCACACAATAAAACGCTAGCTGGTCAGCTATACGGCGAACTCAAGTCGTTATTCCCTGAAAATCGTGTTGAATACTTTATTTCATACTATGACTATTATCAACCAGAAGCTTATGTTGTTTCTACGGATACTTATATTGAAAAAGATTCATCAATCAATGATGAAATTGATGAAATGAGACATAGCACTACAGCATCATTACTAGAAAGAGATGATGTTATTGTAGTATCTTCAGTATCTTGCATTTACGGGATTGGTGCCAAAGAAGATTATTTTAATGCGATGATTTTCTTAAGAACCGGAAACAATCATGGAAGAGATAAACTAATTGATGATTTAGTTCGGTTAACATATTCTAGAAATGACATTGATTTTGCTAGAGGAACATTTAGAGTCAGAGGAGACTCAGTTGAAGTAATTCCCGCTTATGAACGTTCTCAAGGAATCAGAGTCAGTTTTTTTGGTGATGAAGTTGAAAGTATTAAACGCTTTGATGTCCTAACTGGACAAGCACTGGAATCACTAGAGTTTATAACGATTTTTCCAGCTACACACTTTATGACAAACCCAGAAAAAATGGCTGAAACATTAAGAAGAATAAGATCAGAACTGGAACAACAAGTAACTTATTTCAAAGAAAACAATCTACTTCTAGAAGCCCAACGAATTGAACAAAGAACTCGTTACGATTTGGAAATGTTAGAAGAAATTGGTATATGTAGCGGAATTGAAAACTATTCAAGACATCTTGCTCTAAGGGCAGAAGGAGAAACACCAGAAACATTAATCGATTTTTTTGGTGATGATTTCTTAATGATTGTTGATGAATCGCATGTTACTATTCCCCAAGTAAGAGGGATGTATTTTGGTGATAGATCAAGAAAAGAAAAATTAGTTCAATATGGTTTTAGATTACCAAGTGCACTAGATAATAGACCACTACAATTTGATGAGTTTGAAAACAAACTAAAACAAGTAATCTATTTATCAGCGACACCAGGCAACTATGAATTAGAGAAAAGTTTACCGGTTGTTGAGCAAATCATTCGTCCTACTTTTTTATTGGATCCAGTTGTTGAAGTAAGAAAAACCGAAGGTCAGATTGATGATCTATATTTTGAAATTAAAAAACGCATTGAGAAAAATGAACGTGTTTTAGTAACAACCCTCACCATTAGAATGAGTGAGGACTTAACTGGTTATTTTAAGCAATTGGGTTTAAAGGTTGCCTATCTACACAGTGAAATTAAAGCACTTGAAAGAATCAAGATCTTAAGAGACTTAAGAATCGGAAAATATGATTGTCTAGTCGGGATTAACCTTCTTAGAGAAGGCTTAGATTTGCCTGAGGTTAGTTTGGTTGCGATCTTGGATGCCGATAAGCAAGGATTCCTTCGAAGTGAGCGAAGTTTAGTTCAAACAATTGGTCGTGCAGCTAGAAACGAAAACGGAAAAGTGATCATGTATGCTGATCGAATCAGTGATTCAATGGAATATGCCATTAATGAGACAAACAGAAGAAGATCGCTTCAAGAAGCGTATAATCAGAAGCATAACGTTGATCCCGCAACCATTCAGAAAGAGATTCACCAACAGATCAGCTTCAAAGAAGAAATTTTAGAAGAAGAGAAAGATTATCAAAAGATTACGAAGAAGGATCGCGAGAAATTAATTAAGAAGATTGAAAAGCAGATGCAAGAAGCAGCTAAAAAGCTTAACTTTGAGGAAGCTGCTGAATTAAGAGATATTTTGTTTGAGTTGAGGTCATCATGAGCAAGCAATTCACAATTCTAAAGACAATAATAAAAGCGGATTATGAACAAAAGATAATCCAGTTCTCAAAAACAGAAAGACTTGTTTCCTATCTTTTGATTGGTGATTCTTTAATCGGTTATTTTCCTCAGGAGTTAATCCCATCTGTATACAACCAAGGAATACCAGGTGATACAACATTGGGCGTACTTAATCGACTTGATTTGGTGATTAGATTAAGACCGACAACAATTATTATTCATGTTGGTTCTAATGATTTGGTCTTAACTGATTTATCAACGGATGAAATTGTATCAAACATTAAAAGAATTGTTGAAACGCTTCAAACAGATTTACCAAACACGAGAATTTATGTTTTAAGTCTGTTTCCCATCAATGAAGCAGTAAGTAATAAAGCATATTTAAAATATCGGGATAACAAACGATTAACCCTTTTAAATCGACAATTGGAAGCACATCTGGTATCCTATTATTATCCAATTGATCATTTATTTAAAGACGAAGAGAATAACCTGAAATTAACATATACAAAAGATGGATTGCACTTAACACCTTCTGGCTATCAAATCTTTTATGAAAAAATTAAGGATTTACTGGAGGAAAGAGACAATGCAGGCTAAAGATTACTATAATTTAGGCTTAAGCTATTATGCACTTGATACACAAAAAAAGAATACTGTTGTTGCGATGCAACACTTTGAAGATGCTGCTATTCGTGGCTATCCAGATGCGTATTATTTTTTAGGGCGCTTTTATGCAATTGGCGATGGTGTTTCAATTGATTTAGAAAAAGCATTTTCTTTATACCATGAAGGCTATAAGCAAAAAAGTTCAAAATGCACCTATGCAATTGGACTTGCCCATTACACCGGTGCCGGTGTCTTAAAGGATGAACAGGTTGCCAATGTGTATTTTGAAGAAGCATTTTCAACACTTCAAGAAGAAGCCAAAGATGAAGATGCAGTCAGTATCTATTTAATGGGCACCTATTACTACTACGGTTTTTTTATAAAACGTTTTCTATTAAAGGCAATTGAGTATTTCACAAGATCAGCAGACCTTCATTATGCCGACGCACAATACATGATGGGGATGATCTATGAAACCATTTACAAAAATGAAGATGAAAAAGACAACCAGAAGAAAGCAGAAGCCTATTACTTAAAAGCTGCTAAACAGGATCACCCTTTCGCACAATATGCCTTAGGCATCAATGCCATCGAAACCGGCAATATTAAAAAAGCCAAAACATATTTACTCGCTGCAGCTAATCAGAATTACGCTTTGGCTCAATTTACATTAGGCAAAATTGCTCAATCAGAAAAGCGATTGGAAGCAGCCTTCGATTGGTTTTTGAAAGCCGCCCATCAAGAAAATGCTAAGGCTGAATATCATGTAGGTTTATGCTATCACTTTGGCTTAGGCGTAAAAAAGCAGATTGAAGAGGCGGTTCGCTGGTATTTTGCAGCAACCAAGCAAATGGAAGTTGAAGCGTTCTATCAACTTGGCAGCATCTATATTCAACACTACAAGGATTTTCAGACTGCTTTTAACTACTTGGATAAGGCAGCAGCCTTAAACCATCCTGAAGCACAATACAACCTGGCAGTTATGTATCAAAAAGGCGATGGTGTCCAGCAAAACATGGATTTAGCCTTTAAATGGTTCAAAGAAGGGGCTGAACGTGGTTCAGCCAGAGCTCAGTATAATTTAGGGATGATGTATTATGAAGGAATTGTTATTGAGAAAGATGAACAAAAAGCGAAAGCCTGGTGGGAAAAAGCTGCCGCACAGAATTTGGAAGTAGCCGTTAAACAATTATTGGCCTACAATAATTATCAAACGCTCTATAAATCGAAATGGCAATCATAAAGTACTTCTATTTACTTGGTGCATATACCTTATATGGTTATGTGAATTATGTTTCATATACAAATCCTGCTTATCAAGCAAATTTAACGACTAAAATTATCTTTTCAACCGTTTCCCTACTACTGTTAATCGGTTTTACGCTAATTATTTTGATTCCTGAAAAAATAATCAGAAGACCATTTTCATCATTCTCCCGCTACACAAGAGTTGTAATCTATATTGGTGTCTATATTGCACCATTAATAAGTTTATATTATTAAAAAGAAAAAAGGCTGATCATTTGTCAGCCTTTTACTATTTATTTGGAACTATTTCTTTTGGGCTGCGATTTTAACGATGGCAATCAAAATTTCAACCGCTTTTTCCATTTGCTGAATTGAAGCGAACTCAAATCGACCATGGAATTGATACGCACCAGTACCTAAGTTAGGACACAATAAGCCCTCAAACGTCAGTCTTGCTCCATCGGTACCACCTCTAATTGGATCAGTATAAGGAACAACACCAACGGATTTAATGGCCTTTTCAGCTAAGTCAATAATATGCATGTGATCTTTTAAAACTTCATACATGTTATAGTAGCTATCTTTGATTTCAACTTCAATTGCATTATAGCCATATAAATCATTTAAGTAATCTTTGATCCTAACAAATGTTTCTTTTTGTTTTTTAAACAATTCTTTTGAATGATTACGAATAATGTAATGCAAGGATGCTTCTTCAACGCTTCCATTAAAACTTGATAAATGATTAAAGCCTTCATAGCCTTCAGTGTTCGCTGGATCTAGGAAACGCGGCAACATTCTATGAAACTCAATTCCAAGATGTTGGGCATTTACTAATTTATTTTTTGCCGAGCCCGGATGAATGCTTTTACCAATACATTTAACTGAAGCAGAAGCGGCGTTGAAGTTTTCATATTCAATGCCACCAACTTCACCACCATCAGCTGTATAAGCAAAATCAGCTTTAAACCAATCATGGTTAAAATAATCCGTACCACGACCAATTTCCTCATCAGGTGTGAAACAAATATAGACATCTCCATGTGGCTCGTCCGGATTTTCCATAAAGTAAGCAGCCAATTCCATGATTTCTGCTACACCGCATTTATTGTCAGCACCTAATAAAGTATTTCCGTCTGTAACAATGATATCTTGGCCAATGACACGGTTCAAACTTAAAAAAGAACTAGGTTCCATCGATAAGTCTTGATTTAAGACAATCTTTTCACCTTGATAGTTTTTAATGATTCTAGGATTAACGGGATATCCGGGAGCATCAAAAGATGTATCAACGTGTGCAATAAACCCAATTGCAGGCGCGGTATCTACATTACCGGCAATCTTTGCATAAACATAACCATAGTCATCTAAAGTAGCCTTGATGCCCATTTCCTTTAACTCAAAAACAAGTTGACGACTCAAGTTTTTCTGTTTGTCGGTTGATGGGAAGGTTTTAGAATTTGGATTAGACTGTGTATCAATTTTTACATACCGTAAAAAGCGTTCTATTAAACGAGACATTATTTACCCTCTTTTCGTTATTCGTTACCTACATTATAACGAATATCAGTAAAAAATGATAGTATTTTTCAAAAAACACTTAAAATCAAAAAAATGATTGACAATCAAAGAAAAAATTAATATAATTTATTCAAGCATTAAAAAAATTAATTTTTTGAAGATAAAAACTAAAATATATTAAGGGGGAGTTAAAAATGAGACAAAAAACACACCCAGTTTTAACAAAATGTCCTGTTTGTCAGGAAAACTTAATCGCAACAAAGATGGAATGCGAGCATTGCGAATCAAAAATCGAAGGTCGTTTTCACTTTTCGAAGTTTAATTATTTAGAACCTGAAAAACTGTACTTCATCGAGCTTTTTGTTAAAAGCAGAGGAAACATCAAAGCGATCGAAAAAGAGTTGAATATGAGTTATCCAACTGTCAAAAAAATGTTGGATGACGTAATTTCTGAATTGGGCTATCCCGTTGAAGAGGAAGAAGAAAACGATAATCATGATGAATCGATGCTTAGTCGTGCTGAAATAATTAAGCAACTCGAAAATAAGGAAATTACCGTATTGGAAGCACTAAATCTCTTAAAGAAGGGAAAATAAGATGGATAAATTAAAAGAAAGTCGTTCAAAAATCCTTAACATGTTAGCTAATGGTTTAATTAGCATTGAAGAAGCGGAACAATTGTTAGACGCTTTGGCAATTGGGATTAAATTTGAGAAAGCAGAACTAAAGGGAAAATCTTTTAGAATGTTGAAAATCTTAATTCTAAAAAAGGATCAAGAAAAGGTCAAGTTCAAGATTCCAACTGATTTCGTAAAAGTTCTAAAAACCAAGCGTTTTCGCTTCGATATGTTGGGTAATAATATTGATGTTGATGGTATAATTGAAATGGTCCAGCAAGGTATGGTAGGCGAGATATTTACTGTCGAAACACCGGATGGTGAAGTAATAAAAATAATTGTAGAATAGTTAAGCATAATAAGGAGGACACCATGTTATTTGGTAAACATTTTAGAAAGTATTATATCAAGTATGGACTGTATTTTCTAGCAGGGATTGTTGTTTTAGCTTTTATTAACTGGTATCAGTTAGTTATTCCCGCTAATTTTGGTGTAATAATTGACGAATTAAAAAAGCCCTTAACTGATATTGATGTTAATGTCATTCATCCCTTGATTATTGAAATTGGTGTGATTGCGATTGGAATCACTTTTGGTCGTTTTTTATGGCGATATACAATCTTTGGCGCTTCAAGAAGAATTGAACATGATTTACGTAATAAAATGTTCATTCATTCAACTATATTGCCACAACAATATTATAGCCAAGCCAAAGTCGGCGGATTAATGACATATTTCATTAACGACTTAGAAGCAATCAGAATGGCTTTTGGGCCAGGAATCCTAATGCTGTTTGATGGTTTAATGTTGGGAGCGTTTGCGATTTATCGGATGTCAAGATTACATGCAAGATTAACCTTGTATATTGGAATTCCAATGTTAGGGATGATGTTTGTGGCGATGGTCTTAATGAAACGTGTTCGAGCTAAGTTTAAGATCAGACAGCAAAAATTCACAGAATTAAGTGATTTTACCCAGGAAAACTTTTCCGGGATTAGCGTTATTAAAGCTTATGTACGTGAGTTAAAGGAAATCATGCTGTTTCAAAACAAGAGCATGGAATATTATCGAGAAAACATTTCGTTTGTTAGATACACAGTTTTAATCAACATTACCATTTCTGTTGCAGTAAACTTAGTTGTTTTGTTGATTATTGGATATGGCAGTTATGTTGTAGTCAATGGCAATCTAACAGCAGGTGAACTTACAACGTTCATGTCCTATTATTTCTCTTTGATTTGGCCAACGATGGCAATTGCACAGTTTATGGGGCTTCAGGGGCAATCACAGGCTTCAGCTGAAAGAATCAATAAATTTCTAGAAGAAGATCCAATCGTTCAAGATAAGGAAGACTTAGTTTATGTTGAAGATTTAAAAGGAGCGATTGAAGTTAAAAATTTAACCTTTCAGTATCCAGATGGCGACAGACCGGTTTTAAAAAACGTTTCATTTAAAATTAATCAAGGTGAAATGGTTGGTGTCCTAGGAAGAACCGGAAGCGGTAAAAGTAGCTTGGTTGATCTATTGTTAAGAATCTATAATTTAGAAGAAAATCAAATTTTTATTGATGGGCATGATATTATGTCACTGCCGATTAGAAACGTTAGATCACTAATGGGCTATGTGCCACAAGACAATTTTTTATTCTCCGATACAATTTCCAACAACATCGGTTTTGCATTTGAGACGCAGGATTTAGAAGTGATCGAAAGGTCCGCTAAACTTGCTGATGTCTATGATAACATTGTTGAATTCAATGATGGTTTTGAGACGGTCTTAGGTGAACGCGGTGTTACAGTATCCGGGGGGCAAAAGCAAAGAATTAGTATTGCACGTGCAATTGCTAAAAATCCCGAGGTCTTGATTCTGGATGACTCTGTTTCCGCAGTTGATACTAAAACGGAAGAAGCGATTATTAGTAACCTCCATAAAATTCGCAAAGGCAAGACAACGATCTTTATTGCCCATCGGATCTCAACGGTTAAGAAGATGGACAAGATTATCTTGCTCGATGAAGGTGAAGTTGTTGCAATCGGTAGCCATAAAACATTAATGAAAGAATCACCGCTTTATCAAGATATGGTTAAACGTCAACAATTGGAAAATCTTGTACAGGGAGGTAACGGACATGAAGGACTTTAAAGATTTTACTCGTGAGCGATCAGATAAGGAAGTACTAAAAAGATTAGTGGCTTATTTAAAACCACATATGAAATTATTCATTTTGACACTGGTTTTAATGGTTTTTTCCCTAGCTGTTCAACTACTACCTCCATTGATGTTGGGAATAATCGTTAACATTTTAGGCGATAGTGGTGTTGAAAAAGCGGAACAGATTCGGCAAATTGTTACAATGAGCGTTATTTTCTTCGTCTTGATTGGCGTAGTTCATGTCATTACATACTATCAAAGTATGTTCCTGCAGAAGATTGGACAAAAGGTTGTCGTGTCAATTAGAGAAGAAGTATTTACACATATCGAAAACCTATCAATTAGTCAAATTAATAAAATACCGGTTGGTAAACTGGTTACTCGTGTCTGTAATGATACAAACTCAATTAGTGAAATGTATTCATCGGTTGCGGTTAACCTAATTCGTAATTTACTTTATTTAGTGGCAATTCTAGTCGTCTTATTTATCTTAAACTGGAAAATTACTTTATATGTGCTAGCAGTCATTCCATTTGTAATACTGGCTTCAGTAATCTTCAGAAGATTCTCAAGAGCTTCATACCGCCGTGTAAGAGCCAATCTATCTGAGGTCAACGCGTTTTTATCAGAAAACCTATCCGGGATGAAAGTAACACAAATATTTAACCAAGAAGAAAAGAAAAAACTTGAGTTTAGAGAAAAGAGCGGTTTACTAAGAAACAGTTACCTACAGGAAATATTCGTTTTCGGCATTTATCGTCCAAGTGTTTATTTCTTCTCAATGGTAGCGATCATCATCGTTTTATACTTTGGGACTGACGCTGTTATCGCTGGCGCACTATTACCTGGGTTCTTATATAGTTATTATTCATACGTCAATGATTTTTTCCAGCCAATTCAACAAATTGCAGAGCAGTTTAATATGCTGCAAAACGCCTTTGCAAGTGCTGAGAAAATATTTGATGTGCTAGATACAGATCCAGAAATCACTGATGTACCAGATGCAATCAATTTAGAAACATTTACCGGTTCAATTGAATTTAGAAATGTTTGGTTTGCCTATGTTCCTGATGTTTGGGTCTTAAAGGATGTTAGCTTTAAAGTCAAACCAGGCGAGACGATTGCCTTTGTTGGAGCAACCGGTTCCGGTAAAACAACAATTCTCAGCTTAATTGTCCGCAACTATGAGATTCAAAAGGGGCAAATCTTAATTGATGGTCATGATATTAAAACCTTAACTAGAAGTTCATTAAGAAGTCATATTGGCCAAATGCTACAGGATGTCTTCCTGTTTAGTGGCACAATTGCAGAAAACATTAACTTAAAGGATGAAAATATTGCAATCGAAGAAGTTGTTGAAGCTTCTGAATATGTCGGAGCCAATACGTTTATTGATTCTTTCTCAGATGGTTATAGTCACGTTGTATTGGAAAGAGGAAATAACTTCTCCAGTGGACAAAGACAATTGATCTCATTTGCAAGAGCTGTGGCGTATAAACCAAGCTTAATGATTTTAGATGAAGCAACTGCAAATATTGACAGTGAAACGGAATCGTTGATTCAGACATCTTTAGAGAAAATGATGAATATTTCGACAATGCTGATTGTCGCACATCGTTTGTCAACTATCCAGCACAGTGATCGAATCATGGTAATGCAAAAAGGCGAAATCAAAGAAAGCGGATCACACCAAGAGTTATTATCACTAAAAGGTCTTTATTATAATCTATATCAACTACAATATGATGAAAAAGAAGAGAATAAGGAGGAAGTATGATTGAAAAGAACAAGCTTCAAAGTTTAATTGAAGCAGGAATGGAAACAGGAGCTGATTTTGTTGAAATCTTTTTAGAGGATACGCATCAATCAGTCATCCGAATTACTAGCCATGAAATAACAAATGTCGATCGCTTAAATACTTATGGAGCGGGAATTCGTTTGTTGTTGGATTTAGATGAAGTCTATGGTTATACTAACGATACTAGTTATGAGGGGTTACTAAGTTTAATAAAAAACTTAAGATCATCATATGACGACAAGAAAAAAGCATTTAAACCACTTGGTGAATCAAAATCATTTGTTGACAATGCAAAAAAACCGTTGGATTCTGTTCCATTAAGTCGAAAGACAAAAGTATTGTTGGACTTAGCGGCAGTTATGAAAAAGCATGACGAAAGAATCGTGCAGGCAATTACGCAACTATTAGAAACAAGACAGAATGTTCTAATTGCCAATAGCAATGGTGTCTATCAAAAAGATATTCGTAACTACACACGCCTAGTTTTAATGGCGGTTGCCAAAGATGGTAGTGAGATGCAACAGGCATTTGAAGGACCAGGAGCGAATATGGGTTTTGAGTTTGTCGAAGACAAGGATTACCTTCCATTGGCGAAAGAGGTTGCAGAAAGCGCAATCAGATTGTTGACAGCAGATGATATCGTTGCACAAACTATGCCTGTCGTGTTGCACAATGCCTTTGGTGGAGTTATTTTTCATGAAGCATGCGGACATCCACTTGAAGCGACTTCGGTTGCAAAAGGATTAAGTCCTTTTGTGGGAAAAATGGGTGAAAAGATTGGTTCAGATGTTGTTACAGCCTATGATGATGGAACAATTGAAAGTGCTTGGGGCAGTACAAATTATGATGATGAAGGAATGCCAACCCAAAAAAACCTGTTAATTGAAAATGGAATTTTAAAAGGGTATTTAATTGACTACCGAAACAGTCGTAAAATGAAAATGGATCCAACCGGATCTGGACGTAGACAATCCTATAAATTCTCACCAACTTCGAGAATGAACTCAACCTATATTGCACCAGGTAAAGATAAGTTTGAAGATATCATTAAAGATACTAAATACGGTTTGTTCGCTAAAAAAATGGGTGGAGGAACTGTTGTTCCGGCAACCGGAGAATTTAACTTTGCAGTCCAAGAAGGTTATTTGATTGAAGATGGTAAAATCACTAAACCGGTTCGTGGAGCAATGTTAATCGGTCATGGTAAAGATGTTTTGTTTAAAATAGATCGTGTTGCCGATAACCTAGAACTTGGGCAAGGAATGTGCGGTTCATTATCAGGTAGTATTCCAGTTGATGTTGGCCAACCGACAATTCGTGTTTCAAGTATGACAGTTGGCGGTCAAGGGGGTAAGAAACAATGAAAAAATGGTTAAATTTAGGTTTGAAAAAAGGTTTAACTGATTTACAGATTTTTTCGACGAAGAATGAAAGTTTAAGAATTGATGTCTATAATCAAAAAGTTGACAAACATGTTCAAAGCAGTGTTGAAGTAATGACAATTAGAGGGATCTATGACGGAAAGATGAGTTCGGTACGCTTTGAAAATCTCAGTGATGCGAATATTGAATCAATGCTTGATCGTTTGATTGAAAACGCAAAAGCATTAACAACAAGTGAGCCAGCGATCATTTATGAAGGATCACCATCATATCCAGAAGTTGTGGAAGAGGAAACTGATTTTGAAAAAGTTGATGTTAAGGATCGCATTCAATTATTAATGGATTTGGAAAAAGCGGTTTTAGCAAGCGAAAAAATAAAGCAGGTTCAAGCAACCCAATATCAGGAGACCGCAACAGAAACAACGATTGTAAATACAAAAGGACTATCGCTTTCGCGCTCTAATCGGTTTGCCTACAGCTACGCACTGGGTGTTTTTGGTGATGATAATGATATTGTTACTGCATATGACATTAAGCTAGCAAAACAGTTTAAAGAGTTTGATGCGAAAGAAATTGCTGCTAAAACAATTGATAAAGGCGTTTCAAAATTAGGGGGGAAAACAATTAAGACAAATCGTTATCCGGTTGTTTTCTCAAATGAAATGTTCGCGTCAATCTTAGGTGTATTCGTGCCTGTGTTTACCGGTGAAGCTGCACATAAAAATTTAACCGCTCTAAAAGATAAAGTGGGTGAAAAAATTGCTTTAGACAATATAAACATTATTGATGACCCGCTATTACCAGAAGCATTTTTTAAATCACCATTTGATGATGAAGGTGTTGCATGTCAGAAACGTTATATCGTTGAAAATGGCGTTTTTAAGGGCTTTTTCCATAATTTAAAAACAGCTAAAATCTTTAATGTGGAGCCAACAGGACATGGTTTTAATGGAGCGATTGCACCAACAAACTGTTATTTAGAACCAGGCAAAATTAGTTTTGATGAATTGATTAAACCGATTGAAGATGGTGTTTACATTACTGATTTAGTTGGACTTCATGCCGGTGTTAAGACAGTCTCTGGTGACTTTAGTTTGCAGGCAAGCGGCTTTAAGATTAAAGATGGAAAACTTGACCATCCGGTTAAAATGATTGTTGTATCAGGAAACTTTTTTACCTTGTTAAATAATATCAAGGGCATTGCTAATGATTTTAGGATTGATTTGTCAAACATGGGAAGTGCAAGCGTCTATATTGATGAAATGATGATTGCCGGAGAAGAACAATAAGAATTAGCTGATTGAGCCTAAAGCTTTGTTTAGATAATGATTTAAAGACAAAAAAATCATGACGGTTTATATAAACCGTCTTTTTTTATGTGAATTTGTTGTATCAGCGATAATTTCTTGTAATAGTTGACTATTTATAGTAAGATAAGATAGAAGAAAAAGGATGTGTTATGATGTTCAAAAAATGGTTTGATCCAACTCGTAAGGAAATTAAAAGAGGAAAAATAATCGCTGATCAGGTGTTCGCATTAGATGAACAGATGTCAGTTCTAAGTGATCAACAAATCAGAGAAAAAACAGAAGAATTTAAGCGTAGATATCAAGAAGGGGAATCACTTGAGAGTTTGCAAGTTGAGGCATATGCTCTCGTTCGTGAAGCATCAAAAAGAGTAACCGGACTCATTCCATATTATGTTCAGATTCTTGGCGCAGTCGCCATTTTTAATGGTAATATTGCGGAGATGAAAACGGGTGAAGGTAAAACATTGACAGCGGTTATGCCGGCCTATTTAAGTGCACTTAACGGAGAAGGCGTTCATATCGTTACCGTCAACGAATACTTGGCAAAAAGGGAAGCCGAAGGAGAAATCGGTGATCTTTTCCGTTTCCTTGGTTTAACAGTGGGCTTAAATGTGCGTGACTTAACTAGAGAACAGAAAAAGGAAGCTTATGATTGTGACATCATGTATTCAACCAATAGTGAATTGGGCTTTGACTACTTAAGAGACCACATGGTTTTATATGCCAAAGACATGGTTGCTAGACGTGGCCTTAACTTCGCAATCATCGATGAGGTCGACTCGATTTTAATTGACGAAGCACGTACACCATTAATCATTTCAGGTGGATCCAAGCATAACCATAACCTCTATACATCGGCTGATCGTTTTGCAAAGTCATTGCATGACGATGAATATGAGATTGATATTGAAGCGAAAACGATTTCGCTCTTACCAAAAGGGATTGAAAGAGCGGAAAAAGTTTTCCAACTGGATAACCTATATGATTTGAAGCATGTAACTTTAGTGCATCACATCAATAATGCACTACGTTCCAATTACATCATGTTTAGAGATAAGGATTACATGGTTCAAGACAACGAAGTATTAATTATTGACCAATTTACCGGTCGTATTTTAAGAGGACGTCAGTTTAGTGAAGGTCTACACCAAGCTCTAGAAGCCAAAGAGGGTGTTGAAATTAAAAAAGAGACGGTAACTGTCGCGACAATTACCTATCAAAACTTTTTTAGAATGTATAAGAAGCTTTCCGGTATGACTGGTACTGCGAAAACCGAGGAAGAAGAATTTAGAGATATTTATAACATGCAGGTTATTGAAATACCAACTAATGCTCCGGTTGTTAGAAAAGATGAGCCGGACTATATTTTCGCCAACCTTGAAGAAAAGTTTGCCGCTCTTGTTGATGAAGTCGAAAAACGCTACAAAATCGGACAACCAATGCTTATTGGTACAATTGCGGTTGAAACGTCTGAATATTTATCATCATTACTGAGTAAAAGACGTATTCCCCATGAAGTGTTAAATGCTAAGCAACACGAACGTGAAGCGGAAATTGTTGAAAAAGCCGGTTTAAAAGGCTCAGTTACTATCGCTACAAACATGGCTGGTCGTGGTACGGATATCAAACTTGGTGAAGGTGTTGTTGAATTAGGTGGATTAGCTGTTATTGGTAGTGAAAGACATGAGTCAAGAAGAATTGATAATCAGTTAAGGGGTCGTAGTGGACGTCAAGGAGACCCCGGCTATTCACGTTTCTATTTATCTGCTGAAGATGAATTAATGATGCGTTTTGGCGGAGAATCATTTAAACGTCGAATTGAGCTGTTAACAAGATTATCAGCTGATACTGGTCCATTATCATCAAAAATGTTTTCTCGGTTTGTGACCTCGGCGCAAAAGCGAATTGAAGGAACAAACTATGATATGCGTAAAAACGTCTTAAAATATGATGATGTTTTAAGAGTCCAGAGAGAAATCATTTATCAGGAAAGACGGGATGTCTTAGTTTTAGAATCAATTGAAGATCATGTTGTCTCTTCAGTGGCAAAAACAATTGAAAAAATCTTGGATAATTATATTCATCCGGTTGGTCGAGGTGAATATGATATTGAAGATGAACATATTGTTTCCTTCTTTAACGGAAACGTTTTTCCAGCGGACACATTAAAACTTGAAGTTTTACAGGAAATGGATGAAGTTGAGCTTAAAGAATATATTTTAAACATCGTTAAAGCCGAAATCAATAAAAAGAAAGAGGCTATACCCGCAGAAATCTTTGATGAGTTCTTAAAATCAGTGATGTTACGTGTGATTGACACTTATTGGATGCGTCATATTGATACAATGAGTGAGTTAAGACAAGCAGTATCACTTCAAGCATACGGACAGCAAAATCCACTTATCGTTTATCAACAGGAGGGATTGCGATTGTTTAACGAAATGGTTTACAATATTTCTGTTGATGTCGCAAGATACGTCATTAGAGCCCAAATTCATGTCAATGTTGAACGAGAAGCAGTTGTCAAGAATACGTCAACCAATGAGATTCGCTCTGACCAAAGACCAAAAAGACCAAAAGTAAGAAAGAATCGCGGACAGAGAAACATGCCATGGCGATAGGAGTTGTTTTAGATGGAAAGATATGAAATTAACAAAATCTTAGAGTCCTTTCGACAAAGTTTAGAAGATTTAGCACGCGCAATTGATCCGGATAAACTGCAAAAAGAATACCAGCAATTAAATCTTAAAATGCAGGCTCCTAACTTTTGGCAAGACCAAAACAACGCTAAAAAGATTACCCAAAAAGCAAATACGATTTTGGATGAAATAGAAACATTAAGCAGATTAGAAAGACAGTTTGAAGGCATTGAGGAATGGTTTGAGATAAGTGAGGAAGCGACCGAAGAATGGTTAATCTTAGAAAAAGACTTAAATGAATTTCTGGTTAGAATTCGTGAATTTGAAGTAAGAATATTATTAAACGGTCCTTATGATCAAAGTAACGCAATTCTTGAACTTCACTCCGGTGCTGGTGGAACTGAATCCCAGGATTGGTGTGAAATGCTTTTACGCATGTATCAACGTTATGCCCAAAAGAAAGGGTTTAAAGTTGAAGTGCTAGATTACCAAGATGGTGAAGAAGCGGGTATAAAATCAGTAACCCTTTTAATCAAGGGACCGTTTGCCTATGGCTATTTGCAATCTGAACGGGGAGTACACCGCTTGGTGCGTATTTCGCCCTTTGATTCAAATGCCAGAAGACATACATCATTTGCCTCAGTTGATGTTGTCCCTGAAATTGACGAAACAATTGAAATTGAGATTAAAGATGAAGATTTAAAAATTGATGTTTATCGCAGCAGTGGTGCTGGTGGCCAATCAGTTAATACAACCGATTCAGCCGTCAGAATTACCCATTTACCGACAAATACGGTTATTACATGTCAAAATGAACGAAGCCAAATTAAAAACAAAGAAGCGGCTTTGAATGTTTTAAAGTCAAAACTACTACAGCTGGAAATACAGAAACAAGAAGATCAGTTAAAGAAAATCAAAGGAGAGCAAAAAGATATTGCGTGGGGGTCACAGATAAGATCTTACGTTTTTCAACCTTATCAAATGGTTAAAGACCACAGAACGGATTATGAAGTTGGTCAAGTTGATCAAGTGATGAACGGAGATTTGGATGGCTTTATCAATGCGTATCTGAAGACAAAGGGATAATATGCGAACTTTCTTAAATAAGACCAGACGAATTGAATTAGCAGAAATTACCGTAGGCGTCATTATTATGACCCTTGGTTTTTATTTGTTTTTGTTACCACAAAACTTAGTTGTCGGTGGTGTAATGGGTATTGCTGTTTTAGTTCAAAAATGGATTGATGTTGATGTTTTCTATTTAGTTGCTAATATCATATTACTTTTTGTTGGACTTATCTTCTTAGGCAAGAAGTTTTTCATTAATACAATCTATGCTGCGATGCTATCGCCCGTTTTAGTATTTATTTTAGCTAGAACGATTGACAATGATATCATTATGAAACATATGCAAGAAAGTCCATATTTAGTTTCAAGCGTTTTTGGTGGAATCTCAATTGGATTAGGCTTAGCCCTTGTTATCAGAAACAATTCCACTACCGGTGGTGTGGATATTATTCAAAAGATTTTGCATAAATACTTGAAAATTCCTTTTTCAACTGCTTTATACATTATCGATGGAATTGTTATTCTCCTTGCGATGATTGTTGATTTACAAGCCGGTTTTTACGCCATCGGTTCAATGCTGTTAGCGGGGTTGTTTATTGATCGCCTAGCAATTGAAGGAAAATCAGGTTATACATTATTCATTATTACTGATCACGCTGATCGCTTTAAGGATAGCATCATTGGTAAACTGGATCGCAGCTTTACAAGAATCAAAGTCTTAGGTGGTTACACCAATCAGGAAAAAGATATGATTGTTGTCACGTTAACGATGCGAGAATTGTATCAGTTTAAACTAATGGTTAAAGAAGCAGATCCAAATGCATTTGTCTTTGTTACTAAAACAAATGAAGCTTTAGGTGAAGGATTTACGAGGGGGTTTGAAAGATGGATTCAAAAAAGTTAGGAATTATTTTCATTGGTGCTGTAATTGCTGCATTCTTGTTTGGACTTTTTATTTCAAATACACTCAAAACAGCTGAGCAAGAGGAAAACATGTTTGATTTGATTAGTCAACAGATTAAGGATGAATATTATTATGATGGACTAACGGCTACGGATGAACATGAAGCCTTTATTACATATATGGATGCGGTTATTCGTAGTTATGCAGTAAAATTCAATGATCCCTATACACGCTTAGCAGCAATCCCAAGAGAGTCTTCAAATCCGGAAGAATTTGTCGGAATTGGTGTTACCTTGATGTATGAGAAGCAAGGGTTAAGGATTGTCAATGTCCAACCTGATGGGCCAGCCTATAAAAACCTTTATCCCAATGATTTAATTATTGGGGTTAAGAAAGATGAGATGACTTATTATTTTGAAAATTTAACGCAAGGCGGCATGATGTCTTATCTTGCCGGTAGTAAAGACAGTGAACATACACTTTTGGTTCTTAATCCAGATGAACAACAAATGGATGAACCAATGATAACAAATATTGATTTGGGTTTTGCCACAATGGCAAGACCATCAGTCTATACGCTTGATTTGGAAGAAGCAAATATTCATTACATTAGAATTACACAATTTAATCAACAGGAAAGCAATCATGAAACCAATCAAATTATCAGCATTGGTACCAATAATTTATTCAAACAGGTTAGAGAGGAACTAGAGGCAAGAATGGATGGTGATAAGGAAGACCATACACTAATTCTTGATTTAAGGGATAATCCGGGTGGAAGTGTAGCTTCGTTGCATAATATTGTTCAGCAGCTTTTACCATATACAACCGAAGCATTGTTTACCTTGACACCAAGAGTTGGCAATCCACTTGTTTACCGTGGGGCAACAGGTGTTGATTACGATATAAGGGTTTTGGTCAATGGTAGTAGTGCATCAGCTTCGGAAGTCTTAGCGGCTGTCTTAGCCGAACACGGCTATACTGTTTATGGCAATCAAACATATGGCAAAAATGTTTATCAATCAATTGCAAGAGGTAGTGATGGAAGCTATAAACCATTAAAGACAATCAATAATATTGATTACCACCTTTATATGACTTTAGGAATATGGACTTACGGCAAGGATAATATCAATATTGCCGAACAGCCAATTCCTTATACCAGAATTGATCAAAGTGGCTATTTAGCAATTGAAAATTTGTTTTACACGAAAGAAGTTGGATTTGATCAAGTTGAAATGTCTTTAGGAAATTTCCAAGCATTCTTAAATGCTCATTATGATGAAGATATTCGAACAGATGGTTATTTTGATTTAGCAACTGAAGAATTGATTGAAAGGTATCAAATTGATAATGACTTAGATGTGACAAAAAAACTTGACTTAGCAACAAGCAGACACATGTTTGATTATTGGCTGCTGGCGAAACAGGACTACAAAAACGATCAGCAATTGAAAGCCTTAATCAATATCATCAAGAACAATGGCTAAAAAAATAACAGTCTTAAAAAAGAACAAGACATGGTTTTTGGTCGATGACGATAATGAAATCAAGCTAGACGCTGATACCATGATTAAATATCGCTTGAAAAATGGTGATACTGTCAATCTGGAAACATGGAAAAACATGTTACTGGACAACAGTTATTTTCTGGCGTTATCAACGGCCTATCAAATTTTGAAGTGGCGCAAAACCGGTTTTGAGTTAAAAGAAAGTTTAGCGAAAAAACAGTTTCCTGAAAGTGTTATTAAACAAGTGCTACACAAAGTAACAGAACAAAAATTTATTGATGACGAGCAATACATCAAGGATTATATTGAAGCGAAAAAATATCAATATGGTCCGAAAATGATGATGAGCAAACTAGAACAAAAAGGCCTTGAAAAGCCATTAATCGTTAAAAACTTAAAAATAGATGAAAGAGAAATTGTTTCACATTTGGTTCCAAAAGTTTTAAAAAAGAAGACAAATAAAACAAAAAAACAAATCATTCAATCAACGAGACAGCATTTTTATGCAAAAGGTTTTTCACTTGAGATTATTGATCAAATTCTGTATGAAGAAAGTCAAAGTTTGGTTGTTGATACTAAAGTTTTATTGGAGAAAGCATATACAAGTTTGATTAGAAAGCTTAAGCAAACTGAAAACAGACATGAGTTGCGGGAAAAAATAGTTCAGAAGCTTTTAACCAAAGGTTTTACTTATGAAGAGATCAAAGCATATTTGAACCAAAAAAATGAGGTGGAGTAAATGATTTTATGGCATAACGCAACCTTTCACACTCTAGATGAGAATCAGCCAAATGCGAGTGAAATGATTACTAATAACGGCAGAATTGTCGAAATTGGGGATAATCTAAATCGCGAGTCTGTTACTAAAGCGGTTGATTTAAACAACACACATGTCTATCCTGGTTTTGTTGATAGTCATTTGCATATCATTGGCTATGGTCAAAAATTGAATCGGTTTGATGTAACTGGCATAACTAATAAAAAAGAGTTGTTGGCTTTCCTAAGGGAACAGCAAACCGCCCATTCATTTATCTTTGCCGAGGGATATCAAAACTTAGGTGTAACAGCACTTGAAATTGATTCAGTTGTCAATGATAAGTGGGTCTTATTAAGACACCGAGATTATCATGCCTTGACCGTAAACACAAAAGTGATTGAAGATTTAAATTTAAATTCAGCAACCGGTATTCTTTTGGAAACAGCTGCAGAAGATGTGATTAAAAAAATGCCGAGTTATACCCAACTAGAAATCGAGAAAATGCTTGAGACAAGCATTTCACATTTATATCGCTTCGGACTTACGGGCGGTCATAGTGATGATATGCGCTATTTTAATGGTTATCATTCGACAATTGAAGCTTATAAAACAGTTCTAGCAAAAACCCCCTTTAGAGTCAATTTACTGCTGGCTCATGAAGAATTGGACAACTATGAAAAGGATGAGCAGGCAGTTATCGATGAAAATATCCGACTAGACGCGACAAAGCTCTTTTTTGATGGCACTTTTGGTTCAAAAACAGCTTTAATGTTTGATCCTTATCGCAATTCAAATGATTGTGGCGTACGTATTTTCAAAGAAGGAGCGTTAGTTGATTTAATTAAGAGAATTAGATTATTAGAACTAACAGTGGCAGTTCATGTCATCGGTGATAAAGGACTAGACGAACTTTTAACGGTTTTAAAAAAATATCCCCCAAAACAGGGTCAATTTGACCGGATCATTCACGCAAGCGCACTTGCTCAAAAGACAATTGATGATTATAGTCCAATGCCGATTATGATTGATGCTCAACCACAATTCCTAGTCAGTGATTTGCCGGAGATTAAGGATAATTTTTCAAAGATTCCCCAATACCTGTACCCCTTTAAAACATATCAGGATTTAAAAATAACACTAGCTTTTGGTAGTGACGCACCAATTGAAGAGCCAAATCCGCTCTTAGGTATTTATGCCGCAGTAACAAGAACTGGTAAAGATAATAAGATTTATAATGAAAACGAAAGAATTACACGCTATGAAGCAATTTTGGGTTATACAGTCAATGCTGCAAAAATCGGCAATAGCACCAATAGCGGAAAGCTAAAGGTAGGCTATCGCGCTGATTTGTCGGCTTTTAAGCTGGATTTATTAAAGGCACCAATTGAAGAGTTATTAAGAGATCAAGTGTATTTAACTGTTATAAATGAGCAAATTGTTTACCCAAAAAAATAAAGTAAATTATGTGATAAAACAATTGTTTTGCATAATAAAGACATTGTTCTTATAATGAGAATAGGATTGGAAGTGGTTTTATGTTAGATTTAATAAACATTCATAAGGTATATGAAACTAGTAGCATGAAAGTAAAAGCCTTAAGAGGTATTGATTTAGCCTTTGACTCAAAGGGGTTTGTTTCTGTCTTAGGTCCATCAGGTTGCGGTAAAACAACGCTTTTAAACATTATTGGTGGTCTTGATCAATACACCGAAGGTGATTTAAAGATCGAAGGACTTTCAACAAAGGATTTTAGTGACCAGGATTGGGACACCTATCGTAATCATCAAATTGGTTTCGTTTTTCAAAACTATAACTTGATCACCCATATTAGTGTTTTAAAAAACGTTGAAATGGCATTAACACTTTCAGGTATAACACCAAAAGAAAGAAAGAAACGGGCAATCAAAGCATTAGAGGATGTTGGACTTGGCGATCAGTTAACAAAAAAACCGAACCAACTGTCTGGTGGTCAGATGCAAAGGGTTGCGATTGCTAGAGCAATCGTCAACAATCCCAATATTGTTTTAGCCGATGAGCCAACCGGTTCACTTGATACTGAAACAAGCACTACGATCATGGCAATCCTAAAAGCGATTTCTAAAGATAAACTAGTCATTATGGTCACCCATAATCCGATCTTAGCTGAAACATACAGCGATCGTATGATTCATCTTTTAGACGGCAAGGTTCAAAGCGATAGTGTTCCGTATGTCCAAGAAGTGGTCAAAGTTGAAAAACGAAGTACAAAGCATACTGCGATGTCGCATTTAACAGCTCTGAATCTCAGCTTTAATAACTTGATTTCAAAATTTATTCGAACAATTATTACCGCAATCGCCGGAAGCATTGGCATTATTGGTGTTGCCTTGGTCTTGGCTTTGTCAAATGGGGTTAAATCCTATGTTGATGATGCAGAACAGGAATTACTAGCGGGTCTACCAATTACGGTTGAACGGATTTCCTACTCGATTCCAATGGAAAGACCAAGGGAAACACAGCTAGGATTATATCCTGATGATCGCATTATTAAGCCGTATGTACAATCTGTTCCTTTAGTTCAACAGCATGCAAACATTATTACACCTGAGTATATTGATTATATTGAGACCAATATTCCCAATACACTTTATGATGATGTTACATACTCCTACATGGTTCAGCCTATTTTTCTAAGAGAAAACATTGCTGGTAATATCGTAAGAGTAAGCACAGGTGCTTTCTCACTCCAACAATTATCAGCAAACGATAAAGGCTTTGTTGAATCCAGATATGATCGACTGGAAGGCCGTTTCTTGGAACCGGGCGAATTGAATCTTGTCTTGATTATTAATAATCGAAACCAAATCCCAAGAAGCATCTTTGATCAATTAGGAATTATCGGTGACGATATAGAGATTTCTTTTGAAGATATTATGAAGGTTGAATTCATGTTAACAAACAACGATACCTTCTACAATAAAAATGAAAGTACTGGCCGTTACACCACTAGGGCTTCTTATGCATATAATCATGAAAGTGCCATTCCAGTTAAAATCGTCGGTATTTTCAGAGTTAAAAAGGATGTTACTAACGGAGGCTTGGGCATTGGTTTTGGTTATAGCCAAGATTTGACCAAACATGTTTTATCAACATCAGTTGATTCACAAATCGTCAAGGATCAAGAAGCTGCTCTTTTAGAAACGCCAATAATCAACGTTATCAATGGTAATGAAATGTCAACAGCAACTGCAACGACACAGCTAGCCCAGTTAGGTGGCAGACAAGCACCGATCAAAATTAGTATTCAAGCCAACTCATTTGAAAGTAAAAAGGAGATAGCTGGTATCCTTAGAGCGTACAACGATGACATTGAGGATACTGATAAACATATCATTCATACCGATTTTGCAGAGACCGTGACAGATATTATGAATCAGATGATTAATACGATTACGATTGTCTTAGTAGCTTTTGCGGGAATCTCATTATTTGTCTCATCGATTATGATTGGAATTATCACCTATGTATCCGTTGTCGAAAGGACAAAGGAAATTGGAGTACTTAGAAGTATCGGAGCACGAAAGAAGGACATTTCCCGTGTCTTCAATGCCGAAACAATCATCATCGGACTAGCGGCAGGAATATTGGGTGTTGTTGCAACATACGCACTGATTCCCTTTATCAACAACATTTTATACTATTATACAGAGGCTAGTAATGTTGCTGACTTAAATATCCTGCACGCGTTGATCCTAATTGTAATTAGTGTAGCATTAACATTGACAGCTGGTTTCATTCCATCAAGAATTGCCGCTAATAAGGATCCAGTTGTAGCTTTAAGAACGGAGTAAGAAAAATGCGAATTGAATTATGGTTGGATTTTAAAAGTGAGGAATCATACTTACTACATCTTGAGCTAAAAAACGTGTTTGAAAAACATAATCCCGCTGAGCTGGAAGTCTTATACCGCAGTTATCCAATTCGGGAAACAAAGGATGAAACGATACCAGCTCATCGATTGGCACATTACGCCAAACGAAAAGACAAAGCATATTTATATCATCAAGCTGTTTTTAAACTGTGTTTTGAAGAGAATCAGCCAATCGATGATCCAAATACATTAATCTTAGCAAGTGAATCAATTGGGCTACCAATCAATGAAGTGAATGAAATTCTAAATAGTAATGAATTTTATGATACAGTGCAACAAAACTTTGAAAATGCACTCTTAAAAGGGATTACGAGTATTCCGCATTTGCGGATCAACGGCACCGTTAAACGTGATGGTTTGATTAAAGCAGAGGAAATGGTGATGTTGCTGAAGCAAAAACCAATTAAAAGGACAACACACTGTGTTGATGGGGTTTGTCGACGGAGTCGATAAACCTTTCTTTATTTTTTAAAAAAAGGAAAATATAGTACACAATTGCCAAATCTATGGTATAGTTATTAAGGTTTAAAGAAAGAAAGTGAATCAATGAACATATTATTTAATGAATTGTCAATTTTAGAACAAACAAAACAAGCCTTAGAAAAATTAGGTTTAACAACAACAACCGATATTCAACATCTAGCCATACCGGAAATGATTGCTGGAAAAGATATAATCGGACAAGCACAGACAGGCACGGGCAAGACGTTTGCCTTTGCAATACCAATGATTGAAAAAATTAATGTTGATGAAAGATCAGTCCAAGGATTAATTATCTGTCCAACCAGAGAATTAACTCTTCAGGTTTACAAAGAAATTGTAAAACTATTACAATTTAATCCCCGCATTAGAATAACTTCAATTTATGGTGGAGAATCATATACGAAACAATTTAAAGCGTTAGCCGAAAAACCGCATATTGTTGTAGCAACACCAGGTCGAGTAATTGATCATTTACAGAGAAGAACAGTTGATTTTTCCAAGTTATCAATGCTTATTTTAGATGAAGCGGATGAAATGCTTAAGATGGGGTTTCAGGAAGACTTGGAAACAATCTTAAAGGATACACCAAGAACAAGACAGACAGCGCTTTTTTCAGCCACAATTCCCGACTTTATTAAACAGGTTGCTAAGAAATATCAACACGAACCTCTAATGTTGAAGACAGAAACAAAAACAATGACGGTTGAAAAGATCAATCAATATTATTACTTTATTAAAAAGTCGGATCGTGATCAACTATTGATTCGTGTACTTGATTACTATCAGCCAGAGTCCGTGATGATTTTTGCTAATACAAAAAAAGATGTGGATGCTTTATCGCAGTTTCTGCAGAAAAACAAATACGAGGCAGATTGCTTACATGGTGATCTAAAGCAAAGTCAACGTGACTATGTTTTAAATCGCTTTCGTCAGAAAAGATTAACCGCGTTAATCGCAACCGATGTTGCAGCCAGAGGATTGGATATTCCCCATGTCGGTATGGTCATCAACTATGAATTGCCATTTGAAGATGAATTATACGTTCATAGAATCGGAAGAACTGGACGGGCAGGCAACGCTGGTGTTTCGGTTTCATTAGTCTATCCAAGCATGAAAAACAAACTTGTTTCAATTGAACGTTTTACAAAGGGAAAGATGACGGAGCTTGATATTCCAACACCACAGATGATACATGAAAAACGGAAAATTGCTGACTATTTAGCAGTCAAATCTTTGATTCAAAAGCATCAAGTAAACCACGACTTGACAATTGAACGTTTAATCAGTGAAGGCTTTACGGAAAATGAGATTATGGCAGCCTTAATTGAATCATACTCAGCGGCACCAAAGATGTATGAAGAAATCAACGTTCCCAAGCAAAAAATTGTTCGCTTAGAAACACCCAGAAAAGGATCAAGACAAAAAGAAGGTTTATATAAATGGGCAACAATAAATCTCGGTAAAAAAGACGGCATTAGAGCAGTTACACTAGTTGATTACTTTAAGAAACATGCCGATTTATATCCGAAAAACATTGGTGATATTGTTGTTTCAGAGAAAGACACAACTTTTCAGATTCATCCAGCGGCAATTAAGCGTTTAGATAGTATATCTAACAAGCTTTACGGTGGAAAGAAAATTCGATATTCAATTTTAAGACAGAAATAATTAATTTGTAGAAAATATGATCGTTTCGTGATACAATATCAGTGACTTCATATTTTTTTTATTTAAGATTATTTAAGTTGTTGAAGGAGGAAACATGGCACATTTATTTGATACAATTCATCCCAATTTTTTTAATGTGCTCGCTTCACCCAATAAAAATACTTATATTGATTGCATTTTCATTATTTATCATGCGATTGATAGTATCGAAGATGCTTTTCAAGGTGATCGGGAATATATTGTTTCGCGATTACAAGATTATTTTGATGACCAACCGACAGAGTTTTTAGATGTTGAAGAAGAGTCTGCCAAAACAAGTAGACAAAAAGCAACACATGTAATTAACGTGTTAAAGAAAAACGGTTGGCTTGGGGAAGAGGAATTAGGGGATTATAAAACATCATTAAACTTATTTGATTACACAATTCATATTATTGACGCTTTAGATAGAATAACCAATTTTAACCAAAATGAGTATACAGGAGAAATCTTTACTGTTTACTCTCTTTTGTCGTCTTTCACACTAAATGAAGGTATTGGCGTTTTAGAACAAGCATACTTAAAAACGAATGATATTATTCGTAAATTAAAATCATTGAAAGCGAATATTTACCGTTATTATTATGACATTACCAAAAATCGTTCAAAACAAGACTTAAAAAATCTGCTTGAAAAACTACTGGTTGAATACAAGCAAAACTTTTTTGATTCAGCCTATTATAATTTAAAAACAACAGATAGCTTACCAAGGTATAAACGCTCGATTTTAGATGTAGTGGATAAAATATATCAAAATCCAGAAACAATGGATTTTTTAGCGCAAAATGCGCAAAAAACAAAACGAATCGAGGACTACAACGAAGCCTTTGACTATATTGAGGATCGTTTGCGATTCATAACGGATAGCTTTAATGCGTTGGAGTATTTAATCTTGGCAATTGACCGCAAGAACGAGCAATACATTACTGCAGCGGCTTCTAAAATTTTGTTCTTAACAAATCGAAGCGATGATATTGAAGGAATATTTAACCGCTTGTTTAAATTGATTGTTGACAAAAAAGATGTTGATTATCAGGTGATGTTTAACCTCTCGCAAATTAGAAACCTAGATACACAGTCACTTTACAACCAAAGAAGATTAAGATATGATACCGTCCCAGAAGAGATTGTCTTTGAAGATGATTTAATCTCGGATGAATATCGTGAAGAAAAGGTTAGAGACTTATTAAAAAACAACATTTATAGCAAGGCAGAAATAAACAAGTATGTTATGTCACTTTTAAAAGGTGAAAAGACAGCTGAAGCAAAAGATATTTCAATTGAGACGCAGGAAGATTTCGTTCGTTTAATCTTAATTTTCTTATATTCCAAATCAATTGGCATGAAATATGATGTTGAACTATTAAAACATGAATGTACAAACAACTTTGTAACATTTAGAAACTTTTTGATTAAAGAGGTGGCAAGATGAATAAAACTCAAGCCGTAAAACTTTTACAAGAAAGCTATTTAGCCTTTAAGGAAGGTGAGAAAAGCAATTTTTCCCGAATTGTGAATAAATTGTTTCAAGTCAACTTTATTAGTAAAAGGAAAATAGGTGATGCGAATGATTATCGTTTCATTTTAGCTTTTTCAGAAACATTTGAAGCTTTTTTTACGATCTCTGATTTTTCATTAAACATTGAAAGAGGCGAAGAAGTTGTTTATATTCGCAATGAAAATCTATTCAATCATATGCGTTTAAGAAAAACCGAAAGTTTATTAATTTTAGTTATTCGTATCTTATATCAGCGTAAAAAGGATTTAATTACACTTGATGAAGATGTTGAAATCTTTTTGCATGAAATTCACAATGAGTTAACAAGAATCGGTTATTTAGATAACAAAAGAATTACGAAAGACCGTCTAAAACCAGCTTTAAGTTTCTTAAGAAACTACAACATCATTGACTATATTGACCGTGGTCTCCACGATGATGCAAGAATTAAAATATATCCAACAATCCTTTTCATTACTAACCTAGAAGGAATCAAAGGTGTAATTGACAAACTAGAAGGTTACCTGGAAGGACAAACAGAAGGGGGCTTTGAAGATGAAGAAATTGACGAAGATTAAGCTAGTCAACTGGCATTTATTCTCCAACCAAACAATTGATATTAAAGAAAATGCCCTGATTTCTGGTGAAAACGGTTCCGGGAAATCAACGCTTCTAGACGCGATGCAGTATTTGCTGGTTGGCGGTAAAAGCGGAGCGAAGTTTAACATTGCTGCAACCGATGATGCTAAACGGACCTTAGAAGGTTATGTTCGTGGCAGAATTGGAGCAGAAAACAAAGAAAACTTACGTCCAGGCGATGTAATTACGCATGTATCATTAGAGTTTTTTGATGAACAAAGCAAACAGTTTTCAATTATTGGTGCGGTTTTAGAATTGCCAAAAAACGGAACTCTAAAAGAACGTTTATATTTAATTGAGAACATTTCAATTCATGATGATTTATTTTTAGAGAAAAAATATCCGCGTGATTACAAGAGCATGAAAACATACTTAAAATCACTTGAGATTGATTTTAAGCCATTTGAAACGCAAAAAAAATATCGCGATGCACTTGCACGCTTTTTTGGGATGGACTCAACCAAGTATGCAAGAATTCTACCAAAAGCGCTAGCGTTTAGACCAATTGATTTGCAGGCATTTGTCTTTGAGTTTTTATTAGATGACAATCCGGTTGACATCAGGTCATTAAAAAATAACGTTGAGCAATTAAAGAAAGTTGAACAACAGATTAAGCAGGATCGGGAAAAGCTAGAAAAACTGGATTTAATTGTTGATGCTGGAACAGAAATCCAACAAAGCAAAGATCAAAAGGATATCAACGCTATTTTGGAAAAACTAAATTGGGTTGAAAAAAGAGAAGAATTCATTAAAGAACATGAGGCAAAGCTTGTCCAAATTGAACAAAAATTAGAATACCTACGGGAAGTTAGGGCTCAAATCAGTGAGCAGCTGGAAGAAAGCGACCAAGCAATCCTACAATTGGAACAAGCCAGAAGCAATCATGATTTATCACAAACATTAGCTCAATACCAAGATGCACTAGATAAAAAGACAAAAGAATACGAACAACAAAAAGAACTTGTTGAACAAGTAAAACATGCGCTTGAGAAAGAGTTCAATTTAATTAAAGAGTTATTACTATTATTGCCAAACCAAACAATGAAGGCTTTTGTTGAGTATATGCAAGTAAACCAAGATCAGCTTGAAACATCAGAGCTAGTTTTCCATTTACAGGCTTTAGCAACAGAAGTAACATCATACTCGCAAGCTTATCATACTGAAAAAGATAAAACTGAAGCAGAAATTCGAGGTTTATCAGATGAGATTAGAGTTTCGCAAGGCAGATTAAACCAACTGAAGAGGTATGTAAAAACATATCCTGCTTACGTTGACAACTTGATTAAAGCAATCAACGAAGGTTTATCAAGTCATTATCAAAAAGAGATTCGTGTTCGCCCGTTATGTGAGTTAATTGAGGTTGAAGATGAAAAATGGCGAAACGCAATAGAAGGTTATCTAAATACGCAAAGATTTGATATTATTGTTGACCCCAGTTATTTTAATGATGCCTTGGATATTTATGATCAAGTTAAATTTGAACAAAAGATTTATGGTGTTGGTCTAGTTAACACACAGAAACTAACGGCTTACCAGCAAACAGCTCCCGATACTTTGGCTGACAAAATTTCAACCGACCATACACATGCAAGAAACTATGTGAATATGCTGTTAAATAGTACATATTGCGTTGAAAATGTGCATGAACTAAAAAATCACAATCGTGCGATTACACCGAGTTGTATGACTTACAACAATCATACAGCCAGACAATTGAACCCGAGAACGTATGAAGTACCCTATATTGGTAAACAAGCAACATCGATACAGATTGAGCAGGAAACGAAGAAACTGCAAGAATTAGAAAAGAAAATTGATAAATTGCATGATGTTTCCGAAAAATCAAGTCGAATTGTTCGTTTGCTTCAGCAATCAAAGAGTGTTCAATTAATGCATCAAAACCAAATTCGCTTTATTGATCTAATTAAGCAAACAAGACGTGAATTAGCCAGCATTGAAGAACAGCTTCAAGCGTTGAGTCAAGACCAAAACTTGGAAAAATTAGCGCAAAAAGTTGAACAAGAACGAAACAATAGACGTCAACTAAGACTTGATCTTGAACGTGTTGCAGGTGAAATTGCCACAGAGCGTGATGAACGTCAGCGCTCATTGAACCAAATTGAGGAAATGCAAGAAAAAGTAGAGGACTTCAACAAGGAACAAAGAGAATTACATCAAAAACATCCAGAGAAACTAAGCGTAGCAAACACGCAATTCTATGCGCTCAAGCTTAAGTATAAACAAAACCATGAAGCGATTAGTGAGTATTTAGCACGATCATCGGTTAGTCTTGATACGCAAATGATTAAGGCGGAAGCTAACCTGTTAAACCATATGCGTGCATACATCCAGCTTTATCACTTTAGTGCTGCACCAACTTTGGAGTATTTGATTCACTTTGAACAGGAAGCAGAGCTGATTCGCAACAATAACTTAATTAGTTATGAAGAGGAAGCGACCGGGTTAAGAAGAAGTTCAGAAATTAGCTTTAAAGAAGAGTTTGTTAATAGACTAAGAGACTCAATTGAAAAGGCCCAACATCAAATTGCGGAGTTAAATGTTGCTCTGCAAAATAAAACATTTGGATCAGATGCCTATCAATTGATTTGTAGAGCAAGTGAATCACCGGATTATAAAGTTTATTACGATATGATAATGAGCAATGACTCTGTTTCAAAACATACATTATTCACGGAAGGGTTAACAAAACGAAATGAATCGATCTTAATGGAATTGTTTGAAAAGATTGCCTCAAATGATCCTGAATTTGATCAATTGACTTATAAGTATCTGGATTATCGCAACTATATGTCGTATGATATTGAAGTAACAAATGAAAACGGTAATAAATCGTATTTCTCAAAAGTTTCAAGAGAAAAGAGCGGTGGGGAAACACAGGTTCCATTCTATATTGTTATTGCCGCATCATTCCAACAATTGCTAACGAAGAATAGACGTGTGGATTCTGGTTGTATCGTGTTGTTTGACGAAGCATTTAATAACATGGACGAATCAAGAATTGACGCAATGATGAAGTTCTACAGTGATTTAAGTATTCAGTTATTAATCGCTGTTCCACCACAACGTGTATCAAACATCATTAACTATGTTAATACCAGCCTGGTTATCGTTAAGCAAGACGATTATGCGATTGTTGAAGCATTTAAGGACCAAAGATCCTTAAGAGTATAAAGAGGGAGAAGAAGATGAAAGCAATTAACTTTGAGTTATTAGAAAATTTTTCAAAGAAGTATCAGGAAAAACCAGTTCAAAGAGCACTAAGAAGAGTGCTTCAGAAAAATGAGTTAGTTGGTTTGTTTGAAAAACAGGAAAGTAAACCGAAAACACAGTTTCGTTTTTCACATGAAATTAAAACATTACCTGTTTCAAACCAAAAAGCAAGCGGCCGCTGCTGGCTGTTTGCAGGCTTGAATGTTTTAAGAGAAACAATTGCTAAGCGTTATAATTTAGCACAATTTGAGTTTTCACAAAACTATACGGCCTTTTGGGATAAATTTGAAAAGATTAATTATTTTATTGAATCAATTGATGACTTTTTGGCTTGTGATCAAGATGACAGAACGTTACAGCATATACTAAAAACAGGTATTCAAGATGGCGGTCAGTGGGATATGTTCGTAAGCCTTATTGAAAAATACGGTGTTGTCCCAATGGATGCGATGGTTGAAACATCAAGTAGTAGTAATACACGCTTTATGAATCAAATCATCAATGTTAAGTTGCGTCAATATGCCGCTAAGGCAAGATCTTTGTTTGCAAACGGTAAACAAAAAGAAATCGCTAAACTAAAAGAACAATATCTAGAAGAACTCTTTACCTTCTTAGTAACAAACTTTGGTATGCCACCAAAGCAATTTGATTTTGAGTTTGTTGATAAAGACGGTCAATATGGTATTCATAAAAACTTAACTCCTCAAGCCTTCTATCATGATTATTTAAACGATTGTTTAAAAGAATATATTAGTATCATTAATGCTCCAACCAAAGACAAACCATTTAATAAAACATATACGGTAAGTTATCTAGGCAATGTTGTTGGTGGTCGTGATATTAAATATTTAAATTTGGAAATAAACGAGTTAAAGCAACTTGTTTTAGACCAAATGAAGAACAATGAAGTTGTTTGGTTTGGTGCAGATGTCGGCCGCTACGGCGATCGTGTTGCCGGGGTTTGGGATGATCAAACATTTGACTTTGATGAAATGCTAGAAATGAATCTTTGGCTATCAAAAGCAGAAGAGTTAGATTATAGTCAAGGTGCGATGAACCACGCGATGGTCTTTACTGGGTTCAATTTAGATGAGGATAAACCTAACCGCTATAAAATTGAAAATAGCTGGGGTGATGCAAACGGACTTAAGGGATATTATCTTGCAACCGATACTTGGTTTGATCGTTACGTCTATCAGGCTGTAATTCACAAAAACTATTTATCAGAAGCACAATTAAAAGCATGGAAAGAAAAACCAATTGTTTTAAAACCATGGGATCCAATGGGTTCATTGGCTAAATAAAGATGAGCAAAGGTGATTAAGCGAGTAACTTAGTTGCCTTTTTTTATTTTGCGATTTTTAATATTGCTATCTCTTTTTTTATATGTTATCATATTGGTAGATATCTTCGGGGCGGAGCGAAACTCTCCACCGGCGGTTACAGTCCGCGAGCCTTATTGGTTGATCTAGTGAAACTCTAGAACCGACAGTTATAGTCTGGATGGAAGAAGAGATATACGTTATTCTTTTTTTGTCGCCCCCATTTCTGGCGATTTTTTATTTTTTAATAGAAGGAGTTGTTACAATGTGGGACTTTATTAAGGAGAATGGACAAGCCTTTAAAACAGGTATAGCCATTATGTTCGCTATTGTTGCGTTTGTGTTATTGTATTTAGCTTATAAGTATGAAAAACGAACTAAAAACGGTGTTTCGCCGGTTAAGAAGATGGCTGCAACCTCTATCTTGGCTACGCTATCAATCATTTTGTATTATTTCATTAAAATCCCAATCAATTTGATTTTACCGTTTATGCCAGGGTTTTTTGATATACATTTTTCTAGTGTACCGATTTATATTGGTGGATTCATGTTTGGACCACTCACTGGCGCGCTGATTACTGTTCTAAGAATGCTTGCGAAACTACCGGGAACATCAACGGCTGGGGTTGGTGAGTTAGCTGATTTCATTATTGGTTTAATGACGGTTTTAGTTTCCTCGTTCATTTATCACAGACATAAAACAAAAAAAGGGTCAATTGTTTCCTTAGCTAGCAGTGTAGGTGTTTGGGTTATTGTTGCTTTAATCGCAAACTGGTTATTTATTTTGCCATTTTATATTACACTTTTTTCCTTTGAGACAGTTTATGCCATGCTAGCAATCATTCCGGGTATCACACGTGATAACTACATGTTATATTACTTATTGATTGCTGTTATACCATTTAATTTAATCATTTCTAGTTTAAATAGTTTAATAACATTCTTAGTATATAAGCGGGTCTCCATTGCCTATGACAATTTTGGTTTTTTTGAAAACCAAGTTAAAAAAGAGATAGATAATAATAAAGAATAACCGAGCGATGAGCTCGGTTATTCTTTTGTTAATCGTTTAGTATTCTATTGCCAAAGTCTAACATTAATTTTGCCATTTGATGCGGTGTTGACCGAATCTTCTTACTTAACCAATTTTGAATCAATGCGATTGATCCATAGAGAATATAGGTCAATTTTTCTTTGTTTTGCTTAATATTATCCGCATAGATGTTCTCAATATGAGTGTAAAAGACATTAATAAATTTTTGTTTAAAATCAAAGTTCTTTGTTTCTGCCATAATAACACCGAAGATTGCTTCATGATTGAGAATGTATCGAACCAATAGTTCTAAAATTGATAATATTTCTTCATTACTACGAATCGCATTGAATTGGTTTAGATAATGCAACAAGTCATTTACGACCTTATTCTCAATTTCGTTTAACAGCGCTAAAACATCAGTGTAATAGCGATAAAAAGTAGTCCGATTGATGTTTGCTTCCTCACAAAGCTGTGAAACACTAATTTGTGATATATGATTATCCTTTAATAACTCGATTAATGTTGTTGACAAGATATGTTTTGTGTATTGAATTTTACGATTTTCTACCATACAAATCCTCCTTTTTTGTCTTATATTAAACATTATACAGCAAGAATGTTTAATTAGCAAAACAAAGTGTTATTAAAACAACAAAGTGATTGTTTTAGTGCTAAAATAAAAGTATAAAGCATCCATAGGTGGTGAAAAGATGAATAAAAAAAATTTTATTGTTGCTGACGATATGATAAAGACATATCACGTCAATAAACTTGAAATTAACGCCTTAAATCGTTTTTCCTTTTCAATTGATGAAGGAGAACTGGTCGTTGTTGTTGGTCCTTCTGGGGCGGGAAAAACAACCTTGTTAAACATATTAGGTGGAATGGACAGCTTGACTAAGGGACAACTGTTTGTTGCTGACAAAGATATTTCCAAACTTAATAAAAATGAATTGACACTCTATCGCCGTAACGATGTTGGATTTGTTTTTCAGTTCTATAATTTGATGCCTAATCTAACTGCTTTGGAAAACATTGAGCTAGCAACTGAGATCTGCATAAATGCACTCAATCCGAAAGAAGTATTAACAAAAGTTGGCCTGCAAGAACGGATGAATCATTTTCCGTCCCAACTTTCTGGTGGTGAGCAACAAAGAGTCAGTATTGCCAGAGCTTTGGCAAAAAATCCCAAAATATTATTGTGCGATGAACCAACCGGAGCACTTGATTATCAAACAAGCAAGCAAATATTGGGGCTACTGAGTGATCTATCAAAAAAAGAAGGAAAAACAGTTTTAATTGTTACCCATAATCAAGCTTTGAGGGATATGGCTGACAAAGTGATTACAATCAAAAACGGAGCTGTTTTAGATATAGTCTCCAACGACAATCCAAAAGATGTTAAGGAGATTGAGTGGTAATGAGAGTATATGTAAAACTCCTTTTTCGAACTCTTAAGAGTAATTTAACGAGGTTTATTGTTTTAATTTCGATTGTCGCAATCGGCGTTGGACTATCAACTGGAATTGGTATCTTACCAAACCAGTTAAGAAATTCATTTGGCACTTATTTTGAGGAGCAAAAATATCCTTCTTTCATTATTAAAACAACCAATCCATTTGCTTTAGGTGAGACACTTGCACAATTAGAGAATAGTACAAGCGTTAAAGAAGTAAATGGGCTAGTTGAGTTAGATCAAATCGATCAAACGAGAACATATGTGCTTGATTTACAAAATCAAACAGTTAACAAATTAAAATTGGTTAAAGGCCGATTGCCTGAAAATGCAAATGAGATTGTAGTTGAGCAGAACACAAATGTCTTAATTGACTATGAACTTAACACAACCATTACTTATACAAATTCGAATCTAGGAATGTTTGATGAAACCTTGGAAGTAGTTGGCATTGTTCAAAGCCCACTTTTTGTATTTCGGCATGGAATACCAACAAACAGCAACCCAGAAGTTTATTTAAAAAGAATAATCTATTTTGATCAAAACACATTAAATGCGCCATTTATTACTGATCTTCATGTATATATCGAAACACCAGCAAAGTATCATATGTTTTCCAATAATTATCGTGAATATGTCAAAAATAGAATTAATGAAATCCAGTTGATTTTAAACGATGAGGAGTTAATCTTTATTGAACCAAATGATACGATTGGTTATTATGTTGTACAGGCAAACATCGATAAAATGGTCGTCTTAAGCTTTATTGCCCCGGTTTTCTTCACATTTGTCATTATGATTGTTGTCATATCATCGATGAGTAGATTGATTGAAGATGAACGGACCCAAGTTGGAACAATGCTATCTATTGGGATATCCTCTGCAAAGATTAATTTCAGATATTATTTCTTCGGTATAACCGCCAGTCTAATTGGAAGTGTGCTGGGGATTGTTTTAGGATATAACACATTAGCTAGATTAATCTATGTAAGTTTTGGCGGAATCATGGTCATGCCAGCCAGAACACCATATATTCACTTAGAATTTGGTTTAATCGTATCAGCGATATTATTAGCTGTTATGGTGTTATCGGTATTGATTGCATCAGTCAAGCAAACAAAAGAAAAACCAGCCGCTTTATTAAGACATAAGACGCCTAAGGCTGGTGGAAAAATCATTTTAGAGAAGATAACACCGATTTGGAAAAGAATTAAGTTTACCTATAAATCAACCTTAAGAAATCTATTTCGCTATCCATTGCATTTTGTAATGACCGTCGTATCAGTCATGGGAGCGACAGCCTTAATTTTTGCCGGGGTTGGCATCTATGACAACACGCAAGTAATTGATGTCGGTTTTGCTAAACCAATTGAATTTATTTCCGTTTTGATTATCCTTGCAGCAGCAGGATTGAGTATTTTAGTTACTTATAATCTAACAAACATGAACATTGAGGAGCGAAAAAGAGAAATAGCCACCCTAAAGGTGTTAGGCTACTTTAAGCAAGAAGTCAGAAACTACATTTTCAGAGAAGTCTTTATCGTTGCCAGTATCGGTATCTTATTAGGATTACCATTGGGTTATTATCTTATAGGCATAATTTTGAAATATCTAGAAATTGGTCATGTTGATGATATCAATTGGTATTCTTGGTTTATTGTCGTTTTGATTTCATTACTATTTATCGGGATAACCGATTTACTGTTGTTTAAGAAAATCGATAATATCGATATGAGCACGTCATTAAAAACGATTGATTAAAAAATCCTCCAACGGAGGATTTTACTTTTATACTTCTTTTTTGGCTTTTATTTTTCTATTGATTAGTTTTTGTAATTCCACTACTACTAAAGGTGATATTGACAATAGAGCGATAACGATCCATTGCGATAATTGTGGTAATTCAATATCAAAGATTGAACGTGTGAATGGAATGAATACGACTAACAACTGAAGTGAAAAGCTAATTGCTAGTGCATAGAACATCGCATTGCTGCGCTTTAAACTAAAAACTGAATACTTGGCACTACGTGCGTTAAATGCATGAGCTAATTGTGATAACGCTAAGACCATAAAGGCCATCGTTTGTGCATGCATTATTCTTGTGGAAACGAGAGCTTGACGATCCCAAAACCAACCGATTGTGTAAGCCGAGAAGGTTAATAAACCAATAAATACTCCTTGCCAAGCAATGGTATAACCTAGTCCGTCACTAAAGATTGATTTCTTTGAATCTCTTGGTTTATGGAGCATCACATCGGGTTCCTTTGGTTCGAGTCCTAAGGCAATTGCCATAAAGGAGTCAGTTACTACGTTTACCCAAAGAATTTGCGCTGGTGCTAAAATGTGAATGGTTGCTCCACCGCTTGCAGCAGCAGCACCGAATAAGAACATTCCAATTACGACGCCTAAGAACATCGCCACAATTTCACCAATGTTACAACTTAACAAAAAGTGAATTGCCTTTTTAATGTTTGAAAAGATAGTTCGACCTTCACCAACCGCATTGACGATTGTTGCAAAGTTATCATCGGTTAAGATCATATCGGCCGCACCTTTGGCAACTTCCGTTCCAGTAATACCCATCGCAATTCCAATATCGGCTTGTTTGATTGAAGGAGCATCGTTTACACCGTCACCGGTCATCGCTACAATTTTCTCGCTTTGCTTCCATGCTTTAACGATTCTGACTTTGTTTTCAGGACTTACTCTCGCGTAAACACGGATGTTTTCTAGCTTTTCATTGAATTCTTCATCAGTCATCTGATCAAGTTCTTTACCGGTTATTGCAAGATCATTTTTATTCATAATACCGATTTGTCTGGCAATTGCAACAGCGGTGTTTCGATGATCACCTGTAATCATTATTGTTTTGATACCGGCTTTGTAACATAAATTGATTGCATCTTTGACCTCTGGTCTTGGTGGATCAATCATGCCCACTAATCCAATTAAAGTTACTTCATTTTCTAGTAATTCAAAATCCAAGGATTTAAGAGGTATGTTTTTATCAATCTTCTTATAGGCAACCGCTAATACCCGTAGGGCTTGATTAGACATTTCATCATTTGCTTTTTCAAAGGCAGTAACCCCTTTTTTGTCTGTTAGTATTTCATTATCATTTTGATAAGAAGTGGCTCGTGCAAATAAGACATCAGGAGCACCTTTGATAATTGCGTATCGTTCATCATTAATATCATGAACGGTTGTCATTAGTTTTCGTTCTGAATCAAAGGGCAATTCATAAATTCTTGGGTATTGCTCCAATACTTTTAAAGGGTTTATTTTCAATGCTAATGATAGATCAACAAAAGCTATTTCAGTCGGATCACCAATTCTGACAATTTCATCTTCATGCATTTGGACTTTCGTATCATTAACTAAGACGCCATATTTGACCATTCTTTTAATAGATGGTGATAACTCGTTGATCTTTTCAATTGGGAGTATCTTATTATCTAGATATAATTGCTGAACAGTCATTACGTTTTGCGTTAGTGTTCCCGTTTTATCAGAACAAATAATTTGGGTTGAGCCTAATGTTTCAACAGCAGGAAGTGTACGCATGATTGCACGTTGTTTTACTAAGTTTTGCATACCTAAAGACAAAACCACGGTAATAATGGCAGGTAATCCCTCTGGGATTGCTGCAACGGCCAATGAAACCGCAAATAGCAATGCACCAACCCAATCAACATTTATCAAGGCTTCAATAAACCCTAAGTGCGAATAAGTAATCAATCCTTGGACTATCTCAATAATAAAAATGAATCCAGTAATGATTAAGGCGATTAACGCCAGTGTTTTTCCAAGTTTGCCAATGTTTTTTTGTAAAGGTGTTGAGTCGGACTCAGTTTCACTTAACAGGGTTGCGATTTTACCGATTTCGGTTTTCATACCGATACTAGTGACTACAGCTTTACCGCGACCATATGTAACAACTGTACTCATAAACGCTAGGTTGATTCGATCACCCAAGGGAATGTCGTCTTCTGCTAATAGATCACTAACCTTTTCAACAGGAACGGCTTCGCCTGTTAATGATGACTCATCCACTTTTAAGTTGATGGATTCAATGATTCGTACATCGGCAGGAACATAATCACCTGCGACTAATAAGACAATATCACCAACGACAATGTCTTTTACGTCAATTACTATTTCAACACCATCTCTTAAAACTGTAACGTGAGGAGAAGAAAGCTCTTTAATTGATTCCAATGCTTTCTCAGCCTTTTCTTCCTGAGCTACACCTAAGATCGCATTGATAATGACGATTAAAATAATTAAGATTCCGTTTGCTAACTCACCAGCTGCCAAAATTGAAATTACAGCAGCAACAATTAAAACGATGATCATAAAATCTTTGAATTGATCAAAGAACTTCAAAAAAATTGAGCGTTTCTTGGCCGCATCTAATTTATTTTCCCCTTCGGCATCTTGTCTTATCTTAACTTGATTAAGGGATAGACCTCTTTCAAAATTAGTTTCAAGCTTTTTTTCAACATCTTTACTGCTTAACTGATATATTTGTTTGTCCATGTTTTCCTCCGATAACGAGTTCTTTTATAATAAAAACCTTCAAGACAGCCGTCTTGAAGGTCTTGTTACAAGTCAAATTTAACTTGAAAGCGACCGGGCTTTTGCCGTAATGACGATCACTTTAGGAATTAACTACTCCCCTTCATAAACAATCTTATCACAAAAAACAAGTCTTTTCAAGAAAAAAGAGGTATTTCAATCATCTTGACAAAAAAAGAAAAATGCTGTAATATGATGGTATCAAAAGGAGAGAGATAATTTAAAATGGAAGACAGTAGTTGTAGGGTTACAGAAGATACATATTCGGACCAGAGCAGTTCATATCATGGTGCTTTTTCATGTGTCTTTTTTTGGTTAGAAGGAGGTAATTGTTAATGATGCAAATACTTCTTATTTTTGTTTTAATTATGCTGAATGCCATTTTTGCAGCTAGTGAAGTCGCATTAATCGCCGCCAATGATACAAAAGTTGAATCTGATGCACAGCTTGGCAATAAAAGAGCGAAACGGATTGAAAGCCTTATTAAAAATCCAACTAACTTTTTGTCTGCAATTCAGATTGGAATTACCTTAATTGGATTCTTAAACGGTTATTTAGCTGCAGATGCTTTTTCAAGTAAGTTCGTTGAATTTACACAACGATTTATTTCTGTAAATGCAGTGATCTTAATGCCAATTATGACTTTTTTAGTAACAGTTATCCTGGCATACTTCCAAGTCGTTTTAGGTGAATTAGTTCCTAAGCGAATCGCAATGAAGTATCCTGAAAGGATTGCATATGGCACATCCGGAGTTTTAGTGGTTATATCAACAATTATGCGTCCATTTGTTTGGTTATTGACCGTATCTGCTAATGCGATTGGTAAATTGTTTGGCATTAAGCCAAATGAATATGATGAAAGAATGACAGAAGAAGAGATTAGAATGATTGTCTCAAGTAGCGGTAGAAAAGGTGTCTTGGATAAATCTGAGAGTGAAATGATTGAGAACATTTTGGATTTCGATGATACTGATGTATCAGAAATTATGACCCACCGTACAGAAATGGCAGCAATCAATATCAATGCTAGCAAAAAAGAGATTCTAGATTTTGTTAAAGAAGAAAAATATACAAGATTTCCTGTCTATAAAGAGCACTTAGATCATATTGTTGGTGTTTTTCATGTTAAGGATTTATTAAGATTCATTGATAATAATGATGAAGCGTTTGATCTCAAAAAATTAATTAGAAAGCCGTTTTTTGTTCCAGACTCAAAGAAAACAAATGCTTTATTGAACGAAATGAAGCGGCAACAAACCCATTTAGCAATCGTTATTGATGAATATGGAGGAACAGCAGGATTAGTTACAATTGAAGACTTATTAGAAGAAATTGTCGGCAACATCTTTGATGAATATGATGAATATGAAGAAGAGATTGAAGAACTACCAGACAATGAATTCATTGTTGATGGATTAACAAATATTGATGATGTTGAAGATTTCATTCATGCTAATCTTCCCGTTGATGAATATGATACTTTAAGTGGATTTATTTTGGGACATTTAGGACGTTTTCCATATGAAAATGAACATGTTGTTTTTGAATACAATCAATTTCGATTTGAAGTGATTAATTTCGATGACAAAATCATTGAAAAAGTAAAAATTACTCAAATTGATAATGAAACAGAAGATAATTCTAAGCGTAGTCAAGAAAAGTAAAAAAGAGTAATTAAACATTTCCTAATGGAGCAATTCATTAGGATTTTTTAATTAAAGATATTAATTTATTTACTTATTACTTGATTATGATAAAATAGAATGTGCATGTTATTAGTAGCCCCTAAAATAGATCGGGACGTAGCGTAGCTTGGTAGCGCGCTTGGATGGGGTCCAAGAGGTCGCAAGTTCAAATCTTGTCGTCCCGACCATTTGCATCCGTAGCTCAGTTGGATTAGAGCGCAACCCTCCGAAGGTTGAGGTCGCATGTTCAATTCATGTCGGATGCGCCAGTGGAGGAATACTCAAGTGGCTGAAGAGGCGGGCTTGGAAAGCTCGTAGATCTTAACAGATGCAGGGGTTCAAATCCCCTTTCCTCCGCCATATAACAAGCATAGGTTTGATACAAGAAGTGTCAGGCTTTTTTTGCAAAAAGGGGATTTTCTCCCTATATTCATGATTTTTAACTATCTACTAATCCTGTAAGCAAGGGTTGAAATAATTATTTAATAAATAACTGACTAATACCTTACACGATTACTCAATGATTTACACGATTAAAGGTTTTTAACAATATAACAATGAAATCTAGATAATAATCTTGAATATGGCTATTGCTAGAACTCTAAAAAGTTGTTATAATATAGTTAGAAAGTAAGAAAGTAGGACTAGGGGTTGATAGAATGATTATTGATTTGAGAAAAAAATCACAAATAACGATACCAAAAGAAATTGTTGATGAACTAAATCTTCAAGAAGGAGATCATCTTGAAGTTTCTGTAAAGGATGGAGCTATCATCATTGAACCCGTAGCAGTATATTCAAAGTCCTATATCAAAAAACTTGAAGATACTGTAATGAGATTAAATGAAGATCCAACAAAGTACAATGTTGGTCCATTTAAATCTGTAGAAGATGTCATAAGCTATTTAGAAGAGATAGATGAAGAAAATGACAAAGATGAAAATGAGAAAAAGAGATGAGGTATGAAATACTATTTTCTAGTAGATTCAAGAAATCTTTTTCTAGGTTACAAGATGCTGAGAAGAAAATATTTTATGAAAAGTTATCTTTATTTATAGAAAATCATAAGCATCCAAGTCTTAGATCAAAAAAGATTAAAGGAAGCAAAATATTGTTTGAGTCAAGTATTAATATGTCCATTCGCGTCATTTGGACCTATCAAGATGAAAGTTTAATACTCATGTTAGATATCGGACATCACGACATATTAAAAAGATTGTGACGAGTATGATTTATCTATAAGATAAAAAGGATACAAGATTTAGTGGTCGTAGCAAAGCAATAAATGAGCGATTAAATTTTACATATTATTATGAAGATTGAAAAATATTTGAAGAATGGTATAAAGCATTTGGGTATAATGTATCAAAAGATATTATGGATGAACGTGTACTTGATATAGGTAATCTCCCAGGGCACATTTTTACATAGGGCTAAGTTGATGCAGTAGAGGGTCTTGAAGTTCTAAACCTTTTAAATGATGTAGATTCAAATGCAGTCATAACGTTTAGCGGATTTCCAGATTATTTCTCAAAGATTAAAATAATCAAATCAAAGAGAAAAAAATGAGTTATTGCATAACATTGATGATGTATATATTACTGCCTTGATTTTTTATGGACCTTCGTTAAAATACATGAAGACTATATAGGACCTTATTTTAAATTCAGAGACAGAAAATAAAACTCATTAGTTTTTAACAATTACCTATCTTATGCCATTTTCATAGGGATGCCAAAATTCTTGATAGGTGCCAATTTGTATTAAAATAGGTAACATCACACATATGAAGCATAGGTTTGATGCAAAATGCACTTGTCAAAAGAAAGTAGAGATGTATCGGATCTTAATTGAACTCTAATTGAGATTTAAACTCTGTTGGGGTTTTATATTTTAAGGCATGTGAAAAACGTCCGTTATTGTAGTAATGCACATATTCTTTAATCAAATGATGTACATCATTAGACTTTTCTTGATTAAAATCAAGGAATAATTCTTCCTTGATCCAGTTATTAAGAGATTCGTCAACTAGATAACCTAACAGTTTACACGATTATTATGTGACTATTTAAACGAAGAGTTGAAATCTAACCTAGCAGAAAATGATTGGGTTTTTAAGTCTTATAAATTCATAAATCAACATAAATATGGAAATATTTTTGAATTGAGTAATTTAATAGTTTTAGAAAGTAAACAAACATGTAATGTCTTTGACATTATAGGAAAAACTCGCTTAAAATACTATTGATAGTGTATAAATAGGACATATACGTCCTGTTATTCAATCAAGGAATACTATATAATAACATTAAAATCACAAGTTCAAATGAATTTTAAGAATTATGGTGAATAATAAGGCAACATATTTTGCAATTATAAGATTTGATTCAACATGGAATGTTAAGTATATCTAATCATTTAATATAAATTAAGGTAAAATTCTTAGGGGTAATATCTTTGAAAATACTCATAAAAATTAAACTTTCTAGATTTAACGATTGTTATAAGATACGAGAAGAATAAAGAAAAAGGAGAAATAGTAAAGATTCAGTTGTCTTTACTATGATATAATTTATGATTACAAACATAAAAAGAATTTTGCTCTATACATTAATCATTTTTGCATATTTATTAGTAGTAAACAGTGTTGCATTAAAAGAAGTTTTATATGCAAAGATTATTTTTGAGGATCCTATTTTTTTGAGTGAATCAGCTACTCAAATGGAAAGTATTAAATATGAAAATCAAGGCAAGTACTCAATTAAGGATCACTAATCAATATAGAACTGAAATCAGAATTTGAAGTAGATGATGCAAGAAATGAATATATTAATACTCATAAATTTGCAATTGATTATGATGATATGTTAAAATATGCAAGAAGTGAATCTAGAGATTACTATTATGAATTAAGACGAGATTTCTACAATAAAAACAATAAAGTGCTTAATCTCAATGAAAGTTATGAATCGTCTCCATTTATTACATATCAAACAAGAGAAATTATACAAGATATCGCAGGTATAAGTGATACTCTTTATTACGTACTAAATGATAGTAATGTTATAAAAATGTACATAAGTACACTCCATACGTTGGATACACAAATTGGTCCTATTGAATGTGTGACCCAAACATGTACTACAGGTCCAGTGGCTCCAACTCCGATAGATCCTAATTACGATATCTCAGTAGCACTTGAAACATCGAATATCACAGATTTACTCAATATATATAGTGGAAATGGAGTAAAAATCGGAATTCATGAAGGTTGGTATTCTCCCGCTTATGGATTTAATGCAACAAGTGGACTGATTAATAGGTATAATCTAGCTATTTCACCAGCTTATGTAAACTATTTCGTTAATAAAGCAGAAAAATCTAATCATGCAACACTAGTTGCGTCCATCGCTGGCGGCAATTATGGTGTTGCCCGTGATGCAAGCTTTCTTTCAACCGAAATAGTTTCTACATCTGAAGGAATATTTGATTATTTTGATTTTGCTCCTCTTCAATGGCAAGTTTTAAACCAAAATGTTAATGTTATCAATATGAGTTTTAGTGTTTTTTCATTCATGAATGAATCAAACAATTATAATGCATTAGCAAGAAAATATGATAAATTTGCATGTGATAACTTGGTTGTTATTGTTGTTTCATCGGGAAATGCATTAGGAAGTGACTATAAAACTGGAACTCCAGGGAACGCAAACAATTTAATTACAGTTGGAGGCACTGAAATTGATGGTAACCAACGATATCCCAGTTCAAGATATGTAGAAAATCCAATTTACAATACTAGTGTACAAAAACCAACTCTTGTTGCACCTGGTAAAATGTGGGTTCCATATAATCCATTTTACTCTGAGCAATCTCCATATAATGAATACGTACCTTTTGGAACAAGTCTTGCAGCACCAATTGTTACAGGTGCAATAGCATTAGCTATGCAAGCAAAACCATTCTTAAAAGTTTATCCGGAACTTGTACATTCACTTATTACGAGTACTGCTGACTCTTCGTCATTCTCATATAATGATTATAGAGGTGGACTGGAAGATCAGATAGGTGCTGGTTTGATTAATGCATCATGTTTTGTTCAAACAGCCATTTCTGAGAATTACTTTTTGTTCACAAATAATCTTAATGCTCCAGGAGAAATCGAAAGCACTGTAATATCTGTAAATGCAGGTCAAACCTTAAAATCATCTTTATTTTGGTTTTCACAAATTTCCAGTAATCTGAACTCAAGAACAATCACTCCATATAAATTAAGAATTGAACAACTTGATGGGACCCTTATTGAAGAAATTGAGTTTCCTAATAATCTTTTAATAATTGAGCATACATTTAGCTATAATCAAACAATAAGGTTATCAGTAGTATTAACATATGCAAAATCAGGTGCAAATTTGGACAAAGGAGCAGTTTCATGGAACATTTACTAAAATCTATTTTTAGGTTAAAGCGCGTTACATATTTATTAATGATAATAGTCTCTTTGTTAATTTTAAGTTCGTGCAAAGATGATACAGATAATGATATAGAGTTTAACTATGAGATCATTCCCTACTTTTCTGGTTTCGCTGTCAATCATCACGAGGATGTCAATTATGTTTTTACTCAATTATCAGCACTACAATCACAGGACAACATTTCTAATACACTAACAGAAAAGTATGATGAAGCATACTTTGATCACTTTATACTTGTTGTAATGGATTTACTTCAGGTACATATTAACGCTTCTGGACCAGCTTTTACAGTTCAGCAGATCAATCAGTATGAATCATCATTGAATATTCGATTAATTCATAACATTGATCATTTCAGTGATGTGGACTTATACCTTGTTTACATATTTATTGAAATTGATAAGAATGAACTGAATAGTGAGGTGATTGAGAGCGTCAACACACTTCATTTAAATACGGAGTATTATTATAAAATTCAATCTGACTCTCCTAACTCCCTATTGTTCATGTTTTCACCATCATTGCTAGGAGAACATAAATTTCAATTAGCATGGAATCATGAATGGTTTAGTGGAACTTTAAAGATGGATATTTCTAAGGACTTTAATATCATTACTATTTATGATATGCATTTTTCTGAGGAAACACCTAATATCTATGATTTGCCAACCGAAGCACAGATTACGAACTTTATTAAGTCTTCACAAATGACATTCATCTATGGTG
>Ga0265293_10001469_pt1 | contig 51231 bp, 62 predicted proteins | sample Munlanlewell138R_FD_192505 | JGI IMG/M metagenome (GOLD analysis project Ga0265293, IMG submission 192505) | Leachate microbial communities from a municipal landfill in Southern Ontario, Canada - Leachate well 138R | ecosystem: Engineered > Solid waste > Landfill > Unclassified | place: Canada... | reverse complement strand
TGTTTCTGCAGATGATCTGACGGATTATTTACTTAAGGCTAGAAAATAATAATGAATTAATGCACTTTGGTGTCGTTAAATAGTAAAATTAATAAAACTGTATTTATATTAGGAGAATTACTGTGAGCGAATCGATGGGAAACTGGCGGCGGGACTCCCGCTGTGGCGAAGTAAATGAAAAACAGCTGGGAAAAGAGCTGACTCTGATGGGCTGGTGCCACAAGCAGAGAGACTTAGGTGGCTTGATATTTATTACTTTGCGGGATATTTCAGGTGAAGTACAGATAGTTATTGACGATGATTCTCCAATTGAGGCCAGAGAAAAAGCAGCCAGAGTCAGAGGGGAATTCGTTCTTGCCTGCCGTGGTGTTTTGCGGCGTCGCCAGGATGAAAACCCGGACATGAAGACAGGGGCTTTCGAACTGCATGCATCTAAACTGAGAATCTTCTCAAAAGCCAAGACCCCACCTTTTTACATTGAAGAGGATATTGATGTAAAAGAGTCCTTGCGTTTGGAAAATCGTTATCTCGATTTGCGCCGGCCGGATATGCAACGTAAGCTCCTGGCCCGTCATCGTATAACTAAGATAGTACGTGACTTTTTTGACAGTGAAGACTTCCTCGACATCGAAACTCCAACCCTGATTAAGAGTACGCCGGAAGGCGCACGTGACTACTTAGTGCCGTCACGTGTTTATCCGGGTAAGTTCTTTGCCTTGCCGCAATCTCCACAGATTTTCAAACAGCTGCTGATGCTTGGCGGTTATGACAAATACATGCAGATCGCACGTTGTTATCGTGATGAAGACTTGCGTGCCGACAGGCAGCCTGAATTTACCCAGATCGATATTGAGATGAGCTTTATCGGTGAAGACGATGTTATGGATGTGAATGAGCGCTTTCTGGCTTACCTGATGAAAGAATATAATGGCTACAATCTGGAGTTGCCGCTGGAACGAATGACCTGGCATGAAGCCATGTCGCGTTTCGGCTCCGACAAGCCGGACCTGCGCTTCGGTATGGAGATACAGGACGCAGGTGATTTAGCCGCAGGGACTGAATTTAAGGTTTTTACATCAGCTCTTGAAGAAGGTGGTATGGTCGGCTATATAGCCGTTCCGGGCGGCAATGATATGAGCCGGCGGGAATTGGATGACCTGAACGCCTTTCTGCAAAGCAACTCGGCAGCCAAGGGCTTGGCTTGGGCTTCACTCGTTGATTGTGAAATTAAAGGTTCTTTCAGAAAGTTCATTGATGAAGATTTCATGAGAAGCTGTCTGCGCCGTGCAGATGAAGACGATACAGCTCAGCTGCTCTTTGTTTCGGACCCTGACCGCAATACTTGCCTTGAGATTCTGGGAACTTTGCGCAACGAGGTTGCCAGACGCCGCAATATGATTGATCAGAAAGCCTATCGCTTCTGTTGGATTACTGAATTCCCGCTTTTTGAATGGGATGAAGAGGAGAAACGCTATGTTTCCAAGCATCATCCTTTCACAGCACCGCTCGAAGCCGACTTTGAACTGCTGGACACAGACCCAGCTGAAGTTCGTTCCCGCAGCTATGACATTGTCCTGAACGGCACTGAACTGGGTGGGGGCAGCATTCGTATTCATGAACAGGATTTGCAAAAAAAGATCTTTAGCTTGCTGGGTTTCAGTGAAGAAGAGTATCAGCACCGTTTTGGTTTTCTGCTGGACGCTTTTCAATATGGTGTGCCCCCGCACGGCGGACTTGCCTATGGCCTGGACCGCCTGGTGATGCTTCTGGTCGGCGAAGACAATATTCGAGAAGTGATTGCTTTCCCCAAAGTGCAAAACTCCAGCTGTCTGATGACAAAAGCTCCGGCTGAAGTCTCGGACGATCAATTAGCAGAGTTGGGTATTAAAATTGTAGAAAGCTGATTTTGATGCAATCAATGGAGAAGAGTGAGCTGGACAACAAAGAGGCTGACCTCAATGAGAACAAGGGCAAACATAGAATTCGTTCGCCGAAATTGAATGCTCAAACTCATAATATGAGCTCCTCGCCGGTTCTACGGGGTGAGGAGGCTGATGAGACTCTGTTCGAGGCTTTCGGTGAACAGGAGCGCAAGCTGGATAGTGCTCTGAAAAAAAGCCTGGGCCTGGATGACAGCGTTGATCTGAAAGGCAAGGAAGATAAGAAGCCTGTATCGCGCTTAAGGAGCGTATTAAGCTTTGTCCTGACTCTGGCGATCTGTCTAGTTCTAGCACTTCTCTTTACGCGTTTTGTTCTACAGCGAAATACTGTGACAGGTATATCAATGGAGCCTACTTTGATAGAAAGAGATGAGCTCTTTGTTGACAAGATATCTCATCTCTGGAGAAATTATGAACGTTCTGACCTGGTAACAGCCAGAACTGATAAAAAAACAATCGATGGCAAAGCTATGGTTGTTATAAAAAGGGTAATCGGCCTGCCGGGCGACAGCATTAAAATCTCGGAAGGGGCAGTTTTTCTTAACGGCGAAGAATTGGTTGAGCCATATCTTGACGATAGTGTATCAACATATGTTTCCTTTAATTCTTTTCTTGAACTGACTTTAGGAGAAGATGAGTATTTTCTCCTGGGAGACAATCGTGCTGACAGCTATGACAGCCGGCATTTCGGTCCGGTAAAAGAAGCTGATTTAATCGGCAGAGTTTGGTTCAGGTTTTATCCCTTTGACCGATTTGGCAAACCGTAATATATTAACTATGCTAAATCCGTTTAGATATTTTACATAAGAGAGGACAAGATGGAAAAGATTCCACCTTCACATATTAGGAACTTCAGCATTATTGCCCATATTGATCACGGTAAATCTACGTTGGCAGATCGCTTAATCGAGCATACAGGTGCATTGACTTCGCGTGAGATGCAGGAGCAGGTTCTGGATAATATGGAGCTTGAGCGCGAACGCGGTATCACTATTAAAGCACGTGCAGTACGTATGCTTTATAAATCCAGGTCAGGAGAAATGTACATATACAACCTGATCGACACACCGGGTCACGTTGACTTCAACTATGAGGTTTCACGTTCGCTGGCAGCCTGTGACGGTGCTATTCTAGTTGTTGATGCCTCACAGGGAGTAGAGGCTCAGACACTGGCTAATGCCTATCTGGCCATAGATGCAGATCTGGAAATACTTCCGGTAATTAACAAGATAGATCTTAAGACCGCCCGCCCGGAGGAAGTTCGACAGGAAATTGAAGATGTTCTGGGCATTGATGCCGCAGATGCACCTCTTATTTCGGCGAAAAATGATATAAATATCGAGGAAGTCCTTGAGGCTATCGCAGTTCAATTACCTCCTCCTGTGGCTGATGACAGCAAGGCTCTGCGCGCTCTGGTCTTCGACTCGGAATACGATACTTATCAGGGTGTAATAGTGCATGTCAATGTTCAGGACGGCAAGATTTTTGCCGGTGATGAAATCAAGATGATGCACAGCGGAAAGAAGTTCACTGTCACTGAACTGGGAACCTTCCTCCCTGGAAGTTACAGTTCAGTCAACAGCTTAAGCGCAGGAGATGTCGGTTATGTTATTGCCAGCATCAAGAATGTGCGCGATACAGCGGTAGGGGAGACGATCACAACAGTAGAGAACCCGGCTTCAGAACCTTTGCCGGGTTATAAGCCTGTTCAGCAGATGGTTTATTGCGGTATGTATCCTGTCGATGGTGGAGACTATCCTGACCTGCGGGACGCACTCGAAAAACTGCAGCTGAACGATGCTGCCCTCTCTTTTGAGCCTGAAACATCGGCTGCACTGGGCTTTGGCTTTCGCTGTGGTTTCCTGGGATTGCTTCACTACGAGATTATTCAGGAACGTCTAGAGCGTGAATTTGATCTGGATTTAATCAGCACAGCCCCATCTGTTGTATATAAACTGAATCTTGTTTCCGGGGAAACGATCAATCTCGATAATCCGACCAATATGCCGTCTGTTGAAGAGATTGAAAGCATAGAAGAGCCGATAGTTCGCGCATCGATTATGACTCCGACAGAGTACATGGGAAATATCATGTCCCTTTGCCATGAGCGCAGAGGCATTTATGTCAATACAGAGTATCTCGACGAAAAGCGGGTAAATCTGCATTTTGATCTGCCGCTGAATGAAATTATTTATGACTTCTTCGATGCCCTGAAATCACGGTCCAAGGGTTATGCTTCGCTGGATTATGACCTGAAAGGTTATGAAGAATCCGATCTTGTGAAACTGGATATCCTAATCAATAACGAAACGGTAGATGCCCTGACCTTTATTGTCCATCGGGATCATGCCTATGCCCGTGGTCGCAAAATGACAGAAAATCTGCAAGAGAACATTCCCCGGCACCAGTTTGAAATCCCGATTCAGGCAGCTATCGGCGGCAAGATTATAGCCCGGGAAACTGTGCGTGCTTATCGTAAAGATGTTACCGCTAAATGCTACGGCGGAGACATTTCACGTAAGAAAAAGTTGCTGGAAAAACAAAAAGAAGGCAAGAAGCGCATGCGTCAGGTGGGCAGCGTAGAGATACCTCAGGAAGCTTTCATGAGCGTCCTCAAACTTGACGAATAGCCGAAAAACGGTACAATACAATAGTCCTGCGGATATGGTGGAATTGGCAGACACGCTGGATTTAGGTTCCAGTGGGAAACCGTGCAGGTTCGAGTCCTGTTATCCGCACCAAAAAAGGAAGATCCGCTCCGAACGGGGCGGATCTTTTCAATAACTTTATAACTTCTATCTCCGGCACCGTTATGTAAAAAAAGATAGCTACTTCATAGAATAGGGTAGTGGTGATGTTTTCTCGGGTGGTTTCGATCGAAAGCTATTCGGACTATAAAGTCATACTGAAGACAAAAACAATGTAACCTTGACACAAAACTGACACAGTTTAGTTTTACTCTATAGAAGCAAACAATCTAAAGGAGGTCAAGGGAACATGTTAAGCAGAATATTTACGGGAATCGCAGTTTTTCTTATTGCAGCTGTTCTTGTCATAACGGTTCTTCTATTAACTAATGAGTGGGTAAGTGCTGCGGAGGGCGATTTGGCCGAAACAAGTGAAGTAACAAATGATGGTGGATATGCTTTGGGAAGAGAATTTGGCAGGGGTAAGCGTTATAGGATGTTCAGGGCTGAGGGTTTAGACGACGATGGTTATCCTGATCTTCCGGAAGGCTTTACCCGCCCTTGTGATAGGGATGGTGACGGGGTGCCGGATCTTCCGGATGGTGTAACACCACGCTGGAACAGAAGCCGTGCACGTGATCCTGAGGCGGATGGCGAAGGTTTTAGCAGAGCATCCGGTGGGGACAAGTCTTATAGGATGCGCAAGGCTGAGGACTTAGACGGCGATGGCTATCCTGATCTTCCGGAAGGCTTTGTCCATCCCTGTGATAGGGATGGTGACGGAGTGCCGGACTTTCCGGACGGTGTAATTCCACGTTGGAACAGAGGCCGTGTGAGTGATCTTGAAGACACAGCCGGGTGCCCATTCCGTGGACGTGGGCGTCAAGGTGCTACGGCTGCAGAAACTCCATAATCGTTGAGAAAGTAAGCTACAAGAAAAACTGAGAGATCGTTGCCGGTACGTGTTTTGCTAGAATATCTGAAATAATTTAAATTCTGGAGAACCATATGCCTCGAATGCTGATAGCCGATGACAACCGCAAAATGACCGAGATCCTAGCTGAGTACGCCAGGCGCGAAGGCTATGATGTCGAAATTGTCTACGATGGGCGGGCGGCCTTGAACCAGTTCATGGCCGATCCTGCTGATGTTGTTCTTTTGGACGTGATGATGCCCTTTATCGATGGTTTTGCTGTATGCCGTGAAATTCGGCGCATATCTCAAGTGCCGATTTTGATGATTACAGCGCGCAATGAGGATAGCGATCGTATTATGGGTCTGGACATAGGGGCTGATGACTATATTGTAAAACCATTCTCACCGGCTGAGGTTATGGCGCGGGTTCGTGCGATTATGCGAAGGCTGGATTTCAGCAGCGAGAAGTCAGATAACAGCGGGGATTATATTCTAGGCAGCCTGCACATCAATATGAACAAGGCTGAAGTTATGGTTGACAAGGAAGAAATTAGCCTTACTCACCGTGAAAGAGAGTTGCTCTGGCTTTTGTCTTCTAACCCGGAACGTGTATTCAGCCGCGATGAACTGATAGATCGTCTGTGGGGCTATGATTATGATGGTGACTTAAGAACGGTGGACTCACACATCAAACGCCTGCGGGCAAAATTGGAAGAGTTTGACCATGAGGATTGGAGTATAACGACGGTAAGAGGCCAGGGCTATAAGTTTAGAAAATTATGAAACCTATTAAGTTGAGTCGGCGTATCGCCCTATCATTCTTTCTCCTATTTCTGGTTTTTAGTCTCGTTTTGAGTGTTTTGTTCTATACACTGAACCGACGTAGCATGTTGCAGGTGTACGAAAACCAGTTGCTCACGCATGCGATCAGCATCGCAGATGCGATAGATAGTTTAACTATCTTGGGTGAAGATCTATCCGGAATAGGCGAACAGGGTCCGGGTCCGGGACAGAGCCATGGGAGACCTGGCAAAGGCATGCATACGGGTCCGCGGTCAGCCTATTTAGATCTCATCAATGAGATTGCCATGAGCGATATCTGGATCGTTGATGAGTCAGCGCGATCAGTGACTGTGGGTATGTCGCAGCGGTCGATAAATTATACTGAGTTAAATCCTCAGGCTCAGATTTTATTGGAGGATGTATTTGCCGGCAAAGCACTCACGAGTAGAGCTTTCAGTGAACAATTGGACAGGGCTTCTCTTTCAGCCGGTGCGCCTGTTTACGATCAGGAGGGACAGGTAATAGCCGCTGTACTCCTGCATGATAGTTTTAGTAATCTTAATCAGAGTTTGAATGAAATTCTTGGTATTTTTGGCTTGTCGCTGCTGATCGCATTAATTGTGGCGCTTATCCTGACTACCTTGTTGTCCAGACGTATCAGCCGCCCTGTTGCTCAGATGGAAGAGACCGCCACAAGATTGGCTCAAGGTGACTATGGCGCTCGAAGCGGAATTAGTCAAAGTGATGAGATTGGAGCGCTTGCTCGGAATATGGATAATCTGGCTGAACACCTTGTTGAAGCGAAAAGAGAGCGGGAACAGCAAGAAGAGTCCAAGAGGGCTTTTCTTGCCTCAGTTTCGCATGAACTGCGGACGCCGGTAGCCGTCATGCGAAGCTCCTTGGAAGCATTGCGCGACGGTATCGTTTCCGAGCCGGAACGCCGTCAGGAATATTACGATGATCTGCTGGTAGAGAGCCGTCAACTGGAGAGTCATATAAATGATCTTCTTGAACTTTCCCGACTGGATTCAGCTGAGTTCAAGTTTGAGAAAAGTGAGGTCAATGTACCGGACATTTTGGAGGATGCTGTTCGTGGAAAGCGCCGTCAAGCTGAGCAACTCGGCTTGACTTTAACCTATATAGATGATGTAAGGCAGTACACTTATATGGGTGACTATAATCGTCTATATCAGCTGTTTGGTATTCTTATAGACAATGCGCTTCGTTACGCTAATCCAGGAACCAAAGCCAGTATCTGTTCGCTGCTGACAGAGACAGGTCAGCTGGAGATTCGGGTTCATGATTTTGGAGCTGTGATTCCCTCTGAGGCTTTGTCTCATATTTTTGAACGCTTTTATCGCATTAACGCAGACAATTCACTTGGTTCCGGTTTAGGTCTTGCCATCGCAGCTGCTCTGGCTGACCGCCATGACATTGCGATCGAAGTTGAAAGCAGCGATAGGGCGGGTACCACTTTCAGACTCTTATTCTCTGACCCACTTGCTGAACACTAAATTGCTTTTGCTGCCGCTCGGTATTAAGGCATTTTGTACAATGCGGTTGTTTTACAGGTCAAGCTGAGGAGGCATAAAGTTAAAAGTAAAAAGGATCGTGGTTGTATTTGCAGAAAAAAAGTAACCAGCAGTCGTAATCGTTGTAAATGATTACTTGAGGCCGTGACCGGTACTAATTCTCACGATTGAGCGTCAGGAAACTTCCATGATATGCTCTGAGCTGATTGTCCGATCACCCGTATAATATGTGGACAGTATTAATACAAGTTTTTTGGAGGTAACAAGATGGATAAACAAATAATTATTATAGGCTTGATTCGATTTCTGCACGAATTCTTCACTGTTTTGTGGATCGGAGGCCTTGCCTTCATGTCGCTGACGCTCGTACCATCTTTATCAAAAGTCCTTGGTAGTGGTGAAAAAAACGGAGAAATGATGAAGACAGTGACCCGGCACCATCGGGTCTGGACCTACCTGAGCATGGTCGGGCTGGTAGTGACAGGCCTCCTTCTCGGACGTTCCAGTCCCTTATTCCTGGGTTTCATGCGCTTTGATAATCCCTATTCGTCGCTAACCGCCGTCAAGCACTTGTTGATCGTGGTCATGGTGGTCATTGCCTTGTTCCGCTCCATCAAATTTGCGAAGAAAGAAAAAGTCGAGAGTTCGAGGCCAAACAAGGTTAATGTGCTCCTTATTTGGATCAATTTTGCTCTTGGTGTTGTGGTGTTGCTGCTCAGCTCTTTTGCTGCCGCAGCCCGTTAACCCTTTGTCGTATAGTTGGGATCTGCAGGCACTAGGTGAAAATGAACAAGAAACATAGATGAGGCAGCAGAAGAAGAGGGATGAACCTCGAATGCACCTTTTGCACCTTCTGAGCCTTTCGTATGGATTGTATTCGTTTTGGCGTAGGAAACCAAAAGATCGCTCAATTGCAGACACATTTTTTGTGTCTGTAACTGGGTGGTTTTTTTATATGAAAAAGATCTGATGAAAGCGGTGTGTCTTGCATCAGGAGAGACCTAAGCTTTATTCACCTTGTATTTTGTCACATAAAGCGCAATGGTTAATAGAATTAATGTAAGTAAAGTGTAGTCGTATCTAGTTCCTTGCATGAAATGCCCGGGCTTAAGCAATATGATAGTGCCGCTAAAGAAAACTGTAATAGAAAGGGTAAAATCAGCCAGAATAGAAACAACTAGAAAAATCGTAGATTTTTCTTTACTTTTCTTATCCTTGACTTGTTGAACGATGGCCAGAATCTGAGCAACTAAAGCAAATACAAAAAAAATTATCAGCTGCTCCAAACTTAGGGTTTTTGCAGGTGGAAGATAATACATTATTACTAATACAACAATGGCTAGAATCACTACAGCAATTCTAGCGTTATGCAAGCTAAGATATTTCTTCACTTTTCCATCTCCATGAATATCGGTTTTGTCGGAGTAGGTTTATTATGGGTGAATCTGTTTACTATGACGCTGATAATTTAGCTGCCTGCACCAAAAACTACGATTGGCTCTATATAGTAAAACATTGATAGTGTTACTACTGATCCTAAGTATAAACTAATTAAATCGGACAATTTGTACTCAGTACGTTTACTTGAGAGAAAACCTGAAGTATAGTTTACAACAAATCCGAATAGCAATATAGCTGACAATTCTATCACCCCTCGTTTGGTAAACAGCATTACAAAAGAATAGCCGAGAGATCCTATTATCAAAAAAACTATCATTATTATTTTTTTATTAGCTATCTCTTTCATTTTATTTTCTCCTAACCCATGTTCCAACAGCTACTACTTAGGAGCATCTTGAATGGAACAATCACCCTATTAACAACATAGCACGCAAAACAATGGAAAACAAACTGAAAATATATGCATATTGCACATAGCTGCGGCAATTGGTGCCAGGCACGATTTGATGCAGATGTCATTTCTTACATAAAGAAACAGCTCCGGAGATCCGGAGCTGTAACAATTTAAGATCTTTGGTCTATGGCATTATGTCAGCGGTCGTGGCAGGCGTTTGCTGAGGGACAGCCACCACACTTTCCACCGCAGGGGGATTTCCCCTTTTTCTTATCCCTGACCATCCCGATAATGACCAGTGATACAATCACTATAAGTAAAGCACTGACTATGATCGTTCCGATATTTGCAGCAATCCATGATAGCATTTCAGCTTCTTCCTTTCGTATTCAATTACCTGCTGACATCAACAACTGTGGTCAGCTTGGTGGTCTCCTTATAGGGCTTAAACAGCATATAGATGATACCTATCAAGACCGCAATAGCGAAGACAAGACCGACTACATTCAAATTGCCGGTTAAAAGCCCGCCGAACTGATTTATCATCAGTGCTACAGCATAAGCAAATCCGGTCTGGTATCCGATGGCAAACCAGGTCCACCTAGTGTTGTTCATCTCTCTCCTGATTGCACCGACTGCGGCGAAGCAGGGAGCACACAGCAAGTTGAACACTAAGAAGGAATAAGCGGTGACGCCGGTAAACACGGTACTAAGCGTTGTGTATACATTGCCGGAGGCACCGTAGAGGATACCCATGGTACCGACAATATTTTCCTTAGCAATGAGCCCGGTAATGGAGGCTACTGCGGCTTCCCAGGTTCCCCAGCCAAGTGGTTTGAAAACCCAGGCGATTGCTCCTCCGATAGTCGCAAGGATTGAGTGACTGATTTCACTTTCGTCCAGCATACGGAATGTTCCGTCCACTACGCCGAAGTAAGAAGTGAACCACACGGCAATTGCTGACAAAAGAATGATAGTTCCGGCTTTCTTAATGAAGGACCAGCCACGCTCCCACATTGAGCGGAGAACATTTTTCAGTGTAGGCCAGTGGTAGGTCGGCAGCTCCATAACAAAAGGAGCGGGATCACCGGAGAACATCCTTGTTTTCTTCAAGATAATTCCCGAGATGATGACAGAGGCCATACCAATGAAGTAAGCAGAAGTTGCTACCCAGGCGCTACCTCCGAAGAGCGCACCTGCCACCATGCCGATAAAGGGAATTTTAGCGGAGCAGGGGATGAAAGATGTGGTAATGATGGTCATGCGTCGGTCACGCTCGTTCTCGATTGTGCGTGATGCCATGATCCCCGGAATACTACAGCCGGTACCGATCAGCATGGGAATAAAGCTCTTGCCGGACAGACCGAATTTACGGAATACACGGTCTAAGATAAAAGCAATACGGGACATGTAACCGCAGGCTTCCAGGAAAGCCAACATAAGGAAGAGTACCAGCATTTGCGGCACGAAGCCAAGTACTGCACCTACTCCGGCGACAATACCGTCATTGATCAGGCCGGCCAGCCATGGAGCGGCATTGATGGCATCCAATCCTTTTCCAACGAGGACGGGGATGCCGGGCACCCACACGCCGTAAGCAGACGGGTCAGGTTCCTCACCATAACTGTCCAGAGTTTCCAGAGCGGTGTTATAATCTGCAATTGTAGCCGTTTCATATTCTACAGCCAGAGTTTCTTCGTCTTCGACAGCATATTGGAAGCTAACTAGCGGGGCCGAACCATGTTCTTCAACATATGCATCGTATCCATCAACGATGAGTGAGGCCTCACCGTATTCTTCCGCCACTTCTTCGTATGCAGAACTCCCAATACCCAACAGGTGCCAGCCGTCACCGAAAAGGGCATCGTTGGCCCAGTCTGTGGCTGCCAGGCCTACTGTCACCATGGAGATATAATAAACAAGGAACATAACCACAGCAAAGATAGGCAATCCCAGCCAGCGGTTTGTAACGATCCTGTCAATCTTATCCGAAGTTGACATCTTGCCCGCGTTCTTTTTCTTGTAACTGTATTTCAGCAGGGAGGTAATATAGTTATAGCGTTCATTGGTGATGATACTTTCAGCATCGTCATCAAAACATTTTTCTGCTGACTGAATGTCTTCCTCAATATGTGCAATGACGGATTCTTCAAGTGCTAACTGTTCCAGCACCTTGTCGTCACGTTCAAAAATCTTGATTGCGTACCAGCGTTGCTCTTCCCGTGGCATATCGTGTAATGCTGCTTCTTCTATGTGTGCCAGGGCGTGCTCAACAACACCGGAGAAGGTGTGCATTGGTTCGGTCTTTGTATTTTTTGCAGCATTAAGGGCAGCCTCAGCGGCTTCCATAATGCCCTCACCCCTCAGGGCTGAAATCTCCACTATCTCACAGCCCAAATCACGGGACAGCTCTGAAATATTAATCTTGTCTCCGTTTTTTCTGACCATATCCATCATGTTAATGGCAATAACCACCGGGATCCCTAACTCAGTCAATTGGGTTGTCAGGTATAGGTTACGTTCCAGGTTTGTGCCGTCTACGATGTTCAGGATTGCGTCAGGACGTTCAGCGACAAGATAATTTCTTGCAATAACTTCTTCAAGTGTGTAGGGGGACAGCGAATAGATACCGGGAAGATCTATGACTACAACATCATCGTGCTTCTTTAACTTGCCTTCCTTTTTCTCAACTGTTACTCCCGGCCAGTTGCCAACAAACTGGTTAGAACCCGTTAAGCTGTTAAATAACGTTGTTTTGCCGCTATTAGGGTTACCGGCAAGTGCAATTCTAATTTTTTCTGTCATAAATTCCTCTCATGAAGTTAGCATTGGCTAACTGTAAGTTTAAAAAAATGGGGGATTCCCCCGGATTGTCACTCAACCTCGATCATATCTGCGTCCGCCTTGCGGATCGAAAGCTCATATCCTCGAACCGTGACCTCTATGGGGTCACCCAGCGGTGCCAGTTTGCGAATATATACATCCGCACCCCTTGTTATGCCCATATCCATAATACGGCGCTTGACGGCGCCCTCTCCGTGGACCTTAACAATCTTTACGGTTTCGCCGATTTCAGACTGCCTAAGAGTTTTCATTTTCTCTTCTCCTTAGACCATAATTTTCCCGGCCATCTCACGATTAAGGGCGATGCGGGATTCTTTAACATTTACGATGAGGTCTCCTGCTATTGAAGAAACAACTGTGACATTTCCTCCGACGACGAAACCTAGATTCGTTAAGTGTTTTTTGGTCTCTGTGTTTCCTCCAACCCTACGGATTGTATTTTCCTCGCCGATACTTGCAACTATGAGCGGCATCATGTCTCGCTCCTCCATTCTAAATCGCTTAGCAGCTTAAAATTTTATTTAATAGACGTAAGTTAGCATAGGCTAACTCGCAAGTAGTTTAATATTTTTAAGCATGTGTGTCAATAGAAATTTTGTAACATTTTGGGCTTCTTAAAAATTAGTTAAATTGTGTTAATCTGTAGCCAGTTGAAACAAAAGATGGTGTAATTTGACATGGAAAAAGCGAGGTATTTAGGCAATCAGCAGGTGCCTCCGAAAGGCCTGAGCGATGAAATTCAGGACAATAGAAAAAATACATAAGGACTCCGATAGAATTGTTATTTTTATACATGGTTTTATGGGGTCGCCGACACAATTTTCCGACTTTATGGATTTAGCATTTGGAAAAGGATTTTCTGTTGTTTCTTTGCTTTTGCCCGGACACGGGGAATCGGGATTTGCATTTGCCCGAAGTACGCTCGGAGCCTGGGAGAAATATCTTGACAATCAATTGATGCGCTTTTCATCTTTTAAAGAGATATATCTGGTCGGGCATTCACTCGGCGGTTTGCTGGCAGTCAATGCGTCATTGAAATTTGACATCAAAGGCGTTGTTCTTATCTCGTCACCGCTGAAAATAAATATATTGCAAGCTGAGGCAACATCAAAAAGGATAAGGCTGCTTTTCAATAAGGTTGAACAGGAGATTAGACAAGCCTACCGAGAATCACATAGTATCGGAAAACCGTACTTTATAAGTATGCCTTTTTGGTTTCGGGTCCTATACCAACCCCTGAAATTAATGAAAATAACAAAGCAAAATCTTCCAAGTGTCGAAGTTCCGACCCTTGTTATCCATTCTGAAGAAGATGAAACCGCGTCTTTCGAAAGCTCAGCTATGTTTGATGAACTTTTGCTAAACTCAGATCACGAAATGATTTTGTTAAAAGACTCCTGGCATGCCTATTTTACAAAAGAGGAAAAAGAAATAATGTATACAAGAATGTCAGATTTTATTTCTTTGGAGTGAGGTCAGATTGTATGAAGAGAGTAGTTTTTTATTTGATTCTTCCTCTGGTCCTGCTAGCGCTTATCTTTACGCTATACTTCGTCGGTACATATTCTTCTCTTATCTTTGCCTCCGAGATAAGTGAGCAGGTGACTGACTTGGAAAAAGATCCGCAGCCTGAGTTTTCCTCGCCACAGCAGATGAACACAGCCAAAGCGAAAATGGGTGTCAGGACAGACAGCATACAGGATGCTTATACAGCAGAGTATCTCTCCGACACAAGCATACTTTATTTCGAAGGTATCTCCGACATGATCATAGCTCTGACTACCGGGAAGATTGATGGCTTTATGACTGTCGCTACGCGTGTCCCCTTTATTCTCCGAGAAAATGAAAAGTTGGCTGCCTTTGAACTTGAGGGTCCTTTGGACCATGTAGCTTTTATGTCGGCACGAACTGATTTTTCGCGTGAAGTACTACTGGAGCTTGATTCTTACATATTAACTGCAAAAAACAGTGGTCTTTTCGAAGAATTATATGATAAGTGGTTTAACGCAAAGGATACCTACCCTCAAGTAATTGATGGATCTCAGCTTACTGATGAAAGAGGGATTATTCGCTACGCAGCTCAAAGCAACATGGAACCAACCAGCGCTATGGATCCGACTATGGTAGGAGAAGTTCTTGCCGTAATCCGGAATCTTGCCGGAGAGGGTCTTACCATGCTCATTGTTACCCATGAAATGAAATTTGCCCGTGATGTTTCAAGTCGGATTTTTTATATGGATCAGGGCATTATTTATGAGGAAGGAGCACCGGAGGATATTTTCGATCATCCCCGGAAGCAGAGGACCCGGATATTTGTAAAACAGCTGCGTAATTTCCATTACGATATTGAATCCAGAAACTTTGACTTCGTTGCAGTTGCAAATAGTCTGGCAGAGTTCGGATACAGGCATGCCCTGTCCTCAGCACAGAATTTGAAGTTTCAGCAGATATTTGAAGAAATGTGCGTATCGGTAATACTTCCCGCCTTGCCTGACGCTGGTTTGCTCTTAAGTTTTGACGCTTCCTGTGCTGAAGGCGGAGAAGCCTGTGAGGTGATCATGCACTGGGAAGGCAAAAGATATAACCCTATAGAAGAAGGGGATGAGCTTTCAATGAAAATTGCCTTGGCCAAAACAGAGAAGGCCAACTATTCCTATGAAAACGAAAGCAACTTAATTAAAATAAGCTTTTGATAAGTTACAAGGGATTATCGACGGAAACTGGTCCGTTGTGGCAAGTCGAACAAGGTCATAAGTTCAGCTGAAGAAACATAAATGAGGTGAATTTCCATGAGAAAATCAAGCCTTAGAACTTTTCTGGTGATACTGCTGATAACGGTAACTGTCGCTGGATGCCAAGCAGCTAGCGACAGCAAAGAAAGCATGCCGGTCATGAGCAAGGGAGATGGCTTAGATAAGGAAGGCCCTGCAGAGCAGTTCGGAATTGTTATTACTATTGAGGACGATTATGATAAAGACTTGGTTTACAAAATAGAATAGTAGTAAGTATTCTCCTATCAACATTAGCCTGACAGAGATATCAGATGTGTTTCAGACGACGCCGGGACCAGCTCAACCTACCCGCTACAGGTAGGTTGTAAGAGCTGCAAGTAATGTATGATATATTAACAATCTTCAAATATAGGAAGGCGGAAGGATCGATGGCGCAAACTGAAATATTCGAGTTCACAGATTTACCACTTAATCTCGGAGAGCTGAAAGCAATGCCGGAAGCTGACTTGTCAAACCCACACAAGACTGCAGCATTGACGATCCTGGCGCTCTGCCGCTATGAGGATAATCCTGAAAATGCGATAGAAATGCTAAACTTTCTTAAAGGCCCCCAACCATTGTCTAATTACGACCTTCAGTTTCTGAGAGATAGGCTGAGCGGGAAAGGATACAAGCCATATTCCTTCCTCCAGGGTGCAAGCCCCGAGAACAACTACAAGCCAGACCAGCCATACCGGATCAGCATCTCCGACGGACCATACAGCTATCAGGATGAAGGCTACGTTAAACTTCTCTTGCGTACTTCCGGAGCAGACAGCCCGCGCGAAATTAAATTGCGTGAAAAAGCTAGTAGCGGAGAGTGGTTCTTATGGGAGCATTATCTGCTGGCCGACATACGCGCACCACAAGCCGAGGATCCCTGGGCCTGAAATAATAGACATTCATTTTCTTCTATATACAACGCAAAATGGAAAGCGGCAAGAGGTGTTTTGCCGCTTTCCATTTTGTGTAACATTTTGTGTTTTTGACCTTGGTCAAAGACTTAATGTAAAGTTCTAAGCTATAGTAATTACAGAGATTTTGGATATTACAGGAGGAGCTGAAAATGACAAATAAAACTTTGCAACTTGAAGGGATGACTTGTCCCACCTGCGTGTTGAAAATAGAGAAACTTCTGAAGAAGACCAAGGGCATTGAAGAGTCAGAAGTCCTCTACAATAGCGGCAGAGTGAAGGTCGGTTTTGACGAAGAGACCGTGTCGATAGACGACATCTCGGCAGCTATCGAGCAACTGGGTTATAGAGTAGTCTCTGTAAAATAGTTTCCTGCAAAAGCGGCTTAATAAAAAATCAACCACCTTTTATTTAAGGCGGTTGATTTTTTTGGGGAATTATCGGATCAATTCTTATACATACAGATATTTGACCCAGGTCAAGGCAATTATTTTCCTGACACGTAATAATAGATACATCAAAGCAAATCAATTAGGGGGAGAAAATGTTCAAACTATCAAAAAAACAGATTGTTTGGATTTCAGGAATACTGGCCATTGCAGCAATTATACTGAATAAAGTTATTTACAAAGATATGGAAGGTTATGTGACCCTTTCGATTGTGGTCATGATACTCGGAACCGTCATCGCCGGCTACAATATCTTTAAGACTGCCGCCGTCAGTCTCAGATACAAAGTTATTGGGATTGACCTACTGGTTTCAATCGCGGCTATCGGTGCAATCATTATCGGTGAGTACTGGGAAGCACAAGCGGTTACTTTCCTCTTCACCATTGGTGACTACCTTGAGTCTTTGACGTTGGAGAAAACCCGCAACTCCATTCGTTCGCTGATGGATCTGGCTCCTGATATTGCACGGGTCAGGCGAAATGGTGAAGAAATTGAGATTTCGCCGGATGAGGTGGTTTATGGCGATCTGATAATAATTAAGCCGGGTGAAAAAATCGCTGTTGACGGTGAAGTCATTGAAGGTTCTGCCTATGTCAATCAGGCTGCGATTACAGGAGAGTCCATGCCGATCTCACGTGATCCCGGTGAAGAAGTTTACTCGGGCACAATCGTCGAGTCCGGCTATCTGCTTGTAAAAGCGGAAAAGGTCGGTGAAGATACGACTTTCGCCCGCATTCTCCATATGGTCGAGGAGGCCCAGGACAAGAAGGCCGGCTCTCAGAAGTTTCTTGAGAAATTTGCTGCCTGGTATACACCTGCAATTATCGTATTGTCTATTTTGGCGGGTCTGATCTCCAAAGACGTCAGACTCGGCCTGACCTTGCTGGTGGTTTCCTGCCCCGGAGCCCTGGTTATATCCACACCCATCTCTTACGTTGCGGCAATCGGCAATGGTGCTAAAAATGGAGTATTAATCAAGGGCGGCGAGATTATGGAAAAGCTTGGTCGAGTGAAAGCGATAGCTTTTGATAAAACAGGAACACTTACTGAAGGCAAACCCGGCGTTAGCAGGATTAAAGCCTACGATATGGATGAAGACGAGTTTCTGCGTATCGCTGCAATCGGTGAATCGTACTCAGAGCATCCACTGGGTGCAGCTATAATCAGAAAAGCGGAAGAGAAGCTGGGAAGAATCTCGGAAACTCCTGAAGATGCCCGTATGTTGATCGGTCATGGTTTGGCCTTTGTCTATGATGGGACAGAATATTACATAGGTAATAGAAGGCTGCTTGATGATCAGAATATTGATTACTCCGCTCAGGAAGATTATCTCAACGAGGAAGAAGGCTTAGGTCAGACAGCTGTAATCATGGCATCCGCAGATAAGGTTCATGGTATTATTTCCATAGCAGATACAATCCGTCCGGAAGCAAAACAACTTGTAAGTGATCTGCATGGGCAAGGTATTCAGCATATAGTCATGCTGACAGGTGATAATCGCCGTGCAGCCCAGGCTGTTGCAGAAGAGCTGGGCCTGGACGGGCACTATAGTGAGCTGCTTCCTGAAGATAAGGTCAGCTCCTTAGCGGATTTATCTGCAAAGTATGGCGAAGCGGCTATGGTTGGAGACGGCATCAACGATGCGCCTGCACTGGCCTCTGCTGATCCGGGTATCGCTATCGGAGCGGCAGGTGCTGATGTGGCAATGGAAACAGCTGATGTGGTGCTGATGAGTGATGATATCGGGAAACTCTCTTACGCAATGGGGCTCAGCCGGGCGACATCAAATAATGTCAGGCAAAATGTAATCTTCGCCATTATAGTTGTTGTACTACTTCTGGCAGGGGTATTGGTGCAGGAAGTCAATATGTCTTTAGGAATGTTAGTGCACGAAGGATCAGTTTTATTGGTTATACTTAACGCGATGCGCCTTTTGAATTATGGACGAAAAGGAAAGAAGCGGAAGCTGGAGGCTGTGAAGGTAGGGAAATAATGCAGTGCAATAGTCAATGTAGCGGACATTCACCCTGTTGCTCAAGTGAACGTGAGACTTGTATAGAACTTGTCCCGATTTTCAAAGGACTTTCTGAAGAGGAGATGCTGGAAATAGCCAGTATCACCTCTTCTCGTGTTTTAGGGAAAGGCGAACTGGCATACAGAGCAGGTGAGATATCCAACACCATGTATGTTGTTCACACCGGAGGAATCAAACTTTATCGACTGACGGCGGGAGGCAGGGAACAGGTTCTGCAGATTATCGGACCCGGGGAGTTTATCGGAGAACTTACACTTTTTTCTTCTTTGCCTTTGACTGATTATGCTGAAGCGCTGGAAGAAACGACTTTATGTGTCTTGGAAGGGCCTAAACTCAAAGAGCTTATGGGCAAGTATCCGCAGATCGCTTTTAAAGTTTTGGACGAACTTTCAAGGCGTCTGGAGACGGCGGAAAGTCGGATCGAAGCAATCAGCCTGGGTTCAGTTGCTGAAAGGCTGGCTGCAGCTATACTGGATTTAGCAGCGGGAAGGAATGAAGTGAATCTGCCTATGAGCAAGGGTGATTTAGCCTCGCAGCTTGGTATGAGCCAGGAAAGCCTAAGTCGCAAATTAACCGAATTCCACGACGAAGGACTGATTACGCTGCAAGGCCAGCGCGGGATTTACATTAATGACAGGGCTATCCTGGAGACCATGGTTAATAAATATTAAGGAGATAATAAAATGAAAATAGCATTAGCCAGTGATCACGCCGGTTATGATTTGAAGATGTATGTCAGGGCTCATTTGGAAGCAAAGGGCTATGAAGTTAATGACCTTGGCGTGCATAACAAAGAACGCAGTGACTATCCTGTATATGGCAATAAAGCTGCCAAAGAAGTGGTGAATGGCAACAGCGACTTTGCGATAATTTTCTGTGGGACCGGTGTCGGGATCTCGATTGCTGCCAACAAAGTGAAAGGCGTACGCTGCTGCTGCTGCAGTGAGCCGTATTCCGCTCGCATGTCGCGCCTCCACAATGATTCTAACGTCCTGGCAATGGGTGGCAGGGTCGTGGGAGACGAGCTGGCACTGATGATCGTCGATGAATTCCTGTCAACTGAATTTGAAGGCGGCCGTCACAGCGACAGAGTGAAGCTGATTGGCGAACTGGATGAGTATTAATTCAACAACATAAACGCAAACTGCACATATATGCTAATCTGAATATAGTATAGACAGATTGTTATAAAAGGAGATGCTCTGCAAATTCTTTGCCGTATGCTTTATACTTAATTGTTCGTTAATCCAATTGGAGGAGCACGATAATATATGAAAAAACTCTGTGACTTTTTGGGCATGACTTCACTTTTTGCCGGTTTGGACCAGTCTGTTTATCATGAGTACTGTTATAGCACCAATATGAAAACATTTTGGAAGGGTGAAGTCATTGTTAATGAAGGAGACCCCTGTACAGGAATAGGAATAATTGTTGACGGACAGGTAGCCAGGCAAAAATATTCTGCCTCAGGTGAGTTCTCTACTCTTGACTTACTCGGCCCAGGTGACATCTTCGGCACAACTCTCATTTTTTCAACACGAAAGAAATACCCCTTCACCCTTGAAGCTGTCTCTCATTGCAAGATAGTGAAAATGACCCGTGACGTATTATTGTCGATGATATCCAAAAACCCTCAACTGCTTCTGAATTATATGCAGCAGTTATCTGACCGCTCAACAGAGCAGGATAAACGGATAGATCTGCTGTCACAAAAAACTTTACGCCTTAAAATAGGGCATTATTTGCTGCAGTTACTTGAAGAGCAGCTGGAAGATCATGACATGTCTCTTGAACAGGCACTCCGCTATCCGACAACCTACGCAGTGGAACTGCCGGTATCCAAAGAGGTAGTTTCTCGCCTGTTGGCAATGCCACGTCCTTCATTTTCACGCGAGCTCATCAGTATGGAGAAAGATGGCCTGATACGGGTTAATGGCCGTGTGATTTGGCTGTTGGATATTCGTGGTCTGGCAAGCGACATTATTGTTGATGCTGAAGAAGAACTACCTGCCGGATAATTGAAGAATAAAAGAATCCTGTCTTTCACGCGGAAAACATGATGAGATTGTACAAGTTTTGTCTGAAAAACTGTGTCGAAAATATATTGCATTCCTCTTTACTTTAAATATAAGATTATCGGGAAGCAGTATTTTATAGAGTAGTATTAACAATTCTGAAATTACACATGAATCAAATCGCAAAATAATAAGAATGAGGTGCACACATGACATTCAAATCCGATATTGAAATCGCCCAGGCGACTGAAATGAGACCAATCGACGAGATCGCAAAAGCCGCAGATATTTCATCAGATCATCTTGAGCATTACGGAAAGTACAAGGCAAAGGTATCGCTGGAAGCTTTGGCACAATCTGAAGATAAGCAACAAGGCAAGCTTATTTTAATGACGGCTATTACGCCTACTCCTGCAGGAGAAGGGAAGACCACGACGACAATAGGTCTGGCTGATGCTTTGGCGAAACTGGGTAAGAAGTGCACAGTCGCCTTGCGCGAACCTTCAATGGGCCCTGTTTTTGGCATCAAGGGTGGGGCTGCCGGTGGCGGTTACGCTCAGGTTGTACCCATGGAAGACCTCAATCTACATTTTACCGGAGACTTTCATGCTATCGGGGCAGCCAATAACTTACTGGCTGCCATGCTTGACAATCATATCCAACAGGGCAACAGTCTGAATATTGATCCTCGCCAGATTACCTGGAAGCGTGTAGTTGACATGAACGACCGTCAGTTGCGCTTTGTCGTAGATGGCCTTGGCGGCAAAGCCAATGGTTCTCCACGAGAAGATGGTTTTGATATCACAGTGGCATCAGAAGTTATGGCCATATTCTGTCTGGCGACGAGCCTGGAGGACTTGAAGGCCCGCTTCGCCAGGATCGTTGTTGCATACAGCTATGACGGCAAACCTGTTACCTGTGCTGATCTTAAGGCAGAAGGAGCTATGACTGCTTTGCTGAAGGATGCAATTAAGCCCAATATGGTGCAAACATTGGAAGGTACCCCGGCTTTTGTTCACGGTGGACCTTTCGCGAACATTGCCCACGGCTGCAATAGCATACTGGCAACCAAACTGGCTCTGAATAATTTTGATTACCTGGTTACAGAAGCCGGTTTTGGCGGAGATCTGGGTGCTGAAAAGTTTATTGATATTAAATGCCGGGCAGCCGGGCTTAGACCTGATGCAGTAGTAATTGTTGCAACTGTCCGCGCTTTGAAAATGCATGGTGGTGTGGCCAAGACAGACCTGAAAGGCGAAAACCTCGAAGCACTTGCCAAGGGTATGCCTAACCTGCTGCAACATGTTGAGAATATGCAGGAAATCTTTAAACTTCCTGTGGTGGTAGCAATTAACCGTTTCCCTGACGACACAGAAGCAGAGCTTGAACTTGTGCGTGAAGAGTGCCGTAAACTTAATGTAAATGTGGCCCTTTCCGAAGTATGGGGCAAAGGCGGCGAGGGTGGGCTGGAGCTGGCTGAAGAAGTCATTCGTCTCTGCGACAGTGATTCAGACAGGACTCCTCACTATACCTACGAACTTGACACAACGATTGAAGAGAAAATCGAAGCTATAGCGAAACGTATGTACCATGCTGATGGCGTTGTTTTCAGCAACAAAGCTCGTAAACAACTCAAAGAACTGGCAAACAACGGTTTTGGCAATCTTCCAGTGTGTATGGCCAAGACACAGTATTCCTTCTCTGATGACCCGTCATTGATCGGCGTACCGCGTGACTTTGAAATCACAGTGTCTAACCTCAAAGTTTCTGCCGGCGCCGGCTTCATTGTTGCTCTGACCGGTGAAGTAATGACCATGCCCGGACTGCCGCGCGTACCCTCCGCTGAAAAGATCGATGTGGATGCAAATGGCAAAATTTCCGGCTTGTTTTAAGCAGAGCTTGCTCAAAATCAGGATTTGTTATTCAATAAGGGTTGCTCAGTTGAGCAACCCTGACCTTTTAGGGAGAAATCGGCACTTTAGTGCGTCATTGACATTTTGAAAGAATTATCTCTTTCCGGATCACTAGTTCATGTAATTTCTTATGCATGAGCTTTATGCATGTGCTAGAATACCGTTAAATGATGTGACATTTATTAATACCGCTCACTTTATCGCTCGTGACCGGTGCATTCGAAGCGTCAGGAAAGGTGCAAAAATGGAAGAATTAAGAAAATACATGCAAGAAGCCGCTACCTTCATGAACCGCACAGCTGGTGTGTTGGACAAGGAAGGTTTAGTGCTGGCATCGACAGATGCTGAGCTCGAAGGCACGGAGGATTCTGTTGCAAAGGCAGTTCTGGCGTCAGATGAACATATTGTTTTTAGTGGCGATCGTGCTTACATGAAGATAGATCGTACACGTAACAGTCTAATTTGCTTTGTAGACGGAAAAGATGAGCAGTCCCAGGTTTATCTTGAATTACTCAAACGCTGGATTGAATCATCCTATGTTGAGAAAGATAATGTCGAAGAAAAAGAGACATTTATCAAGAATGTTCTATTAGAGAATGAATTGCCGGGGGATGTACCGTTAAAGGCAAGAGACCTTAAAATAGCTTATCCGGTCCCGCGCCAGATTTATATTGTCAGGGTTAATCCGGGCAAGTCTGCAGATGTGTTGACAGTTTTAGAGCATCTTTTCCCTGACTGGGAGCGTGATTTTGTTTTCCCGATGGATGAAGAAAATATCGTCGTCATGCTGGAAATACATGCTGGAGATAAATCGCGAACAGCGAGTGAAGAGGCTTCTTTGATTCTCGACACAATTAATACGGAAGCTAAAACACATGCCTACATTGGTGTCAGCATGCCTGCGGAAACTTTAAAAGATACAGCTAAATCTTATCGCGAAGCCTCAATGGCTTTAATCGTCGGTCAGATATTTGATGAAGAGTCAAGCATAATGCGCTACGACAGACTGGGTTTGGGCCGTTTGATTTATCAACTGCCGAAGACTCTCTGTGAGCTATTCCTTTCCGAGGTTTTTGAGGATGGTGCATATGAGGCTTTAGATGATGAGACCCTGCTCACGATTCAGAAGTTTTTTGAAAACAATCTAAACGGCAGTGAAACCAGTCGTCAGCTCTTTGTCCACCGCAATACCCTAGTCTATAGACTGGACAAGGTTGAGAAGATTACCGGACTGGATCTGAGAAACTTCGATGATGCGGTTCTGTTTAAACTGGCACAGATGGTTCGCAAGTATCTTGAGTATCAGGATTCAGGCAATAAGACTGCCGGCAGTGTGCGCGGCGACAGGAAGTCGGATAGCTCCATACCTGTGATTTAGTACTTGTTGGAGTAACTCTCGACAATGGATATGATCGAATTTGTAGATGTTGACAAAATCTATCCTAATGGTACCCGGGCTTTACATAATGTTTCTTTCAGTGTAGAGTCCGGTGAATTTGTTTTTGTAATAGGTGAAAGCGGAGCAGGCAAATCAACCATAGTTAAACTGCTTACTTGTGAAGAACATCCGAGCCATGGATCGGTAATATTGGGCGGTCAGGATGTTTCGGAGCTTCCTGATAAGTATGTGCCTTTTTTGCGCCGCAAAATCGGCATGATTTTCCAGGATTTCAGACTGATTTCTTCCAGAACAGTAGCGGAAAATGTTGCCTATGCAATGGAAGTCACAGGTGCCTCACCTAAAGAGATCATGAGGCGGGTGCCCCTGGTCCTTTCAGTGGTCGGCTTGAAAAATAAGGCTGATGTTTACCCGGCTCAATTATCCGGTGGCGAAGGCCAGCGAGTGGGTATCGCCAGGGCTTTAGTTAATAATCCTCGCCTGATTTTGGCAGATGAACCTACCGGAAACCTTGATCCTGTTAATGGCGAGGCCATCATGGCCTTACTTGAGAGGATAAATCGCAATGGTACTACTATCATTGCCTGTACTCATGACCAAAATCTGGTTAACAAGATGCAAAAGCGTGTTTTGCAGCTTGAAAAAGGCACAGTCACTCGTGATGAGTATTGTGGTAATTATTATTGTGTATCAACTGAAAAAGAATTAAGCCCCATAGAGGACAAGACTGAGTTCGCACAGGATTTTGAAGCAGATGAAGCAGAAGCTTTTGCAGAGTTTAACGAGAGCACTAAGCGAACTACTGACAGGACATCCCTGCTTGACAGCCTAGTACAAGATTCAGAAAGCAGACGCACCCGGTATTCTTCGTTGAACCGAACTGAAGAAATGAAAGAAATTTTGAAAAAAATTGATGAACGGGTAAAACAACGTGAGGCTATGCGCAGGCAGGAAGAAATGCTTTCATATCATGAAGCCCGTGACGGCTCTGAAGAAAACACAATAGAGTCCGGAGAGTTTTTTGAATGAAAGTAAATGAAATACGTTATGCTGCCAAAGCAGGTATCCGGAATCTGGGGCGCCATCCTTTATTGCTTGTTGCTTCAGTCCTTACTTTGACTTTAATGCTTTTTTTATTGAGCATTTTTGTGATTTTTTCCCGGAATGCATCCCATTTGTCAAAAATAGCTGCCCAGCAGCCACCAATAACCATATCTATGCGTGTTGGTGCAGAAAATTCGAGTATCGAACAGATGCGGCATTTCCTCTCGGGTGACACTGAAAATATTGTTGAGTTCACGGAGTTCACTCCGGAGATGAACTTTCAAACTTTCAAAGAAAGCATTGGAAAAGAAGAACTCTGGGAAGGTTTTTCAGTGGAGGACAATATACCCCACACCTTTAATGTTCGTTTGACCGATCCCGGTTATGGTGAAGAGTTCAAAACAACTGTCGAGTCAATGCCTGAAGTCTATGAAGTTCTGATGGAAACAGAAGTAATGAAGCTTTTGGATAAGGTCTCTTTGTGGACGAATCGTATTGGCATGATATTTTTCATTGTGCTTGCCGTAGTATCAGCACTCATAGTGGCCAACATGATAAGAGTTGCTGTGCTATCCCGATCTAATGAGATAAACATAATGAAATATCTGGGAGCTACTAAAGGGTTTATTCAGCTGCCTTTTATCATCGAAGGTCTGTCGTCCGGCTTTATTGGGGCACTACTTGCCAGTCTGACTTCGGGCCTTCTGTATGTTTATATTCAAAATCGCTTTAGCAAGGGTTTGAGTGGAATCAGCCAGGGTACTTTCACACTCCTGCCAAACTCAACAGTTATCGGAACTATAATAGGAATTAATTTGCTGGTAGCCTTTGTGTTATGCTTTGTCGCCAGTATGTTATCAGTCAGAAAACATGCGAAGGTTTAATTGCCTGTCGCAGACGACAAATAAGTGTTACTGTCATGTAATAAATGGACAGAAAAAAGATGCTAATGTAGAATATGAAACAGCAGGTATTTCTGCTTTGGGAGATGAAAACTTGATTTCGCAAGTTAATCGAACAAAATCTAAGCTTTTTAATTTTTTACGGATAGGCTCTTTGATTCTGGCGATATTGTTAACGCTGGTTTTGATGGCTCCAAATTTTGTTGAAGCAACAACAACAAAAGAAAAATTGGATGAAGCGAGAAAACATCTCAACAATCTGCAAACAGAATTGGAAGCCACCCAGACTCAACTTAATGATCTGCGCACGGAACAAGATCGTTTGTCTGATGATTTGAGCTGGCTCGAATACCGTACCGAAGAACAGAATAGAGTTTATCAGGACGCTTTACAGCAGAAGGAAACAGCTTATGCCATCATGCTGGAAGACGAAGCTGCCTATCAGGAGTCACTGCAAAAACTAAGTGACAAGCAAGATGAATATGGCAAACGAATTTCCCAGATGTACAAGTGGCAGAACAAGAGTATGCTCGAACTTCTGCTGGGATCTGACAGCTTGCAGTGCTTCTTCACGACCGTCCGTTTTATGAAGGTTGTCTCCGATGCTGATGAACAAGCTTTGGATGATCTGGAAAGTGCAACAAAAGAAGCTGAAGTAATGCGTCTTCGCTCAGAAGAATCATATAGTGAATTAACAATGTTAGCTGAGGAAGCTGATGCTGTTCTGCAGCAGATCAAGGCTGAACAGGATATGACGCAGAGCGAGCTGGATGAGGCATTATACTCATTGAGTCTTTTCAGGCAGAAGGAAGAAAATCTGAACGCAATCAAAAATACTGCTCAAGCTGACGTAAATTATTATGCTAATCAGTATGCCAATGAAAACAAACCAAAGCCAACAAGTCCACAAACTCAGGCACCGGTGCAACCTCCGTCAACTGGTGGAAGCACTGTACCGAGTGGAAGTTCATTTGCCTGGCCGGTACCCTCCAGCTCGTACATCACTTCTTATTTCGGCTGGCGTGGTTCAGAATGGCATCAAGGTATGGATATTGCAGCAGGAATGGGATCTAATGTGATTGCTGCCCGTGGAGGCATAGTTACATACGCCGGATGGCTCGGCGGATACGGCAACCTGATTATCTTGGATCATGGCGATGGTTATACTACTAGATATGCACACCTGAGTGCCTATAATTGTTACTACGGCCAGAGCGTATCCAGAGGTCAGGTGATCGGTTTCATCGGCAGTACCGGAAATTCTACCGGACCACACCTGCATTTTGAAATTCTTACTTACGGTACGCCAACAAATCCTCTATCGTATTATTAAGAAATCAGATATCATTGTATTTGTTTTACTAGGTATATAACAAGGTCGGATTAATCTGACCTTGCCGTTTTTAAATGAGGTAAATTATGCAAGAACGACCACAAGATCCTTATTCCCGGAATCAATATGACCCCTACGCTCAGCCTCCGCCAAATCAACAGACACAGATGAACAGATTTGGATCCTATCCGCCAAGATTCCCTCAGTATGCTGACGAAGAGGAGAAAAGAGCCCGCAAGCGGGGTATACGCTGGAGAGTATTTTTAGCGGTATTTATAACTGCGACGATCACCTTTCTACTGACAGTGGGAATCGCCTATGTTTTTTATGGTGATGCCATCCGTGAGCTGGGAGGAAACCGCCTGAGCTTCTTAAATGAAGAAGATGGCGATGCCTATAGTCTGAGCTTCCCGGCTGAAGAGGGGGTAGACATTGCTCTGGCAAAGTTGAGTGAAGTATATGATCTCATCTATGAAAACTACATTGAAGAGCTCTCCCATGCTGAGTTAATCGAGATTATGACTCAGGGCCTGGCCGGCAATATGGACAGTCCCTATACCTTTTACCTGAGTGCTGATGACAATCAGGCATCTCAGGATGCAATGAGTGGTGAGTATAGCGGTATCGGTGCCATTGTCATGATGGATGATGCCGGCTTTTTTGTCGTCAATGACGTTGTCATGAACAGTCCTGCTGAAGAGGCAGGTGTGGCTATTGGTGACAGGATTATTGCAGTTAACGGCAAAACGACCATGGATGTACAGGATGTATCCCAGCTGGCAAATATGATACGTGGAGAAGACGGTACTCCGGTGAACATCACTTTTTTCCGTCCATCCGAAAATCGTGAAATAGTGCAAGACATCATACGCAAAAAAATCACTAATGCATCGCTTACCTATCAGATGCTCCAGGAAGGAATCGGCTACATTCGCCTGACGGAATTCTCTGCGCACGCTGCTGAAAATTTTGAGAAAGCAGTACTTGATCTGATGGATGCAGGCGCCCAGCATCTGGTTATTGACCTGCGCAGTAACGGTGGAGGCTATGCTTACCAATGCATAGATATGCTGGATATTCTTCTGCCGGCACAGACAATAGCGACAGTTGAGGGTCGATCTGACGGCAAGGAGTATACAGAAGAGTGGAAGACGACGAAACCGGCCCTTGTACCGGAGAGTATGACTTATGCAATCCTGCTGAACCGCTACTCAGCCAGTGCCAGTGAATTGTTCTCAGGAGTGTTGAGAGATCTTAACAAGGCTATCCTCATAGGGGAGCAGACCTACGGCAAAGGTGTCGGTACTTTAACCTGGAGTTTGTCAGATAATTCAGCGATTCAGGTAACAACTTTCGGGTATTTTCTGCCAAAGGGTGAATCAATTGATAAGATCGGCCTTGTTCCTGATGAGGAGATAACTTTGGACGATGAGGCTGCCAAAAAACCTATTAATCAACTAAGCCTTGAAGAGGACACTCAACTGGCTAAAGCAATTGAATTACTGGAGAAACTTCTTAAGTAGAATATCTGTATAGCAGGGGAGAGGAGAAAGCTCTTTATGTATGACCGAAGAATAATCAATGGACTGGTTTATCAGGATGGCGAGTTCAAGCCCACTAACGTCTATATCAATGGCGAGAAGATAGCCCTGATTTCTCCGGAAGAATTTGATGCTGAGCAAAGTACGGATGCAGCCGGCTTGCTCATTGCTCCCGGAATAATCGACGCGCATGTTCATATCTCCCTCAATGGGGCCGGTGGGAATCTGTCCTGCGATGATTATCGCAGTGGCAGTATTGCAGCGGCTTACGGTGGTGTTACAACTTTTATAGATTTCTTGGGTGAAGCTGCCGGTGTGGCAGAGATGCGTAATTTTTTCAACGAAAAAATGGAGATCGCACAGGATGCTTTAATTGACTACGCCTTGCACGCTTCGGCAAAAGACCTGATAGACAGTGTAGAGGATATGGCGGATCAGGCAGCAGCTCAGGGAACGCCTTCAATTAAGCTCTACACGACCTATCGACCCTCCGGTATTTATTCCTCTCCGAAAACAGTTGAAGATTTTATTGCTAGGTCTGCCCGAGGTGATGTGCGTATTATAATTCACGCAGAAGATGACGCTCTGATCAATCATGAAAATAAAGATGCCAGAAATTTGGCGCAAAACCGCCCGCCTGAATGTGAAATTGAAGAGGTACGTAAGATTGCAGAGTGGACCAGAAAGCATCAGGGTAACAGTTATATCGTACATGTAAATTGTGGTGAAACTATTGAAATGCTAAAAGAAGAGTTTAGCGATATTTTGCACAAGAATCTGTACCTTGAGAGCGCTCCCCAGTATTTTGTATTTGATGAATCGGTATACGGTTTGGAAGACTATTACCGTTACACCATTACTCCGCCTTTCCGTTCCGTGGAACAGCGTGAATTGCTCCGGAAAAACTGGCGCGAAATCAGTGTCTTTGCTACAGATCATTGCCCTTTCACTTTAGATGCCAAGCGTAACGCTGAGGGAAACCTTGCTGTAATGCCTATGGGTATGGGTGGTATGGAATATCTCTTCCCTCTGATGCATTCTCTTTACGGCAACAAGGTCATCGATCAGCTGACTGTGAACCCGGCAAAGATGTTCGGTCTTTATCCGCAAAAGGGTGTTCTCGCTCCCGGCAGCGATGCTGATATTGTCCTCTACCGCGAAGGTCCTGGAGTGATAGATGAACTGCATTCTGCTGCTGATGACAGCCCGTATCTGGGGCTGGAGGTTGATGCAAAAATTGTTTCAACAATGAGTCGTGGAAGATGGGTCGTTGAAAATGGTGAGTTGAGAGAGGGATCTGCAGGCAAGTTTGTCTTTGGACGATTTTAAATCTTTTACGGATCAGCCCTTGATATCTTCTGCAACTTCCATCAGTTGAAGATAGAGCAATTCCTCTATTTCAATATCCTGCAGAAGTTCAGCGTAATCATGATAGATTTCACCCGAGTCAACCAGAGTGAAATTCTTTTCCAGAGAAATCTTCTCTTCCTGATGCTGCGAGAGATTGCTTTCCAGATCTCTGAGGAGCTCGTTAATATCCGCTACAATACGGCGGCGCTCACTTCTATTGCGGGGATATTGTTTCAGGTCAGCCAGAAGCGGGTAGAGATGAACCGCCTGTTTATCCCAAAGAGGCATTTCAGGCACAATCTCTGCGGAAGCCGCGTCCCTTTCCTCCTTTTCGGATGAAGTTCTGTGCAGAACAGCTTTTTTACTTTCAAATTTTCGTTTGTCACTTTCTTTTTCGGCGTCTCTGTACTCAGTAATATTGGAGAAAACACTAATCCCCCCATCGAGCATACCCCAGACTTCTTCGGCAATATGCTCTACAAAATAGCGATCATGCGAAACAGCAAGGATAGTGCCTGTAAACTCGTTCAGTGCTTCCTCCAGGAGTTCACGCGAATAGATATCCAGATGGTTAGTCGGTTCATCCATAAATAGTACATCCGGCTTATCTTGCAATAGAGCACAGAGAAACAGGCGCGATCGTTCTCCACCGGAAAGGCTGCCGGTTTTCTGAAAAACAGCATCTCCGCTGAAACCGACACGTGCCAGCTCACTGCGGGCCTCAGCCTCATTTAGTTGTGATTGCAAAAAAAGCAACTGTTCCAGTACTGTTATTTCGTAATTGTCAAATTTAGCTTCCTGCCCCAGAAAACCGAAGGTCAGATTGGCAGCGCTTGTGATAGTACCTTCATTTTGTAGGATTTCTCCCATTAGTGTTTTTAGTAGTGTTGTTTTACCACAGCCATTCTTGCCTACTAGAGCGATGTGTTTTCCTTTAATCAGATTAAAAGACAAGTTTTCGAAGATAGCATCAGATTCTCCTTCAAAGCGAACTGTAAGGTTTTTTACGTCCAGTGCTAGCTGCTCACGTCGTGAGCCGGTCTGTGCAGGCTGCTGTGTTGATTTGAAACTCATGCGTTTATGTGGAGATCTTTTAAAATTACGTAAAGCAGCCAGTTCCTCACTTATGCGTCCCTCTTTTTTCTCACTGCTGTGATACTGGGCGATCTTTCGGTGTGACAACATTGTCTGGGTGATTTCTTCCTGCCTTTGCAGCTTTTTCTCAATATGATAAATACGCCGTTCCAGCGTTTTTTCTTCAAGGGCTTTTTGTTCCAGATATTTTGTGTAATTACCGGAGTATACTCTGATCCTGCCTGTATTAAGCTCAGCGGTCTTGTCGGCTACGTTGTTGATGAAAGCGCGGTCATGGGAGACGAAGAAAACAGCGGAGGTCATCTTATTAAGATAGTCCTCCAGCCAATCAATGGCCTTCTGGTCCAGGTGGTTGGTAGGTTCGTCTAGCAATAGAAGATCAGGAGATCGCAACAAAAGTCTAGCTAGAGCGACACGCATGCGTTCACCTCCGGAAAGGTATTCCAGAGGGCGCCTGATCGTAGCCTCGTCAAGAGAAAATGCGTTTAACGTAGCCTCCAGCCGCTGGCGGAAGCTGAAGCCACCCAGAGATTCAAAACGATCCTGGGCTCTGGCGTATCTTTGCATGAGGTCATCGAGGGTGTCTTCATCAGTGCAGCCCTCCATTTCAACCTGCAAGTCAAAAATCTCTTGCTCAACTGCACTTATCTCCGGATCTTCCAAAGGGAAATCACCTCCGGCATTAAGGTGTTCCAGTTGCTGTTCCAGATAACCTACGACTATACCGCGTGCAAGCTGTATGCTACCGAATTCGGGGTCGGGACTTTCACTACCGGCGATAAGGCGCAGCAGCGTGGTTTTGCCGGCGCCGTTGTCGCCAATCAAAGCGATCTTATCTCCGGGCATAATGTTGAGATCGACACCTTCCAGCACCTTTACGGTTGCGTACGATTTTGATATATTGTTAATGCTCAGTAAACTCATGTCGCACATATTATGGACTTATCTCTCTATTTTTGACAACGATTTAAGCAGGAAAGAGAGTTTAGCGTAATATTTCAAACCTTTTGCAACTTTTTTGAAAAATTGCTTGCAATATGCCCCTTGATACTTTATACTTCCCCTTGTGCCTTTTTAGATGGACCTCTGCGTCTGTGCCTAAAAAGGTGAGCGAAGAAGACGGAGATTGCTTTCCAGTTCGCTGCGGATTGGAGAGGTAACTTCGTTAGAGCAGTCCGGCATGATCCGGACGATAATCACGCGGCAGCTTAGCACCCAGCGTAAGCGCCAAGCACTTCGACTGGGTTTTAAAATGAAAGAGTTAGACACACCCGAGTCGATAGTGATTGCCGAAAGAGTGATTAATACGTAGCCATAGGAGGAAAAAATGGCAGTTAAGCAAACTATTAGAATCAGACTGAAAGCTTTCGACCATCGCATTCTTGATGAGAGTGCTGAACGTATTGTTGAAACAGCTAAGAACACAGGTGCAAGTGTATCAGGCCCGATACCTTTGCCGACAGAGAAAGATATCATTACGATTCTGCGCTCGCCCCACGTTAATAAAGATTCACGTGAGCAGTTTGAGGTCCGTACTCATAAGCGCCTGATAGATATCCTGACGCCAACACAGCGGACCATAGAATCTCTGATGAGACTTGAGATGCCCGCCGGCGTTAGCATCGAAATCAAACTATAACAATAATTGGTCAATGTTCACCGTAGATGTGAACCAATAACCAGGAGGTAATAGAAGATGGCAAAATTCATGCTCGGCCGTAAAGCTGGTATGACACAAGTATTTGATGAAATGGGGAATTCCGTTCCCGTAACAGTCATTGCCTGTGGACCACTCAAGGTCATACAGAATAAGACAGTAGAAAAAGACGGCTATGCAGCTACGCGCGTTGGATATGAAGATTATAAAAAGGCAACGCGTCCTCACAGTGGTCAGTTTTCAAAAGTAGAAGTCGCTCCAATGCGCTACATCCGTGAATTTACCGCGGATGAAGGTGAAGAGTTTGAAGCAGGACAAGAAGTTAATGTTGCTGACATGTTTGCTGAAGGCGACTTTGTAGATATTTCAGGTATTTCCAAAGGTAAAGGCTTCCAGGGCTCAATCAAGCGTCACGGTGTGTCACGCGGACCCATGTCCCACGGTTCAAAATATCATCGCGGGTCAGGCTCCATGGGCTCATCGGCAACACCTGGTAAAGTTTTCAAGGGTAAGAAACTGCCTGGTCAGATGGGCAATAAGCGTGTGACAGTACAGAACCTTCAGGTAGTACAGGTTGACGGAGAACGTCATATCCTGGTAGTACGCGGTTCAGTGCCCGGTCCCAAGCGCGGTCTGTTGGAAATCAAGACCAGCGTTAAGGGAAAGTAGACGGAGGAACTGATAAATGCAAATTAATGTATTAAATATTAAAGGCGATATTGTTGAAACTCTCGAAGTATCTGATGATGTCTTTGCTATTGAGCCAAACCTTGATGCCGTATATCGGGTGATGCTTGCTCAGCAGGCAAACCGCCGACAGGGCACCAGTAAAACCAAGGGTCGCTCAGAGGTTCGTGGCGGCGGAAGAAAACCTTATCGTCAGAAGGGAACAGGTCGTGCACGTCACGGTTCTAACCGTTCTCCCATTTTTGTCGGTGGTGGTGTTACTTTCGGTCCGACTCCACGTTCTTACAGGACGCGTTTGCCGAAAAAATTAAGACGTCTGGCTATGCGTTCGCTTTTGTCCGACAAGGCAGCTAATGAAAAGTTGTTGGTGCTGGACTCTTTGGATATGGAAACACATAAAACTCGCGAAATGGTCGAAATTTTGAAAAATGTCGGTGTTGAAACATCGGCACTGATTGTTACCAGCGGCAGCAATGTGGAAGTGATGCGTTCAGCACGTAATATTCCTAATGTTCGTACAGCAGGAGTAAATGCCTTTTCCGTACTTGATCTTCTGAAGTCCGATTTGCTAATCGTAACACGCGAAGCTCTTGGCACAATCGAGGAGGTATACGCATCATGAGAAACCCACACGATATCATTATTCGTCCCGTCATCACAGAACAGAGCATGATGGAAGCTGCATACGGCAAATATACTTTTGAGGTTGACCGCCGGGCAAGCAAGACAGAAATAAGACAAGCAGTTGAAGTGCTTTTTGATGTTAAGGTCACAGGAGTCAATACGATTAATCTGCGCGGCAAAGAACGACGTGTCGGAGCCGGGAGAAAAGGTATGACTTCAGCCCGCAAAAAAGCAATTATTACCATAGATACCGATCCGGCAGCTGAAACCTATCAGACAGCGGGCGGTAAAACAAGCACCAGATCGAAGAAATACAAAACTTCGATTGAAGAATTCGGGTTCGGCCAATAAGCCGTTCAAGCGAAAGAAGGAGAATTATAATGGCAAAAAGTTATAGACCGACTTCCCCCGCGAGAAGGCAGATGACCAGAGTTGATTATTCTGATTTAACAGTTAAAAAAGCTCCGGAGAAAAGTTTGCTTCAAACGCAGCAGAAGTCCAGTGGTCGCAACAACTACGGCAGAATCACAGTTCGTCATCGTGGTGGCGGAAACCGCAGAAAATACAGACAGATTGACTGGAAGCGTATCAAGGATGATATTCCTGCAGTCGTAAAGTCAATTGAATACGATCCTAACCGGACAGCATTTATTGCTTTGCTTTATTACGTAGACGGCGAGAAGTCTTACATTTTAGCTCCTAACGGGCTAAAGGTCGGCGACACCGTTATGTCCGGCCAGGAAGTGGAAATTGCTCCGGGTAATACCCTGCCTTTGAGCTCGATTCCGGTTGGTACGCAGGTTCATAATATTGAAATGCATCCTGGCAAGGGTGGGCAACTTGTTCGTTCTGCCGGATCGTCTGCGCAGCTGCTAGCTAAAGAAGGCCGTTATGCTACATTGCGTCTGCCTTCAACGGAAGTACGCCTGGTTCCTCAGGAATGCCGCGCAACCATCGGTACTGTCAGTAATATTGAAAACAGCATCGTTACAATCGGAAAAGCCGGACGTAAACGTCATATGGGCAGAAGACCGCATGTGCGCGGTTCTGTCATGAACCCTGTTGACCATCCCCACGGCGGCGGTGAAGGCAAGGCTCCAATCGGTATGCCAAGCCCTATGACACCCTGGGGTAAGCCAACCCGTGGTTACAAGACACGTAAACGTAACAAAAAATCTAATGAAATGATCGTCAGAAGAAGACGTAAGAAGTAAGGAGGATAAAGAATGAGTCGTTCTACAAAAAAGGGCTTCTATGTTGAAGAAGCACTGATGAAGCGAATCGTAGCAATGAACGAAAAGAATGAGCATCGTGTCATAAGGACATGGTCCAGAGCCTCCACGATCTTCCCTGAGATGGTTGGCCACACAATCGCAGTTCATGACGGCAGGAAGCATGTGCCGATCTACATTACTGAAGAAATGGTCGGACACAAATTAGGTGAGTTCGCTCCCACGCGAACCTTCAGAGGACATGCATCGTCTGATCGACGTGCAATTGTTCGCTGATCGCAGTGAGGAGGGAGAAAATATATGTCAAGAAAAGTAATGAGTAAAGTCGAATTAGAAGAGCGCCGCGAAGAACTAATAGCTGCTCACAAAGCAGAGACCAGACGCAATCAGAAAACACCGACTTTAAGCAAGAAAGAACGTAAGTATCTGGGTATTGGTCGCGATGAAGGTCGTGCTTCAGCTCGACATTTGCGCATGAACTCAAAGAAGGTAAATCTGCTAACCGGTCTTATCCGCGGGAAATCACTGCAGGATGCACTGGCCATAGTGGAGTATTCCTCAAACGCTGCGGCGCAACCGATTAAAAAGTTGCTTAATTCAGCCACAGCCAACGCTGTCAACAACAACGGCTTAAATCCTGAGCGTTTGTACGTCGCAGAGATTAATGCGACTGAAGGTCCTACATTGAAGCGGATTCGTCCACGTGCCAAAGGGGCAGCTTCCTGGATTTTAAAACGCAGCAGTCATATTAACGTTGTTCTGAGAGAAAGCGAAGAGGAGGCATAGTATGGGCCAGAAAGTTAATCCACATGGTTTACGTGTAGGAGTTATTAAAGACTGGGATTCACGCTGGTATGCGGATAAAAAGAATTTTGCCCGCTATCTGGTTGAAGATAAAAAGATACGTGATTTAGTGTTCGCAGAGACCTCACGCGCCGGTGTTTCACGGATAGAAATTGAGCGCGAAGGTGATGACAAAACGGTTGTTACTATCACTACAGGAAAACCCGGAATCATTATCGGTCGGCAGGGCGCTGAAATTGAAAAATTAAAGAAGAAGCTGGCAAAGCAGTTCGGCAGCGAATTCTACATCAACGTCAAGGAAGTCCGAAATGTAGATGTAGAAGCTCAATTAGTGGCTGAAGGTATTGCCCGTCAACTTGAAGCAAGAACTTCATTCAGACGTGCCATGAAGCAAGCGATCGGCCGTGCCATTAAGAACGGTGCCAAGGGTATTAAAACCATGGTTTCCGGACGTCTTGGCGGAGCTGAAATCGCCCGTTCCGAACAGTACCACGAGGGTACAATCCCCCTACATACTCTGCGTGCCGATATTGATTACGGTTTTGCAGAAGCTCACACAGCTTACGGCCTGATTGGCGTAAAGGTGTGGATTTACAAGGGTGAAGTCCTTCCGGTTAAGAAAACGCAAACAGCTCAAGAAGGAGGCACACCCGATGTTAATGCCTAAGCGTACAAAATATAGAAAACAACATCGCGGCCGCATGAAGGGCAAGGCTACCCGCGGCAACAAAGTCAGCTATGGACAGTATGGCCTGATGGCAACTGAACCGTGCTGGATTACCGGCAACCAGATTGAAGCGGCACGTATTGCTATCAATCGTTATTTCCGTCGTGGCGGTACAGTGTGGATTAAGATATTCCCTGACAAACCTGTCACTTCAAAACCTGCGGAAACCCGCATGGGTAAAGGTAAGGGTTCTCCCGAGTATTGGGTGGCTGTTGTTAAGCCCGGTCGCGTACTTTTTGAAGTCGCCGGTATAACAGAAGCTAACGCACGTGAAGCATTACGCCTGGCATCCCATAAGTTGCCATGCAAGACCAAGTTCGTCGAAAGCGAACGTGAATTCAGTGAAGAAGAGATCGCAAGATTTGCTGAAGTCCAGGTCCTTGATATTCCTGTGGAAATGATGACCGAGGATGAAATGGTCGATGCAGGCATCGTCGATGAAGATGCTGCTGATGCTGAAGGCGAAGTTAGCGTTGATGAAGGCGAGGAGGTTGAAGCAGATGAAGGCAACTGATTTAAGAAAAAAGAGCCATACAGAGCTTGAAAAAGAATTGAATGAACTCAAAGAAGAGCTGTTTAAGCTTCGCTTCCAACATGCTACCAATCAACTCTCAAACCCCTTGCAGTTGAAGTATGTGAAGCGTGATATTGCCCGAGTTAAAACCGTAATGCGTCAGCAGGAACTTAGTGATGGAGGGATGAAGGCATGAGTGAGCGCAACGATCGCAAGCAAAGAGAAGGCGTAGTGGTTAGTGACAAGATGGATAAGACCATTACTGTTGAAGTTACCCAGCATGTACGTCACCCTCTTTATAAGAAATATTCAAAGCAGTCTTACAAGCTCAAAGCTCATGACGAAAACAATGAGTGCCAGATCGGTGACCGTGTACGTGTTATGGAGACACGTCCGCTCTCCAAGAGTAAGCGCTGGCGCTTAGTAGAAATCATTGAGAAAGCCAAGTAAGAGCGTGTTGGAGGACTAAGATTATGATTCAAGTACAAAGTAGGCTGAAGTCCGCCGATAATACCGGCGCCAGAAGCCTGATGTGTATAAAAGTATTGGGAGGCAGCGGCAGACGCTATGCAAACGTCGGTGACGTTATTGTCTGCTCTGTTAAAGAAGCTATTCCGGGTGGAGTTGTAAAGAAGGGTGATGTTGTTAAGGCAGTAGTCGTCCGTTCCAAATCCGGAGTAAGACGTAATGATGGTTCAGTAATTCGCTTCGACGAGAATGCAGCGGTTATTTTGAAAGATGACGGTAATCCACAGGGAACGCGTATCTTCGGACCGATCGCCCGCGAGCTGAGAGCTAAGAAGTATATGAAAATTCTGTCTCTCGCCCCGGAAGTTTTGTAGGAGGGCAAGATGGCTAATAAAGTTCATGTTAAAACTAACGACCGTGTTTATGTGCTGAGCGGTAAAGATGCAGGCAAATCAGGCAAAGTGATTGCAGTATATCCTGCGACCGGACGTATCCTGGTTGAAGGTGTCAATATGGGTACACGTCATGTGAAGCCCCGAAGCAGCACACAACAGGGCGGACTCATTAATCAGGAGCTTCCGATTCATGCTTCCAACGTGATGCTGGTTTGCAGCGAGTGCAAGCGTCCCTCAAAGACCGGAGTCAGATTTCTTGACAATGGTGATAAAGTCCGTTTTTGCAAATCATGCGGAGAACAGGTTGCTGTCATCCGTTCGGCTAAGAAATAGGTGAGCTATGAATAGAGTACAAGAAAGATATAATGAAGAAATTATTCCGGCACTTATGAAGAATTTCGATTATAGCTCGGTCATGCAAGTGCCCAAGCTAAGCAAAATCGTTTTAAATATGGGTGTCGGTGATGCGAAAGAAGACTCTAAAGCTATCGATAATGCTATTGAAGATCTGACAACAATAGCAGGGCAGAAAGCGATAGTAACTCATGCAAAGAAATCCATCGCAAACTTTAAATTACGTGCCGGTATGCCTATCGGTGCCAAAGTAACTTTGCGTGGTGACCGCATGTACTACTTCTTTGATAAGCTCATTAGTGTAGCTCTGCCAAGAGTGCGTGACTTTCGCGGGATCAACCCGAACTCATTTGACGGCCACGGTAATTTTACCTTGGGCGCCCGTGAGCAGTTGATTTTCCCCGAGATCGATTACGACAGTATTGATAAGATCAGAGGTTTAGATATTGTCATCGTGACTACTGCTGAAACCGATGAAGAAGGCAAGGCCTTGCTTGAAGCATTAGGCATGCCGTTCCGCAAATAGGAGAGATTAAGATATGGCGAAAAAATCACAAGTAGTTAGAGCCCAAAAGCCGCAAAAATACAGTAGCCGTGAACACAATCGCTGTCAGCTTTGCGGACGCCCTCGTGCTTACATGAGAAAATTTGGTGTCTGCCGTCTTTGCTTCCGTGAACTTGCTTATAAAGGCCAGGTTCCCGGTGTACGCAAAGCCAGCTGGTAAGAAGGAGTAAGTCTATGCAAAGTACTGATACTGTAGCTGATATGTTGACACGCATCCGCAATGCGGGCCGCGCTGGTCATAAGTCCTGTGATATTCCTGCATCCAAACTGAAGAAAGCAATAGCTGACATTTTGGTTGAAGAAGGATATATCGAGAAAGTTGAATACAAGGCCGGTAACGTGCAGGGGGTTTTAACTACGACTCTGCGTTACCACGGATCCAAACCCGTCATCATGGGTATACGTCGCATTTCCAAACCCGGACTGCGCGTGTATGCTGATGCAGCTAATCTGCCACGTGTCCAGAACGGCTTAGGTATTGCAGTCATCTCTACCTCTCAGGGTGTCATGACAGATCGCAATGCCCGTCGTGCCGGCATTGGTGGTGAAGTTCTGGCTTACGTCTGGTAAGGCCGGTTAGGTTTGTTAACTCCATATAGGAGTTCAGAATAATACTCTGAAAAGGGTCAGTGACCCCCAATCTTAAGAGCAGGAGGACAGTATGTCTAGAATAGGAAAGATGCCGATTGAGATACCTGCCGGCGTCGACGTCTCAATTACTGATGACGTCGTCACAGTTAAAAAAGGTAATCAATCGCTGACACAAAGTATTTCACCGCTGGTCAAAGTCAATGTTAATGACGGCGTGCTGACAGTCGAACGTTTGAAAGACGATCGTTTCGGCCGTTCCATGCATGGGCTTACCCGCAGTTTAATCAACAATATGATTATCGGCCTGGAACAGGGATTTTCGAAGAATCTAGAAATCGCAGGTGTTGGCTATAACGCTGCCAAAGAAGGCTCGACTTTAGTATTGAACGTAGGTTATTCGCATCAGGTTCGTATTGATGAACCTGAAGGTATCACATTTGAAGTTCCTTCCAACAACAAAATTTCTGTTAAAGGACATGATAAGCAATTAGTCGGTGAGATGGCAGCCAAGATTCGCGCAGTCCGTCTGCCTGATGCTTATAAGGGTAAGGGAATCAGATATGAAGGCGAAGTCCTGCGACTCAAAGTCGGCAAAACAGGCGCAAAGTAAGGAGCGAAAGTTATGAGTTATAAAGAATCAAGAAATCAACGCCGTCTCCGTCGTCATGCGCGTGTCAGAAACAAGCTTCATGGCACAGCTCAACACCCAAGACTTTGTGTTTTTCGCAGCAATGCGGAGATCTATGCACAACTCGTCGACGATGATAATGGAGTAACCCTGGCGCAGGCCTCTTCACTGGATAAAGTGCTGGACATAGAGCATGGCGGTAATATTGAAGCTGCCAAAGCTGTCGGCAAACTTATCGCTGAACGTGCGCTTGAACAAGAAATCAAAACTGTGATCTTTGATCGCGGTGGCTATAAATACCACGGGCGAGTGGCTGCATTGGCAGATGCGGCACGCGAAGCCGGACTATCATTTTAAGGGAGTAAAACATGAGAAGAGACAAGAAATTCGACAGAGACCAGGTTGATGAGCTCGAGGAGCGCGTCATTCATATAGGTCGCGTTGCAAAGACTGTCAAAGGCGGTAGAAATTTCCGCTTTACAGCGCTTGTTGTTGTTGGTGATGGTGCCGGCCGTGTAGGCAAGGGTCTGGGTAAGGCTCAGGAAATCCCGGATGCCATCCGCAAGGGCATTGATGAAGCTAAGAAAAACATGATTACTGTGTCGCTGTACAAAGACACGATTCCGCACCAGGTTACAGGTGTTTTCAATTCAGGCAAAGTTCTGTTGAAACCGGCTGCAGCAGGTACCGGAGTTATCGCAGGAAGTCCTGTGCGTGCAGTCTGTGAGCTGGCCGGTATAAAAGACATTCGTACTAAATCACTCGGGTCAAATAATCCGAACAACGTGGTTAATGCTGCAATAGAAGGATTGAAATCCTTGCGCTCCCTGGAAGAGGTAGCTGCAATTCGTGGCAAAGACCCGAAAGATATTTTATAAGGAGGGCACTTGCATGGCACAATTAAGAGTGACATTACTTCGCAGCCTTAACGGCGTGAAAAAGGATCAACTGGCGACAGTTGAAGCACTTGGTTTGAGTAAAATCGGTCAGCAAGTTCTCCATCAGGATAATGATGCGATCCGGGGTATGTTAAATCGAGTCTCGCATCTTATCGTTTTTGAAGAAGTAGAAGGAGATGCGTAATGAAACAGAATGAACTGAGACCTATTGAAGGTTCGCGTCCCAAGGCCTGGCGAAAAGGACGTGGTCATGGCAGCGGCAATGGAAAAACAGCCGGCCGTGGTCACAAGGGTCAGAAAGCTCGTTCCGGTGGCGGAGTCAGTCCTCATTTTGAGGGTGGCCAGATGCCATTATACCGCCGTATACCTAAGCGCGGTTTTAATAATAAGCGTTTTGCCAAGCAGTATATCGTGGTGAATGTCGGTGCATTAGAAGCACTGGAAAACAACACGGTAGTAGATGCTGCAACATTGGCAGAAGCCGGAATTATCAGCTTGCCGAAAGTCAATGATGGAATCAAGATTCTCGGTGACGGTGAGCTAAGCAAGAGCTTGACCGTGAAGGCAAAAGCTTTCACAAGCTCGGCCCGTGAGAAAATTGAACAGGCCGGGGGAATTTGTGAGGTGATCTGATGGGTGAGATGTTTCAAACCCTGCGAAATGCGTTCCGCATAGAAGATATTCGCAAAAAAGTTCTGTTTACTTTTGCGATGATCCTGGTCTTCCGTTTGGGAACAGCTATGCCGGTACCGGCTATTGATACTGCGTCTTTTACTGAGCTATTCAGTCGTTTTGGCCAGCTTGGTCAATTTCTGGATATTATTTCAGGTGGTGCTTTTAAATCTGTATCAATCCTTGCACTTGGCATATCACCCTATATCAACTCATCAATTATTATGCAGCTACTGACATTTGCCATCCCTGCTCTGGAGCGTTTGCAGAAAGAAGGCGAAGCAGGACAGAAGAAGATCCAAAAGATTACGCGTCTAGTGACATTGGGTATTGCTTTAGTAATGTCTACATCATACGCACTCTTGACACAGGAGGCAGCCAGTTCCGGTATGCCGCGTTTCCTGTCTTTGGCTGTAGTTGTGATGAGCTTTACCGGCGGTGCAATGTTCGTCATGTGGCTTGGTGAGCTGATTGATGCAAAAGGAATTGGAAACGGTATCTCACTGATTATCTTTACCGGTATAGTCAGCAGGCTGCCTTCATACATACCTCTGCTTTACTCTTATTTCCAGGGTTGGCGGATTATCGGCGGTAGTATAATACTTGCGCTCTTAGGAGTAGTTCTTGTAGTAGCATTCTTTGTGGGGATGATAACTCTGGTTGTTTACGTACAAAGCGCCGAACGCAGAATTCCCATACAATACGCTAAGCGTGTCGTCGGCCGTAAAGTATATGGCGGACAGGGCACTTATCTGCCGATTAAGGTTAACCAATCAGGTGTATTACCGGTTATCTTCGCCATGTCTCTCCTTATGGTGGGACCGACGATAGCCTCTTTGACCGGTTCATCCGGAAAAATTGCAACATGGTTTCTGACTCTTAATCAGAATCCGCTGTATTACCTGATTTATGCCATACTGATTTTGGCTTTTGTATTCTTCTACTCCACAATCAGTTTCAATCCGGTTGATATTGCCAACAACTTGCAAAAAAATGGCGGCTACATTTTAGGTATCCGTCCGGGCAGGCCGACTTCTGATTTTATAGGCAAAACAGCACGCAGACTTAATTGGTTTGAAGCTTTGTTCCTGATGATAATAGTGCTTATGCCATCTTTATTCGGATTAATCACAAAGGCTGAGGGTATCTGGTTTGGTGGAACAGCTGTAATCATCATGGTTGGTGTCTCGATGGACATCGTCAACCAACTGGAAGCGCAATTACTGATGCGTCATTACAAAGGATTTTTGGATTAAAATGGCTTATCGATATATTTTTCTTGGTGCGCCGGGAAGTGGCAAAGGGACATGGTCAGGTATCGTGTCCCGGCGACTTGCCCTTTCACACCTCTCAACCGGAGATCTTTTGCGGCAGGAAGTTGCAGAAAATTCGAATTTGGGTCAGAAAGCTAAATCCTATATGGATGCCGGCGAGTTAGTTCCCGATGAACTGATTCTGGCCCTCGTTGATAAAAAACTAGGTGAAGCGAACGGATTTATTCTGGATGGCTACCCGCGAAATCTTGCTCAGGCAAAATCTTTGGAAGATATTTTAAAGAAGAACGAGATCAGCCTGTCTAAAGTTATTTATTTAGAAGTACCGGAAGACGAACTTGTTCGCCGTATAACAAATCGTGTCGTGTGTCCGAACTGCGGAGCTACATACAATCTTCAGACGATGCCCCCCAGAGTGGCCGGTATCTGTGATATATGTGGCAGTAAACTGATTCAACGTAAAGATGATACTGAAGAAGTTTTCCGAGTCCGCCTGGATGCCTATAACAAGCAGACTGCTCCTTTGCTTGAGTATTATGAGGAGAAAGGTTTGCTTTATCGCTATGATAATTACGGTGCGCAGACTGAGGAACGTACAGAAGACTTCCTCAACATGCTGACAGAGGAATAAACACTAATGATTAGGCTTAAGTCTCCGGAAGAAATTGATCGGATGCGTCGAGCCGGTGCTGTAGTGGCGGCCGTCTTTGAAAAGATTGCCCCGCTGATGCAGTCCGGTGTGTCTACCTACGAGATCAATCGTGTCGCACACGAAGAGATCAGTAGACACGGTGCAATTCCCTCATTTCTGGATTACCCGGGAGAGTTTTCGCCTTTTCCGGCAGCCACATGTATTTCGATTGACTCCGAAGTAGTGCACGGCATACCATCTCAGGATCGAATACTTGAAGATGGAATGATTGTATCAGTGGATGTAGGTGCTATGTTGGATGATATGCATGGAGATGCAGCACGTACCTATTTGGTAGGTGAGGTGGACCCGGAGATTCGCAAACTGGTGGAAGAGACGGAAAACTCTTTTTGGAAGGGTTTTGAACAGGCAACAATCGGAAATCGCATCGGAGATATATCGCATGCGGTTGAAGCACATGTTAAGCCTTTCGGCTATGGTGTGATAGAAGTTCTTACCGGACACGGAGTGGGTTACGACCTGCATGAAGATCCCAGTCTTCCGAATTTTGGCAGAAAAGGACGCGGTGTCCGCCTGGCAGAAGGAATGACATTGGCGCTGGAACCGATGATTACCTTAGGATCGCCGAGAGTTCTATTAGAGCAAGATGGCTGGACGTTTGTCACCCGTGACGGAAAACCTGCCTCGCATTATGAGAATACTTTCGCTATCACCGAGCAAGGTCCCATTGTCCTTACAGTAAGTTACTGATCGATGAACTAGGGCTATGAAACAAGCAAGCTGCCCGCAGCAGCAAAGGATAATCAAAGTAGGTGCCGCAGTTAAAGCGACACATGGACATGATCGTGGGCGGCTGTATCTCGTAATTGGACGGGATACAGACCAAGTACATTTAAGTGATGGAGTTTATCGTCCTGTCACTAAGCCAAAGGCCAAGAACATTAAACACCTTGTTCATGTTTCTGACCTGATTGAGGCTAGTCAGTTGATAGCTGACCTAAATGCCCAAAGCTGTGAACGGGAAAAGGACATATATATTAGACGACTGCTTAAGCAAGTAGCTGAGAATGAAAAATAATTTATCGATTTGAATCTACTTAGAAAGGATGATGATGGCTAAAGAAGAAGCTATTGAAGTTAAAGGCGTAGTTACAGAGACAATGCCCAATGCTGTTTTCCGGGTTGAGCTGGAGAACGGACATGAAGTGATAGCGCACATCTCCGGGAAGCTGAGAAAGAATTATATTAAAATTCTGACCGGCGATAATGTAACGGTGGAATTGTCCCCTTACGACTTAACCCGCGGGCGTATCATATGGCGTTCTAAATAAGAAACATTGATTATTTGATGCGCGATAATCTTGTTATTATCGCACTAATGTGATAAAATTTTTCGGTGTGCCGTTTGGACGGCGCGCGAAAGGAGAAAACAATGAAAGTAAGACCTTCAGTAAAACCAATATGCGAAAAGTGCCGTATCGTAAAGAGACGTGGTCGTGTGATGGTAATTTGTTCAGATCCTAAACATAAGCAACGACAGGGCTAGCTCCTGTTTATATTGACGGAATTAATAAATTTTGAGACGACACGACGACGGATGCGGCTGCGACAGAAAACTGTCGAAATCCAAATTCGTGTTTGAGCGATAAAACATTCGAAAGCATGGAGGTATCGGATGGCACGTATTGCCGGGGTAGATTTACCCAATGAAAAACGCGTAGAGATTGGCCTGACTTCCATTTATGGAATCGGCAGGACAAGATCGAATGAGATTCTCGCCAAAGCGGAAGTAGATCCAAACACAAGAGTGAAGGATTTGACCGACGGTGAGATCACCCGCATCAGAGAAACTATCGACAGTGATTATGAGGTTGAAGGCGATTTGCGCCGCAGCACCGCAATGAATATTAAGCGCTTGACGGAAATCGGCTCTTACAGAGGCCGCCGTCATCGTATGAATTTGCCGGTACGCGGACAACGAACCAAAACCAACGCACGTACCCGTAAGGGAAGCAGACGCAGAATGGCTAAAAAGAGATAAGGAGGACGACATAAATGGCTAAAGCAAAAAGAGCACCGGCAAGAACCAGACGCCGTGACCGTAAGAACGTTCAACATGGCGCTGCACATATTCATTCGTCCTTCAATAATACTATTGTGACGATTACCGATTTGCAGGGAAATGCCATTTCCTGGTCTAGCGCAGGCGCGCAAGGCATGAAAGGCTCACGTAAAGGCACACCGTTCGCCGCCCAACTGGCCGGTGAGGCTGCTGCCCGCAAAGCTGTGGAACACGGTATGCAGGATGTTGATGTATACGTGCGTGGTCCCGGATCCGGACGTGAGTCAGCCATCAGGGCGCTGGCAACCGGCGGTTTGAATGTGACGCTGATTAAAGACGTTACACCGATTCCGCATAATGGTTGTAGACCGCCCAAGAGAAGAAGAGGCTAGGAGGGGACATTATGGCAAGAGACAGATCACCAATTATGAAGCGTTGTCGTACGCTTGAACTTGCACCCCAGACACTGGGTATTAATAAAAAGTCAAAGCGCAATCCCAAGAGATCACGCCGTAAAGAGAGTGAGTATGGGAGACAGCTGAAAGCTAAGCAAAAGGCGAAATTCGTCTATGGAGTTATGGAAAAGCAATTCCGCGGTACCTTTGCACGTGCAGTGAAAATGCCGGGTAAGAGCGGTGAGAACTTGATGAAACTACTTGAACTGAGACTGGACAATGTCGTTTACCGTTTAGGTTTCGCCAGCACACGTGCCCATGCCCGTCAGCTTGTGAACCATGGTCATTTCGATATGAATGGAAGACGCGCCAGCATCCCTTCAATGACTGTATCACCAGGCGATGAAATTTCAGTACGTGAAAATTCTCGCTCACTTCAGCCGTTCCAGGAACTGCCTAATGTTATCGTGCCGGACTGGCTCAGTGCTGACCCCGATAATCTTAAGGGAAGCGTAATGCGTATCCCTGAGCGTCATGAAATAGATGTGGATGTAGAAGAAACCTTGATTGTTGAGCTCTACTCCAGATAATTTACTGATTAAGGGAGGCTTTTCCATGATCGAAGCAAAAAATACAAATGTTGAATATAAAAAGCATTCGGAAGATGGTTCCTATGGCCTCTTTGTTGTAGAACCGCTGGAACGCGGCTATGGCACAACCCTGGGAAATGCCTTGAGACGTGTGCTTCTATCTTCATTGCCGGGTTCAGCAGTTACTGCGATTCGCATTGAAAATGTCTATCAGGAGTTTTCTACAGTTACGGGCGTAGTCGAAGATGTCACTGAGATTATTCTCAATGTGAAAGAGATTCGCGCCAGAATGCGTGTAGAAGGTCCTAAGACAGTTTATATAAGTACCGAAGAAGGCTACTCAGGCCCTGTGACCGCCGGCGACATTATCCGTGACGATGAGGTCGAGATAGTGAACCCGGAGCTGGTTATTGCCAATTTGAACGGTGAAGGACGCCTGTTCATGGAACTAACCTTCAATAACGGCCTGGGATACAGAAGTGCTGAAGACAACAAGATTGATAATTCACCGATTGGCGTAATACCGGTTGACTCCATTTACACACCTGTCACAAAAGTCAAGTACACAGTCACGGACACTCGTGTCGGCCAGGTGACTGACTATGACAAGTTGACACTGGAACTTTGGACTGACGGATCAATTAAAGCCAATGACGCTTTGTCGCAAGCTTCAAAGATTCTGATTGAACATCTGAATCTTTTCTCCTCGATATCCGATGCTGTAATAGTAACGGAGGATAGAGAAGAGGAAGCAACGGTTGACGAAAGCATTGAAGAAGATTACATGATTCCGATTGAGGATCTCAACTTCTCGGTGCGCACCTACAATTGCCTGAAGCGTGCAAATATGAATACAGTTGCTGATATGATGGCCCGAAGCAGAGAGGACATGATGAAGGTTCGCAATCTGGGTAAGAAATCCATGGAAGAAGTGGATGAAAAACTGGCTAGTATTGGCCTTGAGCTAAGATAAGACATAACTAATATTAAGACAAACAGGAGGGTATTAATATGCCTGGATATAGAAAACTTGGTCGCACCTCAAGCCAGCGTAAGGCACTCTTGCGTGGACAGGTAACATCATTAATAGTGAACGGCCAAGTTAAGACAACAGAAGCCAAGGCCAAAGAAGTCCGGAAATTGGCCGAAAAAGCTATTACCTTGGCTGTCAAGGAATATACGAACTTTACAACAAAGAAGGTTACAGTATCTTCTGCAAAACTGGATGGCAAGGGACGTAAAATCCTGATGACAGCTACTTCTAAAAATGATCGCGTCTATGACGTTGTTGAGCGTGAAAAATCAACAAAAGAGGTTGAGGTAGATTTACCATCACGTCTGGCAGCACGCAGGCAATTGCTGACAATGCTGGAAGATACCTATAACAGTGATGGTGAACGAATCAAGACAGTTAATTACCTTTTCAGTAATGTGGCACCGCGCTATGCCGGAAAACAAGGCGGTTACACACGAATTACGAAACTCGGACCCAGGCGCGGAGATGCCGCTCCAATGGTCATACTGGAACTTGTATAAATTAATTGGGGGCTGCGTGATAAACGCGGCCTCTTTTCTAGAAAGCATTAGTTCATGGACCCGATCTTAGAGTTTGATCGCGTTTCTTTTTATTATGATACGGATGCTGATCGTCTTCCGACGGTCAATAACGTATCATTTTCTCTGCCGCGCGGGCAGCATTTGGCCATTCTGGGAGCCAACGGTTCAGGCAAATCGACTTTGGCCAGATTGATGAATGGTTTGCTTCTGCCGGATATAGGTGCTGTAAGTGTTGCCGGAATGGATACCACGGATGAAGATTCTGTCTATGAGATCCGTCGGCAGTGCGGCATGGTTTTCCAAAACCCTGACAACCAGATAGTTGAATCGACTGTGGCTCTGGACATCGCTTTCGGACCCTCTAATTTGGGTTTGGATTCGGATGAAATAGAACACCGTGTTAATGAAGCTTTGGCTCTGACCGGATTGACTGAACTGCGTAATCGTGCGCCACACGAACTGTCCGGCGGTCAAAAACAAAAACTTGCCATTGCCGGCGTTCTTGCAATGCAACCATCTTGTATCATTTTAGATGAAGCAAGTTCAATGCTTGATCCCGTCTCACGTGAAGAACTGATGCGGTTGATTATCAAATTACGCGATGAAGAAGGCCTTTCTATCGTTCAGATTACCCACTATATGGAGGAGGCTTTAGAAGCGGACTATGTACTATTGCTGTCAGAAGGGAGCATTGTCAGGAGTGGAGTTCCTGAAGAGATTTTCAGCCGCTCTGATGAATTGCGGGAGCTGAAGCTGGATGTTCCTCCATTTATTGAAATTACTCAGAAAATTGACAGAATCTTTTGTAATGATGGTGTTGCTGCCATTATTGATGTAAATGAGGCGGCAGAGCATGTCAGTCAAGTCTTGCAGCAGGCCCTGACAAGTAAATTCCCAAAAGAGATACTGCAAGATGAACTGCTTCGTCTGGAAGCAATGAATGAAGCAGGACGGCGCCGGCATTTGGTAGGCGATCAGTCAGTCATTGAAGTCAATGAGTTATCCTATACTTATGATGATAATCCTCTTCAGAAGGTTACAGCCTTACATAAGTTGAGCGTTGAAGTAAAGCAGGGAGAAATTCTCGGGATTGTCGGTGCTACCGGGTCGGGTAAATCCACTTTTGCGCAACATCTGAACGGATTGATCCGTCCTGAAGAAAAAGGAAAAGTCAGGGTACTTTCCCTGGACCTGTCGGATAAAAAACATGTTCGCCTGATCAGACGTATGGTCGGCTTACTTTTCCAATACCCCGAAGATCAGCTTTTTGAAGAGACTGTCGCCTTGGATTTAGCTTTTGGTCCTAAAGCAATGAAGTTTTCTCTTGAAGAGCTGGCAGAAAATGTGGAAAGAGCAGCTGCAATAACCGGTGTATCCCATCTCATGGATCGTTCGCCTTTTGAGCTTTCCGGCGGTGAACAAAGACGGGTAGCAATTGCCGGCGTATTAGCCCTTAACCCCGAAATTCTAATAATGGATGAACCCGGCGCAGGGCTTGACCCTGAAGGCAGAAAGGCAATATTAAATGATTTGGCTGAGCTGGCTGAAGCAGGAAAGACTGTAATCCTGATCTCTCATGATATGGATTCAGTGGCGCGTACGGCTGACTGTCTGATGATCATGAATGAAGGCAGGGTAGTGGCTATAGATACACCGGAGAAGATATTTTCAGCTGATGGACTCCTGGCTGAAGCCGGTCTTGGACTACCCACGACTGTAGAATTCCTTAATTTAGTTAGTAAGAGCGGGCTTAAGGTGAGAGCAAGTGCGTTTACCGCCGGTGAAGCTTTGAGCGAGATTCTAAGAGCTTATTTAGAAATGGCAGAAGGAGGGACAAATGGCTAGCATTTCAATGCTCGGCAGGACTTTCGCTGCTGATTCTCTCTTGCATAATCTGAATAGCAGTGTCAAGCTGGTGGCCGCCATTGTTTTGATGGTGCTTGCCTTAATGTCCCAGCATCCTCTGGTTCTATTATTAATGAGCATTTTGACTTTAATCCTGATTAAACTGTCAACATTGCCCTTCGGTCTTGTTATGAGGAGTATCAGACCCATTATTTTTATAATCATCTTTGCTTTTGTTGTTCATGCCCTCAGTGGACAAGGTGAAGCCATAGTTTCTTTTTGGATTATAAACATCAGCCTGGAAGGCATTGTGACCGGTGCTTTAACCGCCATACGTATAACTTTGCTGGTTATAAATACGTCTTTATTTCTGACACTTACTACACCACCTACTGAACTTGCTAATGGTTTGGAACGGCTTCTGTCGCCTCTTAGATACTTGCGTTTTCCGGTGCACGAATTTGCCATGATGATGTCGATAGCCTTACGTTTTGTTCCGACACTACTGGAAGAAGCCGATAAGCTGATGAAGGCACAGTCTTCGCGTGGAGCTTCCTATGATACAGGCAATATTTTTGAGAAATTACGCGGTATGGTCAGTATTCTGGTACCGCTTTTCATTTCGAGCTTTCGTCGCGCTGAAGATTTGGCTACAGCAATGGAAGCGCGTTGTTACAGGGGAGAGGCAGGCAGAACGCGTAAAGCCGGCCAGCCTTTGACCTGGCGTGAGTATTCACTTCTCCTGCTCCTTGCTGTATTGCTTGTTGTTGTCTTTGTAATA
>Ga0265293_10001468_pt1 | contig 51276 bp, 64 predicted proteins | sample Munlanlewell138R_FD_192505 | JGI IMG/M metagenome (GOLD analysis project Ga0265293, IMG submission 192505) | Leachate microbial communities from a municipal landfill in Southern Ontario, Canada - Leachate well 138R | ecosystem: Engineered > Solid waste > Landfill > Unclassified | place: Canada... | reverse complement strand
ATATCCAAGCATCACAGCTTTGTATCCTTTCTGATATGCTGAATCCAGTATGTAAGTAGGTAAATCCCAGGTATATCTGAATTTTAAAATCCTAGTTACATTTTTAGATTTTGCAATTTCTTTTTGGCTGCTGTTTTTTGGAAAAGAGTGATCTTTTACAGAGATTGTTTCTTCAAAGAAGTCAAAGTTCTTTCTTTGATTTTTTCTTTTAAATAATTCCATTTTTTTCATTTCCTTCTTTTTGTTTTTTTGTTGCGGTACGCAATATAATTTAAATTCTTAAAGTCCAAAATATAACAAAGGGCATACAGAGTTACTTTCCGGTCGTACTCCCTTTACTGCGCTTTATTTTTAAATGAAAGTATAAACAGTTTTTTCCTTAAATTTCTCCTTTTTTGTAGAGGGTCATTGTTTTCTTAAAGGAGTTTATTTTATATAATGTTTTTGTTGCAACAGCATCTGATGCATCCCCTAGGATGTTAATTAAATTAAGCAGATTTTTTAGAAAGAGTGAATAAGTGAATAAATTAAAAAAATTGTTTTCCAGATTGTCAGTGAGTGTACATCACTGTTTTTTCTGTATAATTGGTACAGGCGTAAGACCTCCAAGATCCCCAATGACATTGATAAGTTCTTTACCATCAGGAATTACAATCTTTGAACTATTTTGCATAGCTGTTTCAACGGCCTGTATCTTACGTAGTTGCTGTGCATTGCCAATGAAGAATTTGTCAGCGGCAGCATTTACAGTCTCAATTGCTTTAGCTTCACCTTCTGCAACCTCAATTTTTGCCTGACGTTCTCCTTCAGCATTGAGAATTCTTGCCCGTCTGTCACCTTCTGCAACCTCAATTTTTGCCTGACGTTCTCCTTCAGCATTGAGAATTCTTGCCTGTCTGTCACCTTCTGCTTTTTTAATTGCAGCCCTTTTTTCACCATCAGCTTTTGTTTCTGCTGCCGTGGCAAAATCTACCGCTGCCGTTTTTTCATTTGATGCAATTACAACTTGATTCATAGCACTTTGGACATCTGCAGGGGGCTCTATTTCTTTTAACTCAGTTCGGACAATTTCTATACCCCAATTTTTTGTTTCTACAATCAGGGTGTCCTGGAGTTTTCGGTTTATTTCCCCTCTTTCACTATTGGAATTTTTCAGAGTCATCGTACCTATTATGTTACGAAGAGTGGTTCTAGCCAGATTTACTATCTGTGAGCGGCAATCGTAAACATTATACAATGAAGCTTTTACATTTTCTTCATCTATTCTTTGGCTGTACTGTCGTTTCTTTTTATGTTACAGCAACCTATAACCGAAACCCTACCCTCTGCATCATAAGATCTTCATAATAGTCATTTCCCCAGACATCAGACCCTTTTTCCCAATATTGTGGGATCTCAGCAGGTGTTGATTTTTTCCCGCAATCCATACAATAATAGTTTCCATGCGTTAAAGTGCAAAAATCTGAATCCCCCGCATCAATATACATAAATCGGTGTTTTCCTCTTTTACAAGAGAATAAACGACGATATAGAACATAAAGAAGGGAATCATCATTCATAGACTGAGGGATTATAATCTTTGAAAATAATTCTTGTTCTTCCTCACTCGCCATATTAATATTAGACATCTTATTTTTCACTTCAATCATCCCAGAAATCTTTATTGGACTTTTTCTTACCTTTACTTTTGGCTTTTGGAATTTTTGGCAGAGATATTTTTGGGATTTTTGCACGGTTTTTGTAAAGAATGACCCCGCCGATGCCTCCAAATATTAATCCAAAAAGGATCACCCAAATAGAAGGGAAAACTTCCACATTTACGGTTTCTATCACCTTAACTTCTTTTATGACCTCCTTTTCCTGAATTACTATCTCAGGGGTAGGAGGAGGAACGGGAGTGGGGGTAGGGTCAGGACCCAGATACGGAGAGCTTGTATGATCCCCAACATATTCCAGGTAGTAACAGGTATCAAATTCATCGCTGCCATAAACAAAAATTTTGTCAGAGATCACTTCATAACCATCTAACCAGATTTTTATTCGATGAGGTCCCTGGAATGTTGTTAAAGAATAGGGGGCGTCTTCTTTTGTAGTTCCAATCTCTTTATACTCCCCTTTACCAAGATAGTCCTCCTGGAAATATATTGTAGCCCACGAAGGCTGAGTGAAAATGTTTATGGTCCCCATCGGGGGGTAAATTCCGCTTTCAAGATATACCACCACTTTCTGAGAATTGAAATCATCCCACGAATCAGGAAGAGATTGTGATACAGAGTCATTTTCAGATTTAACCGTCAAAACATGATATTTAGTATCAGAACTTAATGTCCCGGAATAGTATAGATGATTGGCAAAAACAGATCCAATATACACATCATCAATATAACAATCGGCTCCGTCAACATTACAAATAATATCATACATCACTGCAGAACCAGGTGATATCAATATAGCTGAGATTATCCAAATAACGGCGAGTTTCAATTTTAACATTTCATTTTCTCCATTTTGATTTATCCATCTACAGGCAGTAATTTTCCTTCAGATACAAGTTCTTTTATGATAGGGATAATTTCCTGCAATTCACATTTGAAGGCATCTGCAATCTCAGAAGGATATACAGGATCTCTCTGACGCATTACGAAATCAATAACAGTCCCTTTTGTAATATCCATTTCATTTTCTCCATTTTAAACAGAATATGTTATTTCCGGTTTTCCTTTGTAGGCCACAAGAATCCCCTGTGATCTCAAATCCGAAAGGATAATCCCATCATTTATGATATATTTGTCAATATCCCATCCGGGGGTCCAATATTCCTCTTTCAGATCTTTTTTTGTTTTACAGAGCCATATGCTGTTGCGATAACCTTTAGAATAGATCTCTTTTAGGAAAATCCTAAAATCTGACCGGTCATATAATTTTTTTATGGTTTCTTTAATGTCAGAGTTCCCTAGTCCAGATATTTCATGATTTGCTACTTTTAGAGTGTCCCGGAACCCTTCTCCGGAATAGTCCTCAGTCCTATAACCTTTTATCTTCATTTTCTTCATTTTTCTCCTTTTTAGGATATGGGGATTTTTTAGGTTTTTCCACATATTATTTTTTAGATTAAGAACGAGAGAGGTTAAATGTTTATTCACTCTGCAAAAATATTATGATTGTCAAAGGACATTGCTTATGAGGACCTCCGTGACAATGTCTTTTATTTCTGTAAAAATGCTTTGATTTCTCTGTTGTTGTTCTCACTTTGGAGCAGGGTTTTCTCGCATAATCCTTATGATTTTTTTTATTCCTATATGTTCTTCTTTTCTTCATTTTCTTCATTTCCTTGTTGCATGTGCAACATTATTTTTTTAAAAATGGTTCTAATGTATGCTAAGAGTGGTCTGCCCGAAATGAATCTCCCTTTTTGGGGGGAGTCGTGTTTTTCGACGTCCCCCACATACCTCAGGCACACTGATCTCAAGAGCGTCTTCAAGCCATTTAGCAACGAGTCTTCGGTGACAGAATTCCCCGGAACCCTCCCAACATATGAGAATGGCATCATCCTCTATCATGTCGATTACATCATAAGGATCTAATTTTGCAAGGACTTCTAAGTTATACCTGTGAGTATATACCTCCTGAGATATTAACCCGTTTTTGTAATCATTCAGAAGATCTATAGGGGGGTATAATTGAGGGAAAATCCTGCCCATATACCAGTGAGGTGTACTTACACTGATTGCTATTGCTAAGGGGTCGTTGCCACTCTTTGCAAAATTGCTCGTTTGAACCATTTTTCTTCATTTCTTTTTTTATAGGGATATAGGGTTATAGGGATATATACCTTTTGTCATAATAGATCAATAGAAAACTTAGATTGTAAGGACGATTTTTAGCGTTATGAAAAAAAGACCGTATACCCCTGTTTCAGTAACGCAGGATTCAAACTTTTCTTTTTTAATTATACAAATCAGGGTAGGTACAAGGAGTCCAAAAGCATATCCCAGATAATGAGCCCAGACATTCTTTACTACGTAGGACCCGTCTGCCAGCACAGAGGCCACATGAGGTTCTAGGGGCAGGGAAGCGATTGTTATTGTCGCCAGTGCAGCAAGGAACCAGGTGGTTTTCATGAATGTGGAATCTTCTTTTTGGGATCTGTTGAGTATTGAAATATAAGTCATCCACACAAGATATCCAAAATAACCTGAAGCTATGCCGGAGAACCCTTTGCTGCCAAGGTCCCCGAATATAGGTATGGTTAGAAGAGTATAGACTATTGGGAAGCCAATTGTTATTATTAACAGGATAGGGATGTAATTTTTTGAGTGTTTACCTGTCAGGTATATACCTGTTAAGAAGAAAAGAACCAACATCAGATTCCCATACGCATATATCGGGGAGTAATGAGTCCAACGATCAAGATATATAGATATAAAAAAGTTGCTGGAGGATATCTCCGCTGATGCCAGGAACAAAATCACAGCCGTTATTGTGAATGCCAGGGCAATTGTGAAGATACCATTGAGAGTTCCCGTAGAGATTTTTTTCACTTTTTCCTTTCTCCTTTGTGGATTACAAGCGTGTTTCTTCCGGATTCTATTACAATGTGGTTCTGTTTAAAATCATTACTTATGGGTAGGTCAAATTTTCCGCGGGCCTCTTCAGACCATTTATTGTAATTATCACCATATATTCTGATGAATTCTTCTACTTTGTCATTGAGCTCCGACATTTGAAAAACCCTTATATTTCAACTACCTCTCTTTAGAGGTTAATACCAATCATATCTTCTTTCATTATTATTTCACCCTTTATGTCAAACCGGATTATGCTTTACAAAATAATGACGGCCATCAATATCATGCAGCCGATCACATTCCTTGTATGCTTCAATCGGATCTGCCCAGGAACTCATGTATCCCATATCCTCCCAAACCCCATATTTTCCATTAAGAGGCTCCATTCCTGCAATTTGGTAATGAGCTAAATACTGAAAATTCTGAGGGGCACGAAGTATGTTGATTTCACTAAGAGGGATTGAAGAGGAGAGTTTACTATAATCAGAGATTTTCAGGGCATGTCCTAATTGGTACTGAACGTCATTATATCTCGCCTTTTTAAAGTATTTGAAAAAGTCTTCCTGACAAATCCCTGCATCTTCTGAAAAGAGCTCCCACAGTTTTTGAGGGGAGTTTGATATGACCTCTTCACAATAGAAATACCCAGTGATTGCTTTTGTAGGGACCGATTCATAGAGATAGATCAGAATCGGAGCGGCCTTAGGATCTTTTTGGTAGGTCGGAGTTCCTTTAATATAGGTAGTCTGAATAGGAGGATTGATTCCTGAGAAGATTGCTTTACGAAATTCATATTTTTTCTCTCCGGATTCCATTTTCCGAACGTATTCGGGTTTTATTGAGAATAATACTGCGTCTTTGCCATACATGATAGGACGCCTCCCTAATATACATAGAATAACAAATCCCGTATCCGGGACCGGTTCCAAGATGTGATTTCATAGATATACCCGACACAGCCTTTTTCTGTGGGGCCGTATGCACCCTGAATAATCCCCCAGTCTGCCAGTGTATCTAAAGCATTGGATACTTTTTCCATAGACATTTGTTTTTTCAGCTTTCCTGTAAGCCAAGAGAACCACACAGGTTTTTTGTTGAGTTCTGCCCGATAGATTTCACAGGCCACCTTGAGATCATCAGATAGGAGACCAGGAGATAGGATTTCTGCAAACAATTGATCGCAGATGTCCTGTTCATTGTCAATTCCGACAGTTTTTTCACTCTCCTGATATACCTCTTGAGCATACATTCTGTTTTGCGCTGCAGAATCCTGGATATAATCTGTGAGAAGACATTGGGGGCAGAATCCTTCTTCATCACATTCCCCAAAATAATCACAGGAAGATTTTACATACAGAATCTCAGGGTCGTTATTGCATTTGTCACATGAGAATATCTCGTCCATGCAAGGGTCATTAAGATACAATTCGTACCCGAGGTTTTCACACATTTGCATGACAATTGCAGGGATTGGAATATATTTTATCAGATATTTTGAATCTAACATTTTCATCATCTCATACATTGCTCCTCGCTCAACGGGAACTCCTCGCTCTTTTTCAAGCCTCTCAAATTCCTTATCGACGAAATTTTCTATACTTTCATTCCAGAGGGCAGTTTCTCTCATTTTCTCCATTTCCTTTATTTATTTTTCAGTCTTTATTTTCCATCCATTTGGGACCCGCAAGCCCTAAATTCAATGTAATTGGTAGATAATATCCACAGACAGATTCATCTCCATATTTTTTCATCAAAATTGATCCCTTGCTTCTAAGTAAACAATTACTGCATTTTGCTATTAGATAAAGTTGGGACAGGGGTTTATAATTCCCACAATCCTTAGCCAGACTCTCTTCTTTTTCCCATTTCCTGAAAAGAGGAGTTAATATTTCGATGGTTTTTGATTGGGCAGATACCCCCTTAAGAGGCCCCCATTGAAGTTTCAGATTTAAACTGTTGAAAAGTATTTGAGGCATTAATGTAGTATGTCCCAGAGGGGTTTCGTGGTTTTCTGGATTCCCACAGGTGAGGGGATGACCCTGTAGAGACAGAAGATATCTTTCCAGATCAACAGTCTGAGTGTACCCACAGATATGGCAGATTAAATCCACAGTCTGTTTTGTCTCATCTTGGGTATTTTCGATCATAAGCCTCCTTTGTTATTTTGAGCTTTTGGACACCAGTCAGGAATACGGATAGGGGCAGAGGGTTTATCATCAAATTCCCGTAAAACCTTCCCGTTGAGAGCACAACAGTATGCCTTTTTATCAAGATCAGTTATTACCCCATAGAAAGCACAACAAAAATATTTGTGGAATATATAGTTAGGGAGTTTGTCCGGATCTTCTATCCATGCACCTTTGATAAACATTTACACGCCCCTTTTGTAGTTATTTTGATTCGTCTTAACTTCCCATTTTCCACGGGGGCATTTCTTTGCAGGACCTCGGATAAATGTAATGATGAAACTATCAGACATTTGTATTGTCCTCCTGGCTGATTACAGTCCCGTCATCAATCTCATAATCATCTTCCTCATCTTCCTCCCATAAATGATTTGGAGCATCACAAGCTTTGCGTCTGGCATCATCTGCATTCTCTCCCGATATTTCAATTATGGAAGAGGATATTCTTTTAAATCTGTAAATTGTCATCTTGTCATCACCTCACATTATGAATTTCCCCACCACTATACCTACAAAGAGAGCAAAAAAGCAGCAAGCAGTAGAAACCAATACATATTTGACTACAATTTTTTGCCAAGCGACGTTGATAATTTTTGAACATTCTTCTTTGAGATTGACACGTAATCGCTCATTGATGAGTTCGTAATGATGATTGATTTCTGAAGATTTCTCGTTGAAATCCCTCAAAGTTTTGTTTGCTTCTCTTGTACCATTTCGCAGTTCTTCAAGACGGATGTTTTGTTCACCTTTGAATTGCTGTAAAATCTCCTGGTTTGCTTTTTCTACTGCAGAATCTACTGCAGAATCCAAATGAGCGTTTAAGGATTGAAACTCATCGAGAATTGTATCTTCTTTCTCCTGATGTTTTCCAATAGTAATGACAATCTTTTTCAGTTCTGAAATAATGATGTCGAGATTATCAAGACGTTGTTTTATTGCTTTGTGATCTCTGTGGTACCCTGCATTGCAGGCATATTGGTCTTCAATTTTGGAGACCTGATCTACAATATATTTTATAGCGGGATCTGTCTGAGGGAATTCAGGAGCTTCCGACATTGGTGTGACCCTCCGGATTCAGCTTTATGCCTAAATTTATCTTTATTGTCTTTGACCGTTTTTTAGGTTCAACCACTCTGAATTTTTCTTCCAAATTTTTCATTTTATTCAGGGCAATTTTCTTTTCCATCTCTTCCATTTTCTTCATTTCCTTTTTAGATTTATTCTCTTTTTTTCGTAAAAAATTCAAGCAGCATTCCATCCGGTTTTTGTTCTTTTTTTCGAGGTCTGGGGTTGAAGGGACAATCTTCCGGATGCCAGGAGAGCTCTCCACGGGCAGCGTCGATGAACCACCAATTTCCCTCTTTGTCGCAGGCAAAATCTATTGACCAGTAATCAGGGTGAGGCCATTTTTCGGCAAGTCCGGTAAGATGTTTAACTTCATCAGGAGATTCATCATTGAGCTTTGTAAGTCTCGCTTTCCAGTCATCCGGTAAAATTCTTGATGACGGGGGTCTGATTGCATCCTCAGGCCAATATGAATGATGGCAGACTACTTTCCCGTCCCTGACAAAATACCGACGCTCTTTTGATACCGGCATATCTCCGTGGAATGCATTAAATGTGGTTTCAAGAGAGAGGAATTGTCTGAAGACAAAAGCATCAAAAGAAACCCCCATAAATCCGGCACACATAGACTCCTCTATCAGGGACAGGGCATGAACTACAAGGGATTTTTCATCCGGAACATAGCAGGTATCCTTCCAGGAGTGTTTCCCGGAGATGTTGTCAGTTCTTAAGAAGAGAGGATATCCTGTTTTTGCACCATAGGTGGTGAGTCGTCCTATAAGTTCTTTTGAGAGCGGTTTATCGTCTAAGGCACTTATCAATTCTTCTTTTTCTGGCTCAGATAGGACTAAAACCAGAGTTTTTGGTACAGGTAAGATGTCTTTGACATCGAGGAACCAGAAAAGGAGGCTTGACTGCTCTTCCAGTTCTGCAAGATTTCCAGGCATTTCATTCATTTTTTTCCACCTTCTTTTTTGGATGAGTCAGAGAGAACGCTGCAAGAGTCATCATCACGTTATTGGCCCAGTCCCGATCACTGCCTTTTTCCTTTTCAGACAGGGCAGAGTAGGGAGTTTTTATCTGTTGTTTCCACCGTTCAATGTTTTCAGGGGCGAGGTTATTCAGCATATACTCAGTCCAGTGAGCCCACTGCTGATGTTCAAGGTCAGCAAGATCCTCTATCAATTCGGCCTGAATGTTAGCTGCCTCTGATTCAGGCAGAGGATACTTTTTAAGGACTTTCTGGACAATTCCCGTAACGAAATTGTATTTACGGGTTTTTTCCTGCATGATTTTCAGGGTTTCTTCTTCTGTGCTTTTTGTAACAACAGCCCCCCCAATATAATTTATAAGGACGATATCAGGAACAATATCACCATCGTCAACATTGTAGCCAAGTATACTAAGCTCTCCCTGAAGTTCTTCATGACTGAAATCACAATGCTCCAGGTCCATCAGAGATAGTTCAAGCAGGCCGGTTTCAGGATCATATTCCATAGATTAAACCTCCTTGTTTGAGGGGGATTTTCTGTATGTCTTCTCTTTTTTCAAACAGAGGAGGGGCATCATCCTTGAATCCTGATGATTCAGTAAAAGGGTAATATCCGCTACCTTTACATTTTTTGCATTTTATTATTACTTCCATTTTCTTCATTTCTCCTTCATTTTTCTTCAATCTGTGATTGAGAGGGGCTTTGTATTACTCTTTGAAAAGCCACAAGTATTTTCTCGATTTGTATTTTTTCTTCGCCGTCATCAGTTCTTTCCTTTAAAAGGCTGTAAAATCTGATCTCTGCCAGAATTTTCTCTTTTATTGTTGTTTCTTCAACAATTTCATCTGCATAGGAATCTTTTGGTTTATGACGACCACAACCAACAAGACTAAGAATCTTTTCCTCCTGAGGATAGATCTCTCTCTGTAATTCACTACAATGAACAACTCTGGGGGAAAGTATCCCCCTAGTTATTACAGAAAATCCACATGTATCACAATGTTTTCTCATTTTCTTCATTTCCTTACTTTTTTAGACCATTTTTGATTTTAGTGTTGAGATGAGGGGAGATGGAGTTCACAAGGCATTTTCATACCTTTTTCAAAGTTACCTCTTATTCCTCCGTCTTTAGTGAGAATGACTGCTGAAGGACGATTGTTGCTTAGGAAATAGAGTGTATATCCACCTTCGGAATTGTTGAGAATCTGTATTTCAAATCCGTTATCATTCCTCGTGATACATATCGGATCTCCAAATTTTGTCGGTTTGATCTTTGTAGAATTCAGACATCTTCTTTTGAGCAGAGGATTTGCCAGTCTTTTGAGGATTGCCACCCATTTATTATTGACAGGTTCCGGAAGTTTTGGAGGAGCCATTACATTGAACATGGCGCCAACAGTATCATATTGTATCTTTTGAAAGAGATTTTTCCCAATCCCATTTTCTATTGCTCTTTTTATCAGTAAACCCTTCCTGGCTACCACTTCCATGTCTCCCTGATTTTCACCTGCATGGAATCCTAACATGTTATTTATCAGGAGCAATTCATCATTTGATAGATCAATTTTTGCCATTTTCTTCATTTCCTCATAGTTTTGATATTCCCAATCTTGTAAGGGACACCAACTCCTTTATCTGCTTTAGAATGACATCTCCGTTGTCGTTATCCAACTCCATAGGGGTCCCAGTAGAAAAGGGATCGCAAACATCACAGAATGGGCAATAATGGCGTTTTGGACCCTCTACTTCACCAAACATCCCTATGAAACCGCACACAGGGCATTTATAGAGCCTCATTTTCATTCTAAATTCACCTCATTTTTTTGATCATTCTCAATACATCCCAAGTCTTTGTTCCTTCCCACATTGATTATAGTGTTATTTGGAAATAAACCCACATAAATCTCTAATCCTGCCAGGACGCCCCCAAATGCAGCCCACCATCCTATAAGACTCAGATAAGGAATTAATTCCCCAGGACGAAACAATCTATTTATAAATTGTTCCAATAAGAAATGTAGATCTTCAAGACAGAAATATTCAGACCCCATACACAGATAAGAGTAATGATACAATGAGACGAGAATCAGCATCAGAGAACTATAAATCAATATTATAGATAATGATCCAAAAAGAAGGCATATAGATAAAAAAAATACCTCTGAAGCAGTCTGTAATGATAGTGAATTTTTTACTCCAGTTAATATTGAAGTGATTTTTGCGCCGCAATTATTCAATCCTGCCCGATAGGATACTGGCAGGTGTTTCTTTCCTGCTTCTGACCGCAAGATATGGATTATTGCAAGAATCACAATCGCAAGGATCATTCCAATAAAAAGAGCCACAGGTATGACAATATTATTTGACATCTCAGTCAAGGCCCCCAGTTGTTTCATCAGAGTTGTTGTTTATTATGAAAACATCCTCTTCAAGCGTTAACCACCAGTCACAGCTTGCAGTAAACCCACATTTCCCACAGGTTATTGCATTTCCGTCTTTGGACCACTTGTAAGGCAGGTATCCCAGGGGGAGTTTAGACTGACAAGAGTCGCACCCACAGAACTGAGGGTATCCACATTTTGGGCAGTGGAGACCTTTGGTAAGATTGACTGAATCATGGCCTTCTGGTTTAGGGGGCTCTAATCGGAAATAATAGTATGCGACAAACACCAAAAAGAAAACCAGGAGCCACATAATCCCTCTGAAGTCAGGGCCGAAAGCGGCGCCCTCCCATATCCCGGCAGTGCTTTGAAATTCATTTGCACCCTGTGTAAGGAAGTTCATAAAATAATGTGCCCCTATTAAAATAGCTCCAAGGGAGAGGAGGAACACAGCAATCGTTTCAAGGGTTTTTTTCCAGTTGAGAGAGTTGTTTTTATTTTCTTCCATTTTCTTCATTTTTTAATTCCTCAGGTTTGAGAGGAGTGTTTACCTCTGGCGTTCTTTATTCCAATACGGACTTTTACATTTGGGGCAGACTTTAGGGAGATTATTTCTCCGGGGAAGCCAGGTGTGTTGACAGCGTTTACATTCAAGAGTTGTTCCGACTATTGAAAATTCAGGATTATGAATTTTTGCTGCATATGTAGGGTATGAATTAAAAGGATTGGGTTTTTTTACCTTTTTTATTGCGGCATCCACGGCCTGCTTGAAGTCATCCCCGATTGTAGAGATGTCGTCGGTTATGTGCAGCGGTTTAAGAGTTGCAGCCCAGGCGTTCCCATCAGGCATAGGCCCCCGGATCTTTTGGACCTGTTTCACCATTATGGTTATTTTTTCATTAAAGGGTTGTACTATGACTAATGTCATACCCACTATTACAGGAAACACAAATCCAGAATGTAATTTACCATCAGGGTCTTTGAAAGAGGTCATCACAGGTTCTAAGGATTCTCCTTTGGGCCCCGCGATTATTTGCAGTTCGGTTTCACGGATTCCGGGGAACCTTTTGGATTCTGTTTCAATATCTTCAAGCAGAATACTATTTCTTGTCAGATCTTTACAATCACTCATTTTTTTCTCCGTATTTGGGATTCCATACATGCATATTTTTGATCAAAAAATCAGGCTTCATGATTTCCCTCTTTTTTCTGGATTTTAGCAAGAGTCTTTTCCCATTTCCACACGATTGAGGTTGTGGTAGGCTTTATACCATGCTCTTCCGCAAGCCTGCATCTCCCGGCAAGCTCTTGAGCAGCGACCTTTTCTTTTTCCTGCCATCCCTCTTTTCCCCAGAAGTCATAGTCATAATGATCTACCTGGATACCTTTCCAGTACACATACCCTTCAGAGTCTTTTGTCAGGTGTTCTATGTCATGAAATGGCCTTTTGTCATATGGGACGAAATTCTTGTCCTTTACGGACACATAGAGTTTTTCAAATTCTTCCATGCCTTTTTCATTCAGGTGGCCATTTACAGCTTCCTGAACTGTCCAAAGTTCAGAGTCAGAGAGATCATCTCCATCATTTGTGTTTTCAAGGACGAAACAGGCTTTGTCGTATTTTGTAAGAGGTTTTGTATTTTCTTTCATTTTCTTCATATTCTCCTTTTAAAAGCTTTTATGGGATTCTATGCGTATAGATACTATCATTTTCTCAATATCGTCACGTAACAATTCCAGGTGGGAAATGAGAACTTCTCTCTCATCATTATCCCTGCATTGAGTTGTTTTCATAAAGACTTTTTTCTTTATTGAGTTAAGGTCTGCACTGAAGGGTTTCTCCTCCGAACTTGAGAGAATGATTTCGCTTTTTTCTTTGTCGTAGATTATGGAGTAGCCACAATACGGGAAATGCCCTATACTCCTGTCTTCCTCAAATATATTCATATTCTTCAGGTATTCTTCCTCTTTCACCCATTTAAGGAAATTTTCTGTCTCTCTCGTTGTTGCCGTACGCACTGTCAGAGTGCAATCCGGATAGATTGTTTTAATTTTTATTGACTTTATTTCCTGCATTTTCTTTATCTCCTAACATAAAAATAAAAAAGAATTAATTGACTCTTTTTATATCCACTTTTGCCGCACTGCCAATCACTTTTCCGTTTAACACTTTGTCGTAGATTAGATCACAGCGGTATGCAGAGATCATCCCCCCAGCGAATTGAATGGAAACCATCTGCTTAGTAGTCTCAATTCTAATTTCATCCCCGACAACATCCTTGGCAAAAAATGGGTATTCTTCATCAAACTGTTTTTTTGATAATATTTCTACTGTTGACATTTTCTTCATCTCCTTTGAGGTAATATTTACTATATACCCATGAGTATATATACTTATTGTATTGGGGATTATAGAGGGAGTTCCTTTTTTTAGAGAGAGTATTGCCATTTTCTCAATCACTTTAGAAGACCTTCATTTGAGGGTTTTCAAAAGGATGTAACATACAGGCCCTAAGGAGATACGGCAATACAGGGGCCTTGAGAGAGATGTTTTTTTTTGGGATTTTGGATTTTTCCCCCTTTTTTGAGCTTTTTTTTAATAAATGTCTTTTTTTATCAATTTGAGAGATATTGATAGGAAATGATAGTTGTTGGTATGTTACAATTTGTTACATGCGGGTTTTTGAAGTGATGAAGGCCATAGCCATTTTTCTTTTTCCCCAGATACATGCGGGAGGTATTTTCCATCAATTTTGTTGTGCCTAACGTATTTGGCTATGAACTGGAATTGACCTTTGCGTTCACATCTCCATACACACCCTTCTGCAGGTTCCTGGGCCCCATAGTGACCTTTCACACCGAGGAGAGAAAAGGCAGTCCCTACGCTGCAGGGCTTTTCACCGGCATGAAGTATAGGGACTGTTTGTATGCCGGACTTTATGCAGCGGGAGAGGAGCTCTTCATAAGGTACTCTTTTGCCGCTGCGGAATATATCAAAGGCTACAAAAGGGGATCTGTCTTTGAGGTCGTATATGGTCCCGTGTGCAAGGGCTATCCATTCTCCGGATATCCAGTCACCTTCGTTTAGGAGTGTTTCAAATTTTGATTGGTTTTTGTATGCCCATTGTGAGAAGGTTTTGTGACAGTTGTTGTTGGCAGTGTGGGCGGGGTATCCGGCCCGATTGATAGGGATGATTTGTTCGTCTTTTTTACAGATTGCAACATTGGAGCCGTCTATCTTTTCACAGACGATGATTTTGTCGTGTTTGTCTCTGGTCTTTTCCAGGAGGATTTTTGCTTCTCCGGGAGAGCAGTGATGATCCCCGCTGCCAAGTCTGCTGCAGGGAAGGTGTGAGATATGGCCGTAGGCTTTCCTCCGGAGGGGTTTGTTAGTATAAGGACTTTTGTTGAATGAGGCAGATGTCATTTTTCTTTAAAATAGAGTGAAATAAATTTTGCTTTAAAAAAGATTAAAGTGTTCTCTGATACAGGAAGTACCTGAAGTGTCTGTTCTCTCCACGACCAAGGTAAACTTTTCTTACAACTGTTTCTGTCCGCATACCATTTCTAAATGATATGGTATCCAGCCTATGAGCCCTCCGATCTGCTTCAATTTTTGACTTATAAAGACTGTCCGTGATTGTAAATTTTTTTCCCGCCCACAATTATGTGGAGAGGACAGCCAGATTTTCCTGATTGAACCATTTTCTTCATCTTCTCCTTTTACTTTTGTTAAAGTGGGAACTTTTCCCTTTTCTTTATTTTCTCTTTATAGGGCTAGAAATATATATTTTTTATGCCGGTTCCTCGCCCATGAACTCAGCCATTGCTTTTTTCCCATAAGTGAGGAGCTCTTCTGAGGGTTCTGAGGTCAGATAATGTTCCTGTAACCATATTCCGAGTCGGAGACCCCAAGTGTTCTTTTTATGGAAGAGTTTGTTTTCAAGATACATGTTGATTAGAAGTAGAGTCAGAAGACCAACAGGGATCTCCATACCGAATATTCCATAGGCTACAATTAGATATGTGATAACGGTAATCCCCATTGTGAGGAAATAGGTGCATCCGCACTCTTCAGCTATTCGGGAATGATTTTCAGCGTGTTCTATGTCATTTTCTTTGGCAGCCTGTATTAATTTGTGTTCTAGGCCATGCCAGGGACAGACTTCTTTAAAGAAATTCCAATACAGGTATATAATGAGTGCAGCGATAACCAGATTCATTGTGAGTTCTACTGCCATTCCAAGAAGGGTATTATCAAAAGTGAATACAACGATTGTTTCCTGTGCGACATTCTGACGGGAGAACCAGAAGAGCAGTCCAATAATTACATCTATCAGAGGATAGATGAGTATGACGGGATTTATTGGAGCATTGAAGGGTAATTTTGAGGTTTTGTGCCCTAATGATCCATCCTTTTTTCTGAAGATTTTTAGGATTTGCTGCCCATGAAATATTATTGTGCTGCCAGGGAGAGAAATCCCAGAGAGATGGTTTTCTTTTTGGGGATTCATTTTCTTCATTTACTCCATTTTTTTATTAAAAGTCCATTATACCTGTCTGAATTTCAGATATACATTTTACAGTAGAGATTGAGACTTCAGAGTCAGAATTAACCTTAGATATGCTTTTTATGAATTTGTGATCTTTGATGCGGTTTTGTGCAATATCTACGTGGTGCTGTTCTATGTCGATGCAGACAAATGTTACTCCTTCGTCTAATGCAGCTTCAGCAGCGGTTCCAGATCCGGCAAACATATCCATTGTGATTCCTTTAGGGGGGGGTGATGAGTTTTATGAGATACCTTATGAGTGCAAGAGGTTTCACAGTAGGATGATCATTATCTTCTCCCCGCTCTGAACAACTGGCTTTGGCACAGTAGAAGAACCGAGATGCACCACCAGTATCACCCCGGAATGTTTGTGGATTACAACCTTTTTGAGCGAAATTTCCATAAATACCTTTACTTTTCCCACTGGTACCAGACTTTACCGGGGCCTTGTTTCCACAATCATCACCACTTTGTAGATCTAAGAGCTTCCCTGTGTCTTCATCAAGGATTATGTTGGCAGGCCACCGGCCCAATGTTGCAGGATTAGTTGAGGATTCAGACTCAACCCTGCAAATGTCAAGATTTATACCCCCACATCCCCAGATCAGGACATTTTCAGCGATTGGGCCTCCCACAGGTTTTCGGGCCAGTATTATAGGTTCATATGCCGGTTTTAGCCCGGTGCCCCACCCGTCCCATTCTTCAGCATTTTCGATCTCTATCTTTTTAATCGCCTTACTAATATCAAGGGATTTAGGTCGTCCGGACCCATAAATCCACATAATACAGTCCCGGATCTCCCACCCGGCATCTTCTATAGCAGTCATGAGCCGGTGATGGGTTCTTGTGCCCCCAAAGGCAAGCATATGAGCCCCCGGTTTGACAACCCGAAGGGCCTCTTCCCAGAAGGGTATGCCCGGAACTCCCCGGTCCCAAGATTTTGACATGAAGCTCAATCCGTAAGGAGGATCTGTTACGATAGAGTCAATACTATTGTCGGGAAACTCGGCCATAACGTCAAGGCAGTCTCCACAAAAAATATGGTTTGCGATTTCTTCCATTTTCTTCATTTTTCTTCATCTCCTTTGTTGCATGTGCAACATTCTGTGTTTGTGAGGTTAACCTTCAGGAGGTTTTGTCCTCTTTTTCTTTGGAGGAGACCGTTTAGGTTTTCTTTTAGAGGGTTGTTTTGATACCTCTCCTTCTATTTCAAAGAGAACCTCAGGAAGGTTCGGCGGATGCAGCGAGGAGGCATCGCTGCCCTGTTTCTGGAGGGTTATATTTGCAGCCAGTAGTTCTATAAGGGAGTTCTGTTTGGATATTACCTCTTCATGTTGTTTTAAAGAGGTGTTTTGTTGAGTTATGATGGCAGATTGTTGCTCTAGTTTCTCACTAAGTCTCTCCACTTCTTTTTTCAGGGAGAGATTATCCTGCTGCATGAGGGTTTGGATTTCCAGATTTTTTCCCATAACCCCCATAAGCTGATTCACTTTGAATTCAGCGGAAGTTCCTCCATAGATTAAAGGTTCAATGGTTTTTGAATAATTCTGGAAAGTGCTGTCAATCTTAGTATTTAAATTAGTATTTAACACAGAGAAATTGTCAATTATTTTGGATGCAACAGAGGTTTCCAAATTTGTTTCCAGAAGATTTACCTTGGCAACAAGAGATTCTATCGAGGTATTTACTACGTCCATGGAGGAATTCACCGTAGTTGCCACCGTAGTTGCAACAATATTCTCAAAATTAAGAGCGTTTCTTAGAGCAATATCAACCTCAGTAGCGAGTTTGAGATCATCTGTTTCAAGCTCTCCGAGAGTGTCTCCGCCTTCAAGATTTTTAGCCTTGAGAGAATCATCAATTATGAACCCAGGAGTGCTTAGTTCCTTTCCAGAATTTACAAGACCTTTAACAATTGTGCTTTCAAAGGCATAATGCGGTTTTTTGGTGATACGCATAGGATCGCCCAGATGCAAAGTGCAATTACTACTTTGGTACTGTTCCTGGATGAATATGGAGATACCCTCCTGTACGTAGGCAGCGGCTATTCCTACTAAATCATTTGGGTCTTTTGCCATTACGTGTTTTCTTTCGAGGGGATAGCCAATAAGACTTTTGCTTTTTTTACCGCCCTGATATTCAACACCAATCACACCATTAGGAGTTTTAACATGAAACTGGTGGCAAATTCTACCCTTGGGGTTCCATGATCCTACATGGATGGTTTTTGAGCGGGATTTTCGCCAAGCGTTGATATCTATATCTCCATCCTGAGTGAGAATTGGATATTTGTATTTTATATGATGAATTCTTGCAAGAGAATAATCTCCTTTTGGTCGGAGATTTGTTGAGGAGGGAAGTTTGTTTATAAAATTTTTTAATTTTTGGGTTATTATATAAGTGGTTGCCCTGCCTCTCCAGGGATCGGCTGTGGCAATAGATTTAATTTTCCCAATATCTTGTTTTTTGAATATTTTTTTATTGTTGAGTTGAAGATATATTCGTTCAGGCGCAATGAGATTGAATTCTTCTAATTTTTTTACAGTTCGGTTAATTAATGCTTTATCACATTTTAAGCGGCGAGCTATCTCTGCCTGATGATATCCCTGCTCCAGAAGATATATTGTGTTTATTTGCCGCTGGTTTAGATTTTGGATATAATCAATAGCTGATACGTCATCAAAGGTGGATTGCTTCGTTTCAGACAATCTCAATCCTCTGATCAGAAGGTTGCTGCGGTGATTGCAGCTACCAAATCCGAACGCTGTTTTCTAGCCTCAAAATATTCTTGAGGGAGGATAGCCTTTCTTTTTGCTTCTTCCCATCTTAGAAGTCCATCTTCACCGGCGTAGATCTTACCATCTACACAGAACCGAAGCGAAGACCAAGGGATATTTCTGAGAGTCATGCAACCCCCGGATGAGATAATATCCTCTTCTTACTAACGGCGGTTTTTAGATCACGTTTTATCTGAGAGAGAAGGGTTTCTGCCGTAACTTCCATATTACGATTCAAAGCAAGTTCGGCTTTTTCAATTTTTTCAAGAAGAAGTGTTTTTTCAGATTTTGATAATGCGTAAGAGTTTAGGTCCTTTTTTACCAACTTTATTTTTTCATAAGTTGATTGCGGGCTCTGATTTTGAGGTCGCCCATAAAAATTAGATAGTCTTGTTATAGTTTCCATTCATTTCCTCCATTTTCTACATTTTGTGATCAGATATGAAGTGACCTTTTTAAAGTCACTTTATCTTATCTATCTTAGATTTACTGAAAGATAAGTTAAATACTTTTTTGTGGTCTATGTTGATAATGAATGGTGAATGTGTTGATTTTACAATACTTTTCAACATACAATGTTTGAGTTAAAGGCTTAATTTGAATAAAGGAGAAGTGATTGGAGACCAATCACTCCCACTGTTTTTTTGTCAACACTCTCTTTTTTTGGGAAATTTATTTGCGCGGGAATATTGACACTCACATCCTAAAAAACATAATCTAAAGGAGAACTGAACGCCATTTGAAGAAATACAAACCACCACAAATTAAGAACAGCCGGGTAGATCCACTGAAGAATTGGGACGCCCACAGGTATAATGTTGATCAGTCCATCAGTCTCATGTCAACATAGGGGAAATTAACCAAAAATAGACTAATAACTTATAAATTTAAGGAAAATTTGAGAGAATCACTGTCAACACTATTGTACAACCAATATATAACTGTTTCTAAGATTAATGCTCCAAAAAATATACCACTGTTATTTCCGGAATTGTCATTTTTTTCAAGACCACCAAAAAAGGATTTTGATTTTATTCATAAAAGGATGAGAGGGATTTTGAGGAGCCAAAAGTGGGTCCTCCATTTGGAGAGAAAAATATTACACTTAATTTACAAAAAATGCCAGGGGTTATGTAAACCCATGATAAGACAATCGTTTCTTTTTTTTAACAGCTTTTTTAATATCACGAGTTGCCTGAGAAAGTAAAGTTTTTGCCGAACCTTCCATTCCCTTGTCTAAAGCGATTTCAGCTTTTTTAATTGTATTTAGGATAGTTATTTTATCGGATTTGGGCAACATATGAGAATTTAGATCCTTCTTTACTAATTTTACTTTTTGAACTGTTGTTATAGGACCCTTATTTTTAGAGAGCCCAAACAAATTTGATAACTTTGTCATAGTTTCCATTTAATTCCTTCATTTTTACCATTTTAATTTCGCAGTCTTTACCTTTTTAAAAATTAGAAGTGAGTCCCATATAGGATATCATTCCGAGTGTCATTGTATGACGGCTTAGGGCCCTGCTTTTTCTGAGAGTTTTGAGGTTTCCCATGCTGTTGGACAGAAGGAGATTTTTGAGAGGCTAATAAGCTCTTGCCAGAGAGAAGGTTGTTCCGGGTATTGTTGAGCCCTTCTTGTCGAGCTTTTGCCTGTTCTGCCATCATATTCTGGTTTTTTTGAGAGCTACGGCGCTGTTTGGCACGTTTCAGATCATTATTAATCTGAGCAGTTTGTGAAGGGACAGGGGGCGGAGTTGGAGGCGGCCTGACATAGGGTTGATTGGGTTGAGGGCGAGACAGACCAAACATAAGACTCCTGGCGGCGTTTTCATATGAGGCAGGATCACTCCTATGCTGCTGTGGCGGAGGAGATGCTTGTTGCGAGGGAGCAGGGGGCCGAGAGGAGACCCCTCCAAACATGATGGCGGCCCGTGCTGAGTCGAACCGCTGCTGAGATCTCTTATAATCTTCCTCGGCAGTTGTGGGGTTTTTACGAGGGACACCTCCACCTAACATAGCCATCCTTGCATTGTTGAATCGCTGCTGGGATTTCTCAAGATCTTCATCGCTAGGAGGGGTATTACTGCGAGAAGGACCCCCCCCCAATATAGCCATCCTTGCATTGTTGAATCGCTGCTCAGACATCTCAAGGGATCTCTCAAAAGCTTCATGTTTCTCCTCAGGAGAGGGACCGCTTGAAATACTCTTTTTACTGAGACTCCCCTCACCCCCCTCATAGGCTTTACGGTTCTTTTCCTCAACCCATTCAGCATAGTCTTTTAGACTTTTTTTAGCACCTGATGCAGCGGATTTAATGAGGGTTCCGGCAGCGCCAAAAACGGGTTTTTTAGGTCTACCACGAAGATGTTCTTTTGAGGGAAGGCGGTCTTCCTTTTCCAGTTTATGCTTGTCCAAGAGAGGTTCTTCATCAATGTCATCATCCTCATCCATTTCCTCAACTTCATCTTCCCTTTCTACTTCCTCCTCCCTCTCGTCTTCGTCGTCAGCGAGAGACTCCTCAACCTCGTTCTTAATCCTTGTTTGTCTCATTGCTCCTGCTGTGGATAAACTCCCTTTTACCCAGGACCGTAGAGCATCAGGGTGGATATCAGATATTTTGGGGAATTCTTTAAGGGTTTTCCACCCATATTCTGATCTTATTTCTCCAGAGGAAGGATCACAAATAAAGTCGTCCTCAGTATATAATGGAGCATTTGAACTTGATGATTTTATATACTTAGATCTAGAAATCCCATTGAGCCAGTAAGGATTGATGTTGTGGTTGTTCCAATCTTTGCGAGTGACTTTGGATTCGTCATGAGAGTAATCAGGAGCAGGACCACCCTTAGCTGCAGGATGATTAGGATCTTCTATGTAGTCCATGTCTGCCGGTACTTTCCTATAATAGAGATAAAGTCTGCCTTCGATTTCTTTGATGTGGATGTCCATCCCTTTATGGGTGTACTTTTTTGCTTCTCTCACTACAATTTCAAGATTAGGGTCGCTGAAGTTGCCATATTTGTAGGTGAATCCCTCATATTTTATTATGTTAGGGATTTTTTGTTTAGGGAGAGAGGGTTTTGGGGCAGAGGATTCTCCCTCATTGGAGGAGAGCTCAGTTTTCTTGCTATACTTCCTGCTACTGTTTGAAAACACATGCTTTTTAGGGCGATGGTATTTTGTCCTTGCATTTTCATAGGGCTTTTTTTTAAAGCTAGAGGGTCTCCTTTTAAATCTGCTCATTTTTCCATTTCTCCTTCATTTTCTGCTTTTTTTTATTTTTTCTGCTTCTGCTTTTTTTATTTTTTCTGCTTTTTTTAGAATTTATTGGAATACTCCACATTCATGTTTTCAAGATCTTTCATTCTGATTCCTTTAAGTGCTGCAGTGGTTCCGAGAACAAGGCATCCACCAATGAAGAGCATCACTACCCCAAGTGAGGCCAGTAAGATGTTTCCCGACGGAGGGCCTAAAAACAGATAGAATCCCATTGAGAAAAAACAGCCAGTTGCCAGACCCATTTTCAGGATATACCCCGCTTTTGCAAATTTCTTTCTGAATATTAGCCATCCCAATAAGAGTCTTACTAAGAGGCTTCCTTTCATTTTCTTCATTTTCATTTTCTCCTTTTACTCTTTTTAAGTATGCATTTAAGTATGCAACTTTTTTACTGTCCTTACATTGTTTCTTTTTGATCCTGATCATGCACTTCACAAAGATTAATCTTTCCCTGCCTCTCCGCATCCCAGATGAGTGCAACAGTACTACAAACAAGCAATACCATACATGCGATAATTGCATTCCATAGATGGGGTAACATAAAATGTTGTGATGAGATTGTCGTTTTGTTATCATTTTCTTCAATATTGGGCCCTCTTAATTTCAGGTTTTTTATTTTTTCATTTGTCACACTCTTTTGGAATAGGGAGGTATCTTCAGATAATCCCCCGGCAGGCATCTCTTTGGATGTGATTATCAAAGTGCCTGCAAATGCAATGGAGGTGACAATGACAAGGATGACTGCCAGGACTGTTAGTTTCTGAAGTATTGTAGAGAGTGACATTATGTCGTTCCCTTTAACTGAGAGGTCCCCGCGGATATGGACGCTGACTGAGGAGTTCCTTCAAACTGTTTGCTAGTCTGAGAAGCTGATCCCTGAGAGGCTGATTCAGGAACATTTGTAGGTTTGCCATCGGGATTCATCAGGACTATTCCTTTTTTAAATAGGCTGATGCCTAGTTTTCGCTCGACGAAATCACAGCCAGCTCTCATTGCATTTTCTACATTTTCATCACAGGGATAGAATCGGAAGACAACTTTTCCGCGTTCATCTCTGAAAGTTATCTCTGCTGCGTAGCCATTCCCTTTTTTTCCGTTTCCTTTATATCCTTTTCCAGATTTTGTCATTTTCTTCATTTCTCCTGCATTTTATAGCCAATCGTAACTTTCGTTTCGATGATAAATATTATGGACTGCAATTATTCCGAGTATGATATATGCAATTATCATAGTCCAGAATACGGTTTCCAGACCCCAACTCTCATAACATAAACCTCTTGCATAGTTTGCAAGAACACACCCCATTATAGCAAAGAATATCGAGTAAAGTTCATATTCGTGCATTGAAGTGAAAAGGACTATGAGTACTAACAGGAACCCTATTGCAAGAAGCATATAGAGTAGTCCTGAAGAGGGCAGGGTCCGGGCAATGTCGGATGTCCGCTCGGAGGGGTTAGATGCATTGTAGATATCAATGCGGTGCTCTTCATTTGGATCTATACCTGTAAGATAGTAATAGCCTGAAGTTGTGTTTTCAAGGATGTTTGTCCCGTCGATCATTACATTGACCATGACTCCATTGTCCCAGGTCCAACTTATATAAGACTCACCTATATCTCTCGTCATAGAATACCCGCTCACGGACTGACTTCCGATCATTGCCAAGATGATGATGAGTAGTAACATTTTCTTCATTTTTTATCTCCTTTTCATTCTTTTTGGGAACAGGAATGGTTTTAAAGCGAAGAATACTGCAAATACCAATAAGAGGATCATAAATATCCAGAAGATTGTTATTTGGATGTCGTATCCCTGTATAACTACTTCATTTTGGTAGTCGTAGAATTCTTTTGCAATTTCTTGTTCTTCTGAGAGGTTATATCCAATATTTCCAGAGCTGTCAAGTATTGGTTCACCGGTTTCATCAGAGATGTTGATTTTGTAACTATATTCTGAGAAGAATCCCATCGGAGAGAGTGCAAGCATAGCTATGCCTACAAACACAACAATTAACAAGAGAGGGGAGGGTTTAAGTTTTTTCATTTTTTATCTACCTCGATTTTGTGAATACCCAGTATATGAATCCTCCAATGGCAATACAGCACATTATGGCACCTATCTGGTAGAATTCCTGCGGGAACATTGATGCGAGCGGCCACCCAACAAGCGTGTAGAGTGTTGCTGTTACGATGACGCTTTGCTGCCGCCAGGCTATTGAGATGAAGGTCATTGAAAGTAGGAGACCATAGAATATCAGATCCGTCCACATGTCTTCATAGGGTTTCCAGACCAGCATTATCATTTCAATAAAGTCTCCATCGGTTTCTAAGAATTCTTCTGCATATTGACCGTATTCTGTTTCCTCAAATGCATCCATTTCTCCAACAGTGAATGATTTTTCTTCGCCGTAAGCTCCGCTTTCACTTCCGGCCCGGTAATAGAATGTTTTTCCGGGGTAGAGCGGCATACCCTCTATTGATTTGTTGAATAAGCCTGTGATCTCTTGGGTTCCGAGGATGTACGAGTAGTGGTTGGAGGATGTACCTATTGCGAAATAGACAGGATAGTCAGATCCGGGGGACATTCCATTGAGGACCACACTGTGATCTGTAAGCTGGGTTGCATTGAGAGTAATTAGTCCGGATTCTGTATGTGAAAAATCTTCGGGGGAGAATCCCCATATTTCAGTTGATGGGCTGTATTCAGTTGATGGGCTGTAAACTGTAACATATCCGGTTTTAGTCTCAGTATCACTGCCACCTTTAGAGTTTATTGTTTGTAAAGATACAGTGAATACACCTGTTGAAGTGTATTGGTGAGTGGGGTTTTGACTTGTAGAAGTGTCTCCATCACCAAAATCCCAATACCAGCCAGTTATCTCCAGACCTGTTGATTCATCAGAGAATGTGACCGATAACGGGCTGTTCCCTGTGGTGGGCGAACCCCTGAATGCAGCCACGGGGGGGATATCTGTGGAAGTGATGTAGCCGATTTTGGTATTAGTGTCACTTCCTCCAGAGTTTGTTGTTTGTAAAGATACAGTGAATACACCCGTTGAAGTGTATTGGTGAGTGGGGTTTTGGCTGGTGGAGTGGCTACCGTCACCAAAGTCCCAATACCAACCTGTTATACACTCTCCGGTTGATTCATCGGAGAATGTGGCGGTGAAAGGCCATAACGCGACTCTTGGAGCTCCGCTGAATTCTGTTACAGGTGGGGAATGAGTTACAGAAATATAGTCTGTTTTGGTTTCTGTATCGTTACCTCCGATATTTCCGGCAGTTAATGATATTGTATAATTCCCAAAGGCCGCATAGGTATGAGAGGGGTTTTGACTTGTAGAAGTGTCTCCATCACCAAAATCCCAATACCAGGCAGTTATACTTTCACCGGTTGAATCGTCAGTGAAACTGACTGTTAATGGGTAAGGTCCGCTTGTAGGTGTGCCAGAGAAGGCAGCTACGGGGGGAGGGGGGATAACTGTGATATATGATGTCTTGTTCTCCCATCCACTCCCACCGGCGTTGGTTGCCTGTAATTTTACAGTGTAATCCCCAGTGGAGACATATTCATGACTGGGATTCTGACTTGTAGAAGTGTTGCCGTCGCCAAAGTCCCAATACCAGTCAGTGATACTCTCACCAGTAGAACTATCAGTGAAGTTCACAGTTAAGGGATACATACCACTCGTAGGTTCACCGGAGAAGGCAGCAGTTAATTCAGGTGGGGGGAGTGCCTGGATATATTCAGTCTTATTCTCCCAATCTGAACCGAAAGCGTTTGTAACCTCTAAACTGACTGTGAAATTGCCTGCAAATGTATATTCATGGCTTGGATTCTGTAAAGTAGATGTAAAACCATCGCCAAAGTCCCAATACCAACTAAGAGGATGGTTAGTCGAAGTGTCGGTGAAGTTTACTGTAAGTAGAATCTCCCCAGAGGTAGGGGTTGCGGTGAAGTTTGCGACAGATGGATTTATGTTGATAGATTCAATTGAGGTTATTGTGTCATGCCCCGCATTGTTTGCAACCAGGAGAGATACAGTATAATCTCCATCCGATGCATAAGTATGAGAGGGATTTTGTTTGTACGATGATGAGCCGTCGCCAAAGTCCCACTCCCAGTACTCATGATCTCCAACGGAAGTGTCGGTGAAGTTAACTGCAACTGATCCATCTAATCCTTCTGACATCTCGCACGAGAAGTCCGCAGTTAGGGGGATGTCTGTCAGGGGGTGAGTGTATTTGTATAAGTAGGTACTTGACCCAGACGCACCATAGAGAGCAACACGATCTCCGTCATAGCATTCTATCATTCTATTGATACTAGTTTCGCCATTGATCTGATTGGCTACCTGAACCCACCCGCCTTCTGTAGAATCATACTTGTAAAGATATCCATTAGGAGATGTTGCCCCAAATATAGTTTCTCCTGTGCCGTCGTTATAGACTATTAGATCGGAAGGTATTGTCTGACTATTTAGTTGCTCGGCCATCCGATCCCAACCATCATATATACTTCCAGTAGGGGCATACTTGTAAAGCCGACCATACCCATAAGTTCCTCCGAAGATTGTGTCTCCTGAGCCGTCATCATATACTACGAGAGATTTGCTGTGACTCTCCTTAGTGCTATAATCTTCAGAATATCCTATTGAGCTTGTGATTCTACTCCATCCCGTTCCAGGAACATACTTGAAAAGATATCCCCCTGAAGTTGACCCGGCAGTACCCTCGGCAGTACCCGCATATATTGCGTCCCCCGTGCCGTCATCATATACTACGAGAGATTCAATATAGTATTGAGAATAGGTATATGCCGCTACCGAAGTCCATACCCCATTAGCAGAATCATATTTGAAAAGACCCCCCCCGTTATTTCCTCCGTAAATCGTCTCCCCCGTACCATCATCAAAGTTTACTACGTCGTTAATATAATACTGGTGATTTAGTGTATCTGCCGCGATTATCCAATTTGTATAGGAGCCAGAAGTAGTCTGGTTATACTTGAAAAGCTGACCCCCGTAATTTGACACAGCAACACCAGCAAATATTGCATCCCCGGAACCGTCATCAAATACAGTCATGTCACTAATGACATTTTTATATGAGTCATACCGATCAGATTCCTGTACCCAGGATTCTGTGTCAAAATCATAACTATAAAGCCGCCCGTAATATGACATTCCTCCGTAAATCTTCATCCCATTACCTTCATCATAAGCGGCCAGGGAGGATATGGACATAAAATTGTCAATTTTGTCTGCGACCTGAGTCCATTTTCCATCAAGAGTGGTAACATGGTCACTTTTTATTATAGTATCAGATACAGACCCATCTAAATTCTCAACGGTTAACGTCACAGGGAATGTTCCCAAGAGTTCGTATGTGTGTGTAGGGTTTTGTTCAGCGGATGTGTTACCATCTCCAAAGTCCCAATACCAACTATAGATTATTCCAGGGATGTTTTCAGAAGATGTGTCATTGAACGTGACAGATAATGGATAGGAACCCTGACGCGGGGTTGCGGTGAAATCTGCAACAATGTTATCCACTACAATATACTCTGTTTTGTTCTCCAAGTCACTATCATAGGCATTTGTTGCCTCCAAACTAACAGAGAAATTTCCACCAGTCACATATTCATGGCTTGGATTCTGTAAAGTAGAATTAGTGCCGTCGCCAAAGTCCCAATACCAACTTGTAGGGAGATTTGTTGAACTGTCGGTGAAGTCCACAGTGAGGGGAGGGGGGCCCGCTCTAGGAGTTCCAGTGAAGTTTGCAATAAGGCGGTCTGTTGTTATAAAATCTGCCTTGCACTCCAGGTCACTACCAAAGGCATTTGTTGCCTCCAAACTAACAGAGAAATTTCCACCAGTCACATATTCATGGCTTGGATTCTGTAAAGTAGAATTAGTGCCGTCGCCAAAGTCCCAATACCAGCTTATAGGATCTTTAGTTGAAGTGTCGGTGAAGACTACTGTAAAAGGAGGATTGCCAGTTGTGGGGGTTGCACTGAAATTTGCAACAGGGTTAGGATCGGGGGTTACAGTAAGATAGTCAACCATTGTTTTACTATCATGGCCCGCAGTGTTCGCAACTGTGAGGGATACGGTATAATCCCCTTCAGAGGTATAAATGTGAGAGGGGTTTTGATTGTGGGATACTGTGCCGTCACCAAAGTCCCAATGCCAGTATTCATGATCTCCAATTGAAGTGTCGGTGAAGTCGATAGATAATGGGGCCTCCCCTCCTGTTATTGAGGAAGTGAAGTCCGCAGTTAAAGGGGAATCTACCAGAGGATGTATGAATTTTACTACATCTTCCGACATATAAGAGGCCCCATAAAGGTCAACACTTTCTCCATCGAAATGTTTAGTGAAGAAAACTAGGCCACCTATGATATTTTCTGAGACTTCCTCCCACTCCCCGCTTGGAAGATATTTATAGGTATAGGAACTTGTTGTAACATAGAGCCCATCCCCTGTGCCGTCATCGTAAGTGAACGCAGCGCCATCAGAGACTTCAATCCCGTCAAGATCAAGTGTAGTCCAGCCCGAACTCGAATTGTATTTGTAAGCTACAGATGTATATTCCCCATTCACTCCAATGAAATAGAGATCATTGGTGTCATCGTCGAGAATGAGTAAATTTCCCCTCACAATACTACTCAAACTAGATCCAATATATTCCACGTCTGTTGAATTATATTTTATAATTTGGGCAGTACCATCATATACATCCATACACATCATAAAGATTGCCTCACCCGTACCGTCATCGTAGATAAGTGGGAAAGCCTGCAACCATACTCCTGAAGAAAGAGCAAATGCCAACTCCCATTCTTGTATAGAGAAATTGTATTTTAACAACCCATTATAATCATTATTTGTGCAGGAGCCCACATAGAGCCCATCCCCTGTGCCGTCATCATAGACTACGAGATTCTGCGGCCCACCATGATATGAATCAGAGGTTATAGATGAAGGGTATATCTCGAAACTAGTTTCGCTGGTGTATCTCATTAAATCGAAAGATGAATCTGATACTACATAGAGTGCTTCTCCAGTGCCATTATCAAATATGGTGAGATCAGCCCAATTACCATAACTGCTCTCGACCACTACCCAATCACCGAGCGAGAAATCGTAACGCACAAGCCCACAGTTGGGACCCAGTTCCCCAAATTCAAGCATTGCTGTATCATAGATTGCGTCACCGGAGCCGTCGTCATATGATCCCAGGGGGCCCATAGAGTAATAGGTTGAGGAGTCTACATACATCGTCCAGTAATGACTAGGAGTGACAGTAATATACTCGGTTTTTGTTGTTGTATTGCTTCCATCACCATTAGTTGCAGTGAGATTTACAGTATATACTCCTATATCAGAATATTCGTGACTCGGATTCTGTAAAGTGGAGTTACTATTATCTCCAAACTCCCAATACCAACTTGTAGGACTGTTTGTTGAACTGTCGGTGAAATTGACCGTTAATGGGTAAGTCCCGCTTGTAGGTTCTCCGGTGAAATTTGCAACAGGAGGGGACCCGGTTGCCGCAGCAGGAGATATTGTCAGACAACAAAGAATGAAGAGAATAGGAATGACCTTTTTAAAGATCATTAGAACAGCATCTCCTCATTTTCAGGTATGTGGACAACTCCGGGAGGTTCAACAAGGATGTTTACCGATGCTGTTATGTTGCCGAGAGTGAGTGTTGCGACATAGTTCCCGGCAGCCAAATAACTGTGGAAATTGTCGTACTCGGTTGAATGATGACCGTCACCGTAATCCCACAGAATGTTTTCACTGGTTGATGTGTTGGCAGTGAATCTGATCATCAGTGGGGCTGATCCGTATGGAGGAGATGTTTTGTAATCGACAGCATAGACAGTTCCGATAACAGGTGCCGGAGATGTAGATGTTGTTGTTACATTAGAAAGGTTTTCAGTTGGGGCAGTAATCATATCCGTCCCGTTGGTGAGAATTTCTATAAAGCCACCTTCATATGTTGGTTCCCCGCTGTCTTCCAGAGATTCGTCACCGCCGGAAAAGATACCCCATACCCAGTCAGTTATTACTTCGAGGAAACCCCCGGAGGATGTACTTTCGTCATCGGCACTCACAGTCCCTACAAGAAGGAGCAGTGCGAATAAAATTATTGGTAATTTTTTCATCATTCCATTATTCCTCATTTTCTTCATTGCATCATCCCCACACCGGTTCTTGCTCTCCATTGGGCGATTCCCATGTAATATTCATAATATAACAATGCCTGGAATGGTATTGTGACCAGAGGATTAAGATCCAGCCCAAAGACCACAATAAGATACGGAATGAGACACACGATGGCGCAGGTTATGTGAACGACCATCATAACGCTTGATAATACCAATCCTGAAACTGCATCGTAATAATCTCCGATGGATACATCAGTTGTTGAGCCTCCGTCGATATCCCGGATGTCAGATATTTCATAGGATGTATATTCTGTCTGAACTTCTGTTAATTCTCCTCCCAGACCAACTCCGCCGGTGTACACCAGGCCGTTAATTATTCCAATTGTTGCTGATATGCATATTACGAATCGTGTGATGTCCCATGCCCTCATAGGTGTTCCTCCTGCTCTTTCTTTCTGATGTAATACAATATTCCAAATACTAATACGAGTGAGACTATTGACCAGTCAAGGTATTCGTTACCGGTGATCTGGAACCACTGCAGGAATTTGAATAATCCTGCAAACAGACCCAGTGTTAAAAGAATCTCTTTTGCGTTGAAATAACTCCCTATTCCGGCGATGAGAACTAACAAGCCAATGCTGAGGCATTGCAGCCAGAATTCTCCTACTCCGTCTCCGACGAGGATATGTTTGAATCTGATTATTTTCGTCTGATTGATTGGTTTACTAAATGCCGTGCTTGTTGCGCTGAATCCCCAATAATAAGGGAGTGTTGCGTTTTCCCCGGTTTCGTCAGTGATAGTGTAGCTTGTATCAACAGAGCTTGAAGCGTATGTCGATTCGTGAAGGGTTTTTAGGAAGGTTTCACCTTCACTGTCGTAGCGATCAGCTTTGACAAAAAATTTTACCGAGGTTGTTGTTAGGGACGTGTCATTGTAATGAAGTTTGAGGTCGTATTCAGTGTCGCTAATTTCTGAAACGGTTAGATTGAATTCGATATCTACCGCGATATTTGGTTGTGATTTGGGGGTGACAAGGATGAAGTATTCGGCTGAGTTAGGGTAGATGTCAATAGGATCAACTGTGTAGTTGGGGTGTGAGAATGTGATGTGGTATTTGTAGGATGAGAACATGAAAAGGACGATTGAGCCATCTGTCCCGGTTTCGCCTACCATAGAGTCCAGATCTAATGAGATGTCTTCACCAGTGCTGCCAAGGCCAAGGAGGTCAAGTACTCCATCTATGAATGTGTCTCCGGATGTGGATGATATTGCTGTGGCGTTTATGGTGACGTTGGATACCGGCGTTCCTGTGAATGTTTGTAGTCTGAATTTTACAGGAGCCGGATAGAGTGATGAAGAGACATAGGTATATGAAGAGGAATTGGTTTCTTCGTCTTCAGCAGCAACAGGGGCCGGGATTAAGGTGAGTAGGATTGTTAAGATCAGGACTAATGTCAGGAGTTTCTTCATTTTCTTTATTTTCTCCATTTTTTGAAAGATTTAACTATTTATTTGTAGAAATCCAACTCATCTTCCTGCCGGATGTATCTGTATTTCCTGAATATACCAACAATAAACCAGAGTATGAATAGTGCAATTGATAATTTGATGATGATGTATATCCAGTGAGCAAATACTATGAATTCATTGACCATTTTCTGTGCCCAAGGGAGCATGTCGAGCATTGGAATTACATCATATATCCACATATCCAATACGGGGCCAATTGCCATTAGAATTATGAGATACATTATAATGCCAGATATTACGACCATTGAGTTAGCTACCAGTGAATTTTCGCTCATGTTAGTTTGCAGTTCCTCCCGATGGGGATATTGCATTTAGTATATGTCCTATGATACCGGCCAAGAATACCCATAATGGCCAAAAATTGTATATTGCAATGAGGAAGTTCCAGGTATCACCACGTTCATATGAATAGGGGAGTGTTGGATCTTCTGAAAGGTCTATGTTGAGGCTGTTGAATTCGTCAATGAGAGGACCCATGCTAATACATATGAGCGACACTAAGGCCAGAGAGATGTAAAGTGCAGGAATCCCTGTTGAAGACATCGATTAGTCCTCAGCCGCCGCATTTACAGGACATACAGGATGTTTGGGATGCTGGGAATGAGGACACATTTCCGCGAATTCTTCGTCACTGACGTCATCTTCGGTTTCGAGCGACCCATCTTCTTTCACTTCTTCTAATGAGTCAGAGAGGGAAGGAGTTTTAGAGTCTTTTGAGATTGCTCCAGAAGGAGGATTCCCGCCATCCTGACGAGGGGGTTCCCGCATCTGTTGACCATACCAAGGATAATATGACTGTATTTGACCGACCATTGCGCCCTGTTCTGTAGGGGTGAGATCTTCCCGGAATCGTTCAAGGATGTTGATGAGTACTGATCCAAAATGTGCCCGGTTCTCGGCTGCTAGCACAATTTCCTGAACTTTTTCTATCGGGATATGATTGGGCGGGTTTTGGGGATTGCCTGCCGCAGAAGAGTTTTCTTTCATTTTCTTCATTTCCTCCAAAAATGTTTATTATTAAAACTATTATAGTGTTTGATGTTTATATAGTTTTTTTGAGTTATGTCACTTTTTGTAACAATTTGTAACGAGGGAGTTTAATGTTTTTTAAGGATGGTGAATGAAAAAGAGTTTTTTTTTATCGCGTCAGCGTCAAAACTCCATTTAAGGCCGGTCGCAATCCAAGTAACAGACATATTTTTATTTTGATTAGTAAGGGCATCTTCTTTTAGGAATTCATTGAGTTCTGCGTCACCACAATCAAAATTACGACAATTGTGGTTTTCACATAAAATAGAGAGATTAATATCTTCTGTATCCATTCAAATCCAGCGTTTTAGCAAGTTCTCTTGCTTCAATTAAGAGTTGCCTGCCTTTGAGGGTGATCGTATTAGGATCATTGATATATTGATTGATCAAACCTCCTTGCCAGTACACTCCGATCCTCAGTCAATCTCTATTGAATTGATATACTCATATAATCCCGGACGGTCGCCTGCCCTTTCAATTGTGGTGTTGACAATATCTGAATAATAGTAGAATTCATTTTTCTTTGTATAGAACTCACTGGCTGATAGCCCGTTGTTGTCGTCTATTAGTAAATTGTATATTGTATCGCAGTTTTTTGAGGCTTCCCAAAATGTTTCGTAGATCTCCTTAACCTGGTTTTCGGACGAATAACTCTTCCCTTCGCCGTCATTAAAAGGCACAATTAGATATTCAGGCTCTAAACACTTTGGATTATTGTTATACCACCCAATTAGGGTTGGTTCAGTTGTCTCGATGATGGAATATCCGGTATTATCATGCCCCAATTCTACAGGGTATGTTTTTATACCTGTCATTGCATGAGTGTCAAATTCAAAAAATGCGACATCATAGCCTTCTTTTGACAGGAGCCCTGTTAGCAGAATGGTCTTGTCATCACAATCACCGGCATTGTCGTAAACGGTTTCTATGGGGTATTTACACCCCCCATATATTGTTATATAGGGGATTGACTGAACATATGCTGTTATCAGCTCGGCATATTCATCATCGTCAAGCGATAGTCGATCTCTAATGTCCCTTAAACCATACAATATTGCCTCATATACATTATACATATGCTCGTTTTCAATAAATGCCTTGAAATGTTTGGATGAGTATTCGTCATAGGGGGTGTCAGCAGGAACATGAGTCTGTTTGTCTGAATTTTTTGCAGCATTATAGAGATTTTTATCGACATGATATTTTATTGTGATATCGCGGTTTTGAAACTCAAATGTGCTCTCTATGAGGGCATTATCAGGATTGGTATAACTGTAACCGAAATCGGGATAATCTCCAGTTTTTTGGGTGAGTGTACTGATACATCCGGCAGAAAATGTTAGGGCTGTTGCTACCAATACGACAATTCCTACAATCTGGGCTAATTTAATAGCGGATCTAAAATCCTCTGTCATTATTGATCCTCCTCCCCATACATTTTTTCCACTATCAGACGATCATTTTCTATATCAATTATGATTCTCACACGCTCGCTGATTTCAAATGGAAACGATGAATCCAATACTAATTTTGCTGGAATTGATAGATATCTAGTATTTGTTTTCCCAGCCGACACTAATTTTCCATACCCTACTAATGGCATTACATTGTAGTATGCACGGGTAAATATTATATAGTTTGCCCCTTTACAAGCAACAATAATAATTTACGCTTGTAACTTGTTTGTGTTAAATTGATTGATACAGAAAACGGCGGACCAATCAGGAAATCGAGCCGCCCATGACCGCGATGTGAATGCGGCTAAAAACATCAAAAAAAATGCATTAAATCACTATTCAGGGCGAAAACCGTCCGATGAGCCTGTGAGGTAGCCTGCGTTAGCGGGGGCAATGAATCAGGAATCATGCAATCCCGGAAAAACTGTTCCAACACCGAGTATATAATTAGTTGAGGGTCTTCTCAGGGTGTATGGGTGTTTGGGATTGTTGTTAGATTTTAAGTTTTCCTCTTTTTTTAAGAATTTTGTCTTTTTAATTTTTACCTTTTTATCAACAGTAATCTTACCTGATCCTTTATCATCTGACACGGATTGTTGAGCTCCCATCATTTGTTGAAGTGCCGTTGAATTTCCCCAAACCATGTTCATGGCTTGGCCTGCAGTTGCTCCTCCGGTGATTTCTGAGTATTTGTGATATTTTTTTAGGTTCCGGCGATCACGTTGATTGCTCTCATCTTTACGGCGTCTCCATAGAAAACTATCCCCGCCATCGGTGATAGAGGTTGAGGGAGGTGTTTTTGTTGAGGTGGGCGTAAGAGGGGAGTAAGGGTAATTGTATCCAGGTCCTTTATAGGAATAAGGAGAAGCGTAGGAGCGCCCATATCCCCGTTGAGGGCGATCATAACCATAACGACCACCTGAGTACGGCTCGCTCTCGCGCCCGCCGTAAAAATACTTTTTAACTATAGTTGTTGCCCTCCCCAGATATACTGAGGGAGAAGTGGTCTGCTGCTGAGGGGAGGATGACGAAGATGTAGATGCTTTCCGGGTTTTTGCAGTTTTTGGAGCGGGATTGTATCTACTGAGACCTGATAGAGGTTGAGTGTAATCAATTGTCGCACCCATTATCCCAGATATGGATGATTTAGATTCCGGCTTTTCACCAACATCATATGTTATGGCCCCAAATGGTTTTTCAGTTATAGGTTTTTTGGGTTGCTGAACGTCATAATAGTTTCCGCCAATAACTGATGATTGCATAAGTTCTGTGATGGCAGACGAGACCCCGGTTCCCCTGCCTGCACCCTTTGACGGATACGGGGCATATCCTACGTTGATTAAGGCACGGGGAGATTCTGTGGATTCCAATAATTCAGAAATTACATCCGATTGGCGGACGGTTTCATGAGAGAGATGTTCAGTTCCCATTTCTCTAAGGAGGTTTGTGGTTTCACCCCAGTTTATGTTTGTTCGGGACATTGCCTCCCCAAATGTCGATTCTTCTATCCTGCATCCCAGGTCTTTTGCAATATCATTTATGACATCGTGGTAGATCATTGCCTTATAGGAGGCATACGGGCCAAACTCTGAATTGACTCTTAATAGATATTGTTTTTTAGAAAGACCCGGTTCTGTTTTTAGTATCTGAGCATATAGTTTTTGAATATGTTTGGAGCGTAAACTACTCGCAAGGCCGTCGATGTAATTAGATAGTTTCGCAGCGGGGAAAAGCGCATTTATGTTTTTCTTTGTGAACGGGTCAACTTTATTTTTAATTATTGAATTCAGTTTTGCCTGGGTTTTTGGGCCTTTTGTAAACAAGTAAGTTTTACCGCCAGTGACTACAGAAGCCTGTTTGATGTCATTTACAAGGAATAATTTGAGATCCGGAATGCTGAAATTGTCGTATTTTACCATACTCTCCCCTAATGGATGAGTGCGATAATCAAGAGGATGGGTATGATAGTCAAGGATCTTTCCTGTCTCAGACTGTTCAAGCCCTGCGTCAGAGAGTTTGTATGAGACTGAATGTTCCTCACCTATTTTAGATAATCTGCTGAGGCCGGTTTCCAGATCGAGATATCCTCCTCTCTCACGGACGACCCCCATATTGAATTCCGCCTCGTTTACTTCCCGGAGGAGTTGTTCAAATGTAGCCAGACGATATCTTGCGCCTTTCTTTAAAGCAGCTTCGTAAAGAGGTTTCACATACGAGTGGGCTTTGATGACCTCTAAGTTTTTACGAATTTGTTGAGTGTTCTTCTTGAGGGCCTTGCCGATTGTCGATTTTTTAACTTCAGAGTAAACGTCCGCCAATTTTGCCCATTTGGTTTTTTCGGCAATTGTTGCAGCTCGATCATAGCCGGCCTTGAAAAAATTCGCATCAATTTTTCCCTCGGCAAAATCAAGGAGTTCTTCAACAGAGAGAATACCATCGGGGAAATCTTTTGCCCTGTTTTCCTTAAATTTCCCAGCATAGAACTGATCGAGCATTGAGTTAAGTTTTCTCTGTGCCTGCGTTGCGAGAGATTCCCGAACAAATATCTCACCTGTTTCTAATCTAGTAGGCATGAACTCAGCAGCAATAGGAGTTAGATCCTCTTTTGTATAAGGGTCACTTTGTTTCACTTTGCCCCCTATTAATGGATAATCCACAGGAGCTTCATGGATATCAAGAAGGTGTGTGCCCTCTTTTGACAATACCTGAAGTCCGTCCTGCTTTACATCCCAGCCGAGTTTCTTAAACATTTTTTTAGCATCAACTAGGAAACGGGCTGCCTCTTCGCGGGGGATGAAGAGATCCGCATCTTTTAACTCCCTCCATAATCGCTCTTTGGGTATCGTCGCTAGATTTACACCAGAACCATACATTACAACTCTGTGGTTCTGGAAGAGCTCGGCAAGTGGACCTGCGAGTTCAGGACCTACTTCTTTGAGGGCTGCAAGATCTATGTCGAGGCTAATCGCAGATTTCATGCCCCGGATACCGCGAATTGTATCAATCGTTGCCTTTGCTGCCGCTCGTGTTTCTGGATTCTCAATCTTTGAGAGGATCTCTCTTTCTCCCCTTGCTTCACGGAATCGGCGTGCCGGAGATTTGACTGCAGATTCAATTGCCCGTGTCCCATATATAACCGAACGGTATAGAGGATTATAGAACAGGTTCTTTTGAAATTCAGGTATGTCAAAAAACACCGAGGGTTTTTGTCCCACAGATTTTGGCTTTTCTGTTGTAAAATCGAAAATTTCATATTTTTGCAGTGATTTTGGATCATATGCAAATTTTGTACCCCGTGTCAGTCCAAACCGACCATAGAGTTGAGTGCGCCAATTTTCAGTCAGGTAAAGCTCGCTGCTATTTTTTATCACAGATTCTCGCTGGTATTCCCCATGATATGTTTGTCTCCCCGCAGGTTTTGGACCGGGTATCAAGACATTTGCCGGAGCGTCGGCAAACTCTATATTGATTTGTTCCTGAAGAATTTTTTCAAGCTGGACAAGTTCACCAGTTAAGTCCTGAAGTTTCAGTGCTTCCTTCTCTGTAAGTCCCGTTTTCTTTAGTTTCTTTTCGAGAATTGCAATGTCAGAATCATATTTCTCTGCCCTGTCGATAAGATCCCGAACCTTCTGAGAGTAGTTCCAAGCAGGGGCTTTTACGCGGATTGCGGCAGGGTAATCATGTTCCAGGAAGGGGACCAGGGTTGTTTTTCCTGGAGAGAGAAACAGCCCGGATTCCAGAGGCGAGGCTTTAACATTATCAACAGTCAATTTCCCCTCAATTGCAATAGATTCAGCAAATACATTTCCTGTTGCATGTACCCCTTCAGACATTTTCTTATTGAAGACCTCCATTGAAGAAGACCCAAACGGATTTTTTGAATTATAAAACTGAGAGAAGCTATAACGGGTTGTTGGTTCCGCTCCCTCAATAATTTCTTTAGGGGTTATTTTGGGGGTATAATAGGTTGTTTTCCAACGGTTTGGAGAGATGTATTCTCCTAATCCGGGTCCTTCCCCAGCTTTCCAAACGTCAGAAAGTGCCTGAGTGACGGTTTTTTTGCCTTTTAATACATCGGTTACAAGGTAGGGGTCTATTAGAGAATTACTCATTGCCTCTCTAAAAGACGGTTGTTGAGCTCGGTATTGTTCCCACCAGGTCCCGGCAGTTGTTTTCCGGGTCGCTACATCAGATAATGTGTATCTCCCAGTCCACACAGAGGATCTATCAAACCCAGGAGATAATTTTTCAAGAGTACGGGGGACCGCCTTTACACCCTTCACTGCCGTAGGGATGGCAAGCATTCCGAAAAATGCTCCTGGGTGTTCAAGTGCGAATGTGCCGGTGCCCACTGCCGATTCTGCCAGCTTTTCCGGAAACATTTTTGCAAAATCAGTGGGTTCCTTATAGGCGTATTCAAAGGCTGCCGGAGCGGAACCAACAATCTCTGAAGCAAATTCAGGCATTGGGCGAACACCATAATAGAGGAAATCGTAAACACTGATCCCAGTTGGATTATACCAGATTGTGTCAGTGACAGACTTGGCAGCATCTCCAGTGGATTTAAATTCTTTAAATCCTGTGACATCTGCCGCTGTATAAAGTACGTTGGAGGGAGTGTCTAAGACATTTTTAGTAGGCACCATCAGGTAATCCACTGTAGCGGATCTCGCCCAATCTCTTATAGTAGGAGTTATGTCCTTTGAGAACGTGTTATACCAACCCATGAACAGAGAGGAGTTGTTGAGTTCATCGGTGTGCTTTTGGCTCAAATCAGTGTAATTTTTTTCCTGTGTTATGTATTCTGTGATAGTAGATTCATATTTTTTGACCGCATCGTTATATCTTTCAAGAGTGGGAGCGTATTCTATTGATAATTGACTGTATTTCTGTAAATCTTGCTCAGAACCCATCCAAACGCCGTCTTTTACGTTTTTATCATAAATTGTCTGAAGTTCAGATTGCATTTTGGAGGCTTGGGGTTCGAGAGAAGTAACTATTGTCTCCTGATTTTTGACAGTGGTCTCAATGGATGAAAGTTTATTTCTTTCCTCTTTAAGGTCCGATTTTGAGACGGTTAAATCGGAGTTCTTGCCTATGAGGTTTTTAGAGAGATCAATAGAAGTGAATATAGGCCCCAAAGCAGGAGTTGCCGAAATCACATTCTTGACAATTTTATCCCCGACATCCAGAACATTAATGTCCTCTACCTTTTGTTTGGCAAAATCGTATGTTATTTGGCCTACTCTTGAGTACTCGTCTTGGAGACCAAGATAATCAGCAAGGGCGGACCCTGTCTGATAAATTGAGTATAAAGGAGTGTTTTTGAAATACGCATCAAACCACGAAGACTGTTGCTGAGGAGATCCAATTATAGAAGTTGTTCCAACAGCCTCCTGAGCCGCTATCATCTCCGTTTTCGTCATCTCTTCTTCTTGAGGGGCGGACTCACGATATTGTACTTTGGGAATGAGTGTGGTTGCAAGCGGGTGGAATTCCCCCGTATTGTAAAGAGCCTCATTGTCATAAATTATCCCTTTGTAATTAAATGCCGTGTTTTTATAGGCGTCTTTATCAGGGATCGGATGACCGGAAGTTCCCGCATATCTTGATAGCCAAGATCCTGCTGCTTTTTGTTCTAGATAATTGGGAGCATATTTTTTCATTAGTTCATAGAAACGGACGGCTTCCTCACCCTGCGTCCCGTCAATACCATTGAGCTCCGATGCGGCCTTTAAGATATTTATCCATTCTTCTGAACTTGTATTTTTGGTACGAGTGACTATGATATTATCTCCCAATTCAGTTGGAAGAGATATTGTTTGAGATTCCTGTTCTTTTTTTGTTTCGTAGCCAGGGGTTTCTGCATATTTTGCCAGCCATGCAGTTGCAGCAAGACGTGAAGCCTCTGATTTGGATTCCTTTGCGACCTGAGTATAGTAATTAACAGCTTCACTACCCTGTTTTCCGGCAGTTTTGTTTGTCTCGGAATATGTTATTTTCCCTTCAGTCGGTGTCGAAAATAACGCCATATATCCAGGGGTTTCTGCATATTTTGCCAGCCATGCAGTTGCAGCAAGACGGGATGCTTCAGATGTGGATTGTTTTGCGACCTGATTATAGTAATCTACTGCCGTTTCTCCTTCGAGGTCAGTGTATAAACTTTGAAGATATGATTCTGTGACTGACGGTACCTTTGAAACTGAGGTATATTCCTGAGAGTGTTGTTCTAACCAGGATTCCGCAGTCGCACGGTCAGACGCACTATTGCTGTTTAGGGCTACGTTTTTGTAATAATCTATTGCTGTTTCCCCTTCGAGATCGGTGTACTCATTGCGGATCTCGGCTGTTGTTTTGGTGTAGGGGGATTTTGTTGTTGATATTTCGTGTTGGGAGAGCCATGCCTTTGCACTCGCACGATCAGCAGCACTGTTGCTGTATTTAGCTACTTTTTTGTAATATTCTGTTGCTTTTGCTTTATCGAGATCAGTGTACTGGTTGCGGATATCGGATGTTTTTTTGTTGTAAGGAGTTTTAGAGGTTTGTTTTACGTTGTGGTTGAGCCATGCCAGAGCAGCATTTCTTTCTGCTTCGTTTCTGCCATTCCGGGCCTGATCTTGATATTCGCGGATTGTATCTTTTGAAAAGTTTGAAACGGTGTTTTCTAAATCAGTATATCCAGTAATTTCTGTTTCTAGTACCGTTGACGTTGTTATTATTTCTTCCCCTTGTGCCCACTGATTTACCTGATGGGAATAGAGGTTATTACTGTTGATATTAGAATAATTAGATTCTGTAGAGTATAGAGGGGTAAAATTACTTTTGGACCTAACCACAAGCCCATCATAGACGTATGGAGTATAAATTGCAGTGCTATCAGTAGGAACAGAACCAAAAAATACTTTCGGTTGCCCATAAGCATCTAATATTTTGTTTCCAGCTAAATCAGATTGAGTATAAGACTGAGGATAAACAAATGCAAGTGAGCCATTCTCTAAATTGGTAAATGGATCACAAGTCAGAGCCTTCAAAGTGTTATAATCACCAGCCCCATTCAACTTCAATATAAACCAGTTTTCACGTAGCCCAGATGCAGCAACAGATGCGGCATATTCCTCTGGGATGTTTGAGCAACTAACAATAGCTATATAATCTAATCCTTGGTATTTCCCAGAAGGGGTTACACCCATATAATCGTATGAGGTATCAGGATCATACTGGTAAATGTCGAAAATCAGACCATCTCTTACCCATACATGCTCTCCAAGATATGCATATACCACAGGGGAAGCTAAGTGCCCATCATATACATCCGGGCCATAAGTAGTGGTTGTTATTATTTTAGGAGTTATTTTTTTTAAAGCAGTAGATGCTTCGACAGGATACGTTAATTCCTGCTGAACAGGGGTTCCCCCCTCATCAACAGTAGTGATCTTCGATTTGCCTATCCAGACCCCAGAGTCTCCATGTTTCATCGCGGGGGACGGCATTCCAGGCATTACCATATTTACATTTTCTCCATTTTATATTGAAAGGGGGGGGTGATAATTAAAAGAGTTATTATTCATTCATCAGATATAATGTTTTTTGATGGGAGTTTTCATGTTGCATATGCAACATTTAAATCCCAAGGGATTGGAGGATGGCCCTTACATTTAGATCAACATTATGAGGGGTTTTGCTGGGATGGCCCCGGCAGGACAGACTTGAAGAATTTATCTTAGCTCCTTCTGAACCTTCTGGTTGTGGGAGGTCTTTTTTGATTTTGTTAAATAGCACCAGGACATCCCTAAGTTTAACTCGGAATTTGTTATCTTTTCTCTTCTCGTATTCTTCAAGGAGAGTTGGGTCTGGACTGTTGAGATATACAGTCCCGCATTTTTCACGTCTTTTTACATTGTTGATGTGATCCAGATAAGTTATTATCGGGCGGGCGAAGTACAGGCTTGATTTATCATTCAGGGGGATCTTTGATTTCTTTATTACGTACCAGTCAACTGCTGATTTGTCCTTTTTCCAATCCAAGGCTTTATCCCTTTCAATATACTGAGTACGAAGGTAATCGTGCATCAGACGCCGGGCATTAATATCAATCATTTCAAGATCCGGCATCGTGCAGGCAATGTTGATCTGAGTGAATCTTAGCATTGACATGATCTCGCCCATAACCACGTTTTCTGATTTCATTGACCTTCGGGCATTCCAAGCCTCGGCTTCATCGAAAAGGATCAATTCTTTAGCACTCACATTTTGGATGAGTTCTAGTAATTCAATTACATTGAAAGCCACTTTTCCAATTTCAAATTTGCTATCGACCATTTCGCCGATGCGAAGTGAAGCATAGGATTTTCCCGTTCCGGTCTCTCCACATACACCACCAAACCAGTTACGATTGTTTCTTAGAAGGCTGAGTATCCTCTGGTCAACAACATCATATGCAGAGACCTGAGATCTTCTCTGTTGCTCAGAGGAGAGTTGCGGACCTGTGCTGAACCCTACATCACAGTATATTACATCCCCGTCATAGAGAGAGATCCCTGCAGAGGGCCCCATAAGAGAACAGCCACAGTGAGGGCAGGTTGCTGCAGGGGTATATACTGAATACCCTCCACATAACCTGCAGCAGGTTATCTTGTATATCCCATTGATCGCATCTTCGGCAAGCGATGCTCCAAGAGAGTTTGCAGCGAGGACAGAGGACATTATTCTTCATCCCCTATGTGATCGGGATACTGAGGAGTTATTACGAGATCTGCATCTGCATCTTCATCCTCATATTCAAATATCTGGCCTTCAGGGAGTGTTCCCGGAGATACGGAAGGAGACGCTGCTTGTGTTACGAGAGCTGAAATTGCCTGAGACATAGAGTCAGGGACCAGCCCTGAGGGGAGTTGCCCGGCCCTTGCAAGATCTGCAAAGATCTTCTGCATCTGCGAAGCAGAAATATTCTGATAAGGATCTACCACGACTTTCCCTGGCGGGAGATCGTCGATTGCCGATACTGTTCTGCTGCGGATTTTGCCGTTTTCTACAAGAGATCTCATTATAAGACCTAATTTATACCGTGCATATCCTATGGAAACTTCCATATCAAAATCATTTTTAAACACCAGGTTAGAAGAGTTCTTAGACTTATTTTTGCGGATTGCCAGTTTTGCATATTCAGCGAGGTTTTTTGCTCTCCTTTGATATTTCTTATCGTTTACCAGATCCCCCGCTGCCAGGGCTTCAAGATCATCTATGGCAGCAGTGTAATTCCTTGCATTGACCTGCCATGCTGCTTTGTTGTCCAAGTACAAACGGGTAGAAAGAAGCCCAATCTGAATTACGTGCATCAGATATATATTTTCCAGAGATAGGTTTGTTATCTTGTCGTCAAACATCTTTATAGCCCCCTATGAGGTTGCCAATGTCTCCGGGATTGATATACTCTTCCCCAATTTCTTCAGTGAGTGGTAGACTGGAAGGACCTATGTCGAGATTGAGATTATCTCCCAGGATGTTTCCTATCGGCGGTGTGATTGGAGTTTCAAATAGTTCACCAATACCCTGCAGGCACATTTCATCATACATTTTATAGAATAGTTCTATCCCTTTTTCCTGAGAGGAGGTATTATCCAGTTTTGGATGAGATATCCACTCCGAAATCTCCTCTTCCATATTTTTAGGGAGGTATCTCTTGAGTGTCCGGAAGAGAAGATGGAACATTTGATAAAATTCTCTTGCGTGGCGTTTTGCTTTAGTATAAGGATCTTTTTCAATTAGATCGGTCTGGAGAAGTGAGGCCCTATAACTCCCATCATAAAGATCTATTGGGATGACCTCTTTGAGATCGGCCTCAAAACGCCGGAGCTGACCTGATGGCTGCCCTTGTTCGGTAGGGGGATTTGAGTAATTTTCACTCATATACTTATTCCTGGGACACCTGAGGTAGATTGCACCACAACGATAATCATCGTAGCCGCGATTGCGCACACCATTACTATTGTTATGATCCAGGGGAGATATTTCATGAAGTCTGAAACCTGAGACTGTCCCTGTCTCCTTACCCTGTCTTCGGTATGACTGATGACATCAGAAAGTTCCGAAACTGAATCTCCCACCACCTGATCTATCAGGTGAACTACTGTTTGGTAGGTGAACGCTCCGGATTTAAACATAGTGAGCTTGAAATCAGGATTGTTGGCAAGGTATTTGAGAACGCCTTTTATACGCGTCCTGGTTTCCTTATTCAGATGCCCCGTGACACCCATGTTTTTCCAGGCATTCCTAAGCGCTTCTTGTCCTTTTGAGGCTTCGGCAATTAATTCAAAGACTTCCTTCCGGATTCCCGTGATATTAAACCCGGCACCTGCAAGATGTTCTTCAAATTGATCTACTGCAACTGCCTGAGTAGTAGAGATCGGGGCGGGTTGCCGAGTAGTGTAATGGATTATCTTCAGCCTCCCGCACTGTTCCCATTTGTCCCCAGAAAAGTCCTTGAACCGTTTAGTTCCACCTAAGTTCCAGGTGGGGGACTGCTTTCCCATATCGGGTTCGAGTTCAGGGATTACGGCCTCCACATTACCTGAAGGGTAATGTATAAGTCCTATTCGACCTTCTTTTTCTGCATCGAGTGCGGTTTTTGCAAGGGGATTGCTTCTTATTCTACTAATTGTTGAAAAATATAGAATGGCAAAGACAAAACAAGCTATGCCCATCCCAAAGACCATATATTCAGGTAATACCATCATTTTCTTCATCACCTACATTTTATTGGAAATATCTCCCCATTAGAAGAATCTCCCTATTAGAGGAATTTTTCTGGCGAGTTGTTTTTGTTCTTCCCGCTTAGTTTCACGATTTTCGTGTACACTTTCTGAAACAGTAGTGTTTAGCTGTTTTCGGGCAAGCCCTCCCTTACTCTGCCTTAATCTTAGATACGCCTGTGATTCGATTAGTCCCTTTGACATTTCCCAAGCAACATTACGGTCACGTCGCCTTAATCCAAATTGGCTGATTTTTTCAACATATTTTAGATCATCAATGGCTTGAAGGAAATCATTTCTATCGGTGAATACTGAATACACAGTGTTTTTTGACTGGAAGCAGGCAGCAAATACTGAAAGACGGGCCTGGGCCTGTGGAGAGAGTTTTGAATGATTTTTAATGAAAAATAGGATGTCGTCAATTGTTTCGTCACGGGCCACATTTTCCATAAACCGGGCGCTTTCCCCCTCATATCCTTCAGGAGCAAGCAGGTTTTCGCTATGGATAGGTTCTTCGAGATTGTCTAGTGGCTCGTCACTTTTGTCATAATAAGAATCTGTTTCAGAAATGATTTCATCAATAGTATCTTCATCAGGAAATTCATCAGGCAATTCGTCGATGAGATCATGAGAGAAGAAGTCTTGATGAAGAATGCGATTTTTCACAGGGAGTCCGTGAGAACCAGTATTTTCTGCATCTTTTGTATTTCCATTCATTTTCTATATGTTCTCTTTTTTAAGATTAGAGGGTCAATAAGACCCTCTGATATTTTCAACATTTTCTACATTTTTCTGCATTTTCTGCATTTTGAAATTTGGAGGGGGGAGGAAATTTTAGTATCCTCCCTGACTACCGCCACCAAGGTTGGGCACTATTCCCATCTTCTGAAGGATCAGGAATACCAGTCCGGCTATAGAGACGATGATGATGATCTTACAAAGATTGATACCTAACTCGAAAGTTTCGATAATCGTCTGCTGGGAATTATAGAGAGGATCACTTTCGCTGAGGTTCACAGAATCGACCATGACTGAACATGTGTAAACTCCTATGGTACCCACGATGAGGAATCCTACGAGAAGACCAATCATTGCGGTTGCATCTTGCATTTCTACTTTGTCACCTCTATTCTACTACAGTGAATTGAATATATTTGATGAATGAATAAGAGAAAGAGAGGGGAGATATTAAACAGAGGAGGATATATGAATGGAAGATATCTATTCTGCCTTTGCTCATGGAGGGAGAAATTCTCTGTTCATTTTCAGCTCTTTCTAACTCTCATGCATAGTTGATTGTTGCCTACCCTCATTCATGGTATGTTCGCGATACGTGCATTTTCTGCATTTCTGCATTTTCTGCATTTTGAAATTTGGAGGGGGGAGGAAATTTTAGTATCCTCCCTGACCACCGCCACCAAGGTTGGGCACTAATCCCATTTTCTGAAGGATCAGGAATACCAGTCCGGCTATAGAGACGATGATGATGATCTTACAAAGATTGATACCTAACTCGAAAGTTTCGATAATCGTCTGCTGGGAATTATAGAGAGGATCACTTTCGCTGAGGTTCACAGAATCGACCATGACTGAACATGTGTAAACTCCTATGGTACCCACGATGAGGAATCCTACGAGAAGACCAATCATTGCGGTTGCATCTTGCATTTCTACTTTGTCACCTCTATTCTACTACAGTGAATTGAATATATTTGATGAATGAATAAGAGAAAGAGAGGGGAGATATTAAACAGAGGAGGATATATGAATGGAAGATATCTATTCTGCCTTTGCTCATGGAGGGAGAAATTCTCTGTTCATTTTCAGCTCTTTCTAACTCTCATGCATAGTTGATTGTTGCCTACCCTCATTCATGGTATGTTCGCGATACGTGCATTTTCTGCATTTTGAAATTTGGAGGGGGGAGGAAATTTTAGTATCCTCCCTGACCACCGCCACCAAGGTTGGGCACTAATCCCATCTTCTGAAGGATCAGGAATACCAGTCCGGCTATAGAGACGATGATGATGATCTTACAAAGATTGATACCTAACTCGAAAGTTTCAACAATCGTCTGCTGGGAATTATAGAGAGGGTCTCCTTCGCTGAGGTTCACAGCATCGACCATGACTGAACATGTGTAAACTCCTATGGTACCCACGATGAGGAATCCTACGAGAAGACCAATCATTGCGGTTGCATCTTGCATTTCTACTTTGTCACCTCTATTCTACTAAGCACGTTTGATACTGATGCAAACGCCCCTATTTAAGATTAGGGGGTGTAAAAGAGGGACAACCTCAAAGAGGGACAACCTAGGGACTCCCTTAGAAGGGAATACCTTAGAGGGAAAACGTTAGGGACTCCATTTATATACTCTGGACACCATATAGACGGATCAGATAGAGAACGCCAAAGGATGCCGCATATACACATAAGTGTTTATTAAAAAAGGAGAAATGAAGAAAATGACGGGAGAAAAAATCTATGTCTGCAAATATTGTGGACAATCTTTTGCCTCGATGCAAGGACTTAAATCACATTTGAAGAATTGTCCAAAGAGATCTTTACCAAAGGTGTTTAGTAAAGGTAAAGTTACGTTTGTCTGTTATATGAACCCCAGGAGGAGAGTTGTGAATGCAATTAACTCTCTGTTGAGAAAATCTGATTTTGACGAGCGACAACTTCTGGGAGTCGTCAGGTACTTAGAAGAGGAAGGAACCGTACACAGAACTCAAGTTCCGGAAATTAGTCAAAAATAGTTAAGTTAGGGGAGGGCTTAGCCCACCAAATAAACCTTTTCTATCAAAACTTGAGAACCTGATGATTTATAGGAGGCTTTTATCCTCATTCCATCATACGGGTCATAATCACCATTTTGACAATGATTTATAAAATTAAGATCCTCAATAGAACCGAATATAGGTTTCTCTTTTTTATGTTGAAAAACCCAGGCATTCAAAGGTTGAGAACCATTTTTTATTGTAAACACTCCAATATTTGTCTCTATTTCTTCCATTTTACTTCATCTTCTACATTTTTTCAATTTTGAATTTACCCTTTTCAAATTGAAGTTGCTTAAAATCATTCACATCCTGTTCCGTAACATCAACTCCAACGATAGGAGCGACGGAATTTAGAATATTACGACAGGTGAGATCAAAATCTTCTAAGGTGATGGCTTTCCCAGAGTTGGGACCTTTAAGTCCGATAACGACATCCAAGAGAGTCACCCCTATAAAAGAAATTCAACATTTTTTCCATTTAATCATATCCTTCATTTTCTGTTTGATTTGCCAACATAATATTGACATTTTATTTTTTTATGAGCACAAGTAATTAAACATTTGCTTTTTTGTTACATTAGATAACACAAAATTTTATCTTATTATAACAAAATAATTAAAGCTGATTCTGGTTTTTGTTTGAGGATTCCTTCATCATAGCTTTTTTCTTATTTAATTGTGTCAAAGAGTCCATGATAAGTTCTTGATCATATTCCATCGCCTGATCTATCACATCTCCTGAAATTTGCAGCCCACAACTATTACAGAACTGCGCTGACGGGGCATTTTGAAGACCGCATCTGGGACACATGATTGGTTTTAAGGGATCTGCTTTTTCATCCTTACGAACGATTCCGGCTTTATCAAGTAATTCTGTATCTATATCTTCTTCGGAGAGTTTCACATAAGTATCAAACATCTTTGTGGACAAATTATTCCACATCATTCGCTTAATGACACTTTCCTGAAAGCCTTTAGCCACCATATGAGTTATGCGGGACTTCCTAAAAAGATGAGGAGTTATTTTTTTTTCAATATTTGCATCTTCTTTGGCCTTTTCAAGGATACGAATATACCCGTAATACTCTAACGGGTGCTGCATCCTAATAGAGATAAATACGTTAGAATCAAGACCAAATTCTCCATATTGCCTGTAATCATCTTTCCACTGGGCAACATAGGACTTGCTCATCACACATCTTACATATCGCCTCCCTTTCTCCTTATGATCAGTAATATAGACTTTAACCCCATATTGATCAATTACAATATCTCTCCATTTCAGGGTAGCTAGTTCTCCTATCCTACATCCGGATTCATAGAGTAAAGAGATTATTGCTTTATTCCGCGAAAAACGGCTATTATTAATTAAAGCGAGGATTTCATCTTCGGTAAGAAGTTCATATGCCTCAGTGGTGTTCGTATCCTGAGTAGGAGATTTTATCATGCTTATTTTTGCAAGATCTAGATTTACAACATTATTTGCAATCAACCATTTCCAGAAGGCTTTTCCTATTACAATGTAATCATGAATTGTATTCCGGGCATAGGGTTTTCCTTTAGGACTCTTTCCAGACCTCAATTTCTCAAGCCCCCTATGTATATCAAAGAGGCTGAGATCCCGTATAGGCATCCGGACAAGGTTCCCCAATTCATCCGTAGTCCTAAAAAGAACCTGCCAGCCGATAATTGTAGATACTAGCTTTTTCTTCCGAGCAGAGGAGATCCCAAAATTGGCATCTCTTTCAGTCACATATGCCAGGATAATATCCCGGTCATCAGAGGATATTTTCCCTTCCGTTAACGCAGACTGGATAGATCTATTAAGATCATACTTGCTATTCACACCATAGATATCTTCCATATCACTACTTGCATGGAAAGGACAGTAAATAAAAGGAGAGGATTTGAACTTAAAAGGGGGTCAAGCCAAGGCCCAGATTTGTAGCAAACCCAGTCCAAAGCTGTGGTTTTTTGCAGCCAATTTTCAGAGCTTTCAAAAAACCACAGCTTTGAACTAAGCCCATTACAAAGCTCAGGACATTTTTTTAATTTTAGGCATAAGGAAGGCCAATAAATAGGATAAAAGATCCCATTAAAAAGCACCTCTGCCTGACTATACACAGTATGGGACCTAAGATAATATATGTCTTTCTTTAAAATGACAGGCATTCTAAACAGAAATTGACAAGGCATAGGAGACTCACAACGCTCCAAAATAAAATTGATAGGGATTGTAGATACTTCATCAATTAAACCCCTTTGAAAAGCCCACATGTAGGCCCACAGCACACTTTATTGCCTGCTGCTATAATCAGAGGAGCTGAAGAAATCGTTTTCAAGAAATATATTGAATTCGGATTTTTTAACATCAACAACCGGGAGCTCTAAAGAGAACGTCCAGGGGATTATTCCAGAAGTTTCTTTTATGTGTTTGTGAAGTTTTTTTACAGGAAATTCTGTTTCTTTTTCAACTCTTGAAGAAAATAGAGGATATTTCTCGGTTTCTGCCCCCAGCATAGATATTAGCTGAATATCAAAAGGGGTTTGTGATTTGAAATATCGGCATTCCCCCCAATTGCTCCCATGGTGATGTGATGAGATTAGATACTCTTTAATACCTGCCTGATTAGCTAAAAACATAAACATTATATTATATGGTGCCGGAAAAAGTCTGTATCCGGAGAAAGACCCAAATGTGAAATCAGTCCCAGGAAGATCTTTTCCCCATATATGGAAATAAGCCTCGCTTTGTTCGTGTTTCCAATGTTCTTTGATGTCTTCAGGAGTTTCAGACTCCATATATTCCCTTAAAGACAGAGTATCTCTCCTTTCACGTTCTTTTATTACGACACCAATATTATCTACCATACCTTCAATTGTGAGGAATTTTTCGTTTATCTCTTCTGCCTTCCCTTTGATCAAGAACATGTCATATGCCAATCCCATTTTTCATTTCCTCCATTTTAAAATCTTAACCCAGAACACAAATACTGCTTTTCACTGCATTCTGCAAGTTCGTCTCCATAGAGCCAAACATCTATAAGTATCTGCAAGGCTGCCGATTTCATACACCTCGTAATATTGCCAGTGCTTTCGTTGGCTTGGGCAATATGCTTTGGGAGTTTGTCGGCCAAATTATACGACGGATTTTTGAATTTCTCTTCCTCTATGAGTTCTGCAAAATTGTTAGCAAAAGACAGAATTCCTGCACCATATGGCCGGGAGTTATTATCCTTAACCACTGTTTCCCAACGAATTTTTGATTGATCATCTTTAAATTGCATCTTTTCCATTTTCTACTTTATTAAAATTCCACAGCCTCAGAACGGGTTAACGGCATCTGAGGAGGGAGCCCTTTGTTCTTGAAATGCGGCCCGAATACATACCGCACCACTTCATTTTGACTGTGCTCCGGGCAGAACCAGAGTGCCTTTCTACCAAGCTTTTTATTCCCGGCAAACTGCATTTTGACATATCCCAGATCTATGAGTTCATCGAATGTTTTGTTAGGGATCTCCATTTTGCAAATGGCACATTTACGTACTGGCATCACTCGTACCCACACCTTTAATTTTATAATCTAAAGGCAATTCTTCAGTAATTGAAAGATACTTTGTTTTTGTGAAATTCCCATCCAGAAGGTGAGGACAATAATCGTAATTAGCATTTATCAAGGCCAAATATGTTTTATTTGCAGCGAATTGACTGTACTCATAAGGAGTGCAATCTACAACCCATTC